>ERZ808048.11-NODE-11-length-47873-cov-5.522219_pt1 | contig 47873 bp, 29 predicted proteins | sample MGYA00380197_ERZ808048 | MGnify/ENA primary metagenome ERZ808048 (study PRJEB31490, sample SAMN06133377) | cow dung metagenome | isolation source: M1 | host: cow | place: China: Chengdu | collected 2015-05 ... | reverse complement strand
ACATGCTTGTTGTTTTCAACAACGATGTAACCGTTATCATAGGCAGGGTTGGCTTCTACTCGACCGCGGTTCCAGTTGCTCACTTCGGTAATCATCACGCCACCACTGGCACTACCATTCAAGGGTTGTCCTAATAGTCCTTCCCATGAATTTTTGTCTGCAGTCACAGTAGCGCTCACACACCAGAAACTACAGTTTACACCTGCTACCATGCGATGATTAGGGGCATCCAAACGGTTGTACATGTCTGCCATCTTTTCAGTTGAACCCAACTGATGTTTTCCTTGAACCACCTCTAAATTAACATTTGGATTGGTCATATCAATATCCAAAAGATACATGTGGCGAATCTTGGTACCTTTTGTCATTTTCAAATGACTATAGGTAGTACCAGGGCCTACACGATAGCTTTCCATTGTGTCAACGATCGCAGTCGTTGAACCCATGTTGATGACGTTAGCAGAAACTGCCAAAGCGCACAATAAAAGCGAAATGATGAGATTAAAACGTTTCATTTGATATAGATTTTAGTTGTTATTTTCCAAAGGAATATTCACGTGATTGCCATGCATGTCATAAACTTCTCCTTGATGAACGATGTACAACATGCCATTTACCATGATTTTTAGGGCATTAGGTGTTTCGGAATGGTGTGTCTTTAGCCATCCATCCACTTCTTTCCAATGACTATAGTATAGGATAATATCCTGTACTTGAATGGTATAGGGGGTATCTTTTTTAATATCTTTCAAGGTGAACTTGATTGATTCCAAAGTCAAAGGATAGATGGCTTGGTCTTCTGTATTGACGATAGAAGCAATCGGGTAAACGAGTACGCCATTGGCATTCGATTCCACCGTTTTGGCGATGTTGTATGAAGTTGCTTTGGTGTCATTGTTCGCACGTAGATAAAGCATTTCTGATGCAACTCCTGCAGTGGTATTAAAAAACACCATGATGCTATCAGGACATCCGTACAATGTTTGATTGATAGATAATTGTACATTGGCATTTCTTAGACTTTTGCATTCGAATGTGGTATCAATCGGAAGCGTGAGTTCGTCTCGTTTTTCGGACAGAGGAATGCTGGGCGCATCTGCTATTTCGGCATGCACATATAGGGTGTCGCTATATTGGTCGATGCTTCCTATCAATAGCGTTTTGCCATTTTGTATAGGAGTAATATGTCCGTTTTTTACAGTCACGATAGCACTATCCATCACGGTCCAATCCAATGCCCCATTTTGCATGGGGTAGGTCATTTCATCAGTTAAGGCATTCACCTCAATATCATATCCTGTATAGTCCACATAGACGCTGTCCAAGCGAATAGCTATGCGACTGGGGATAATGGAAATAGACTGCTCTGCACGAGCATTTCCACAGCTCACAATCAATTTGCCACTGCCTCCAGCGGCTGCCGCTATGAAGGTTGTGCCGTCCTCGGATATACTACCTAATGATGCGGGTTCGCATGATAATTGATAGCCTTGGAAATGGTTGTTTAACAAGTGCCCGTATTGGTTGTATGCTTGAATACGTGGGGAGAATTGAGCATAACTGGGCAGTTGTATAGGGCGTTTGTCGTAGAAGTGTAGTAGGCTTACGACGCTATCTTCAGGAGCTATGGATATGCTCCAAACGCTATTATTGGCTTGGCGTGGACTCCCATTGGTCGTCTTGTTTTGAACTTCTCCATGCAAGCATAGTTGAGCACTTCCTCCTCCATCGCATCCCACTGCATGGGTAGCGCCGACATGTTTGAAAACGTCACACATTTCGCTGGTACTCATGCCGCTTGTTTGCATGACCAACATCCATAGTTTGCTTCCATCTTTGTTGGTAGCCATTCCTGTACGTGCATATACTTGTCGGTTGTAGAAGTCGTTCGTGTTTCGAGGGGTGAGTACACTATCTACCATGCACAATGCATTGCCCATAGCCATCTCTACAATATCAGGGCGTAGGTCGGCTTGATTGGTGGAGTAGATACCTAAATTGAGAACAAAGTTATCTCCCACTTTTAGGTTCTTGACAAACTCTTTGCCAGTACCTCGGCATTGTAAACAACCTTGTCCTTCTTTGAGGACTGTTCCGCCAGTCGTATTGATTGATAGCACGGTACAAGTCAAGTCTTGGTTGATACGCCAAGGCGAGCAACTAAAGACAACTTCATATTCGCATGCACGACTGGCAAACGTATTGCTACCTTGCATGTGGTTGAATAGGGCTATTTCGTTTTCACTTACGTTCGTTCGCCAACGGTTACAATCACGGAGTGAATAGGATGCATCGGCTATTTTGATGACACCATCCCATTGAAAGTTATCCATGATGGCGCGATTGTTTCGATCAATGATAACATATCCTTTGTCATCCCATCCATGAAAATGTTCTCCTTCTGGACCGTAGTTCCAATCGTCAGGGTTGGTTACCAGGACACTTTCGTGTGCAGTACCCCCAGTAGGATGTCCTACCAGTCCTTCGGTAGTGGAGGATGCTTGCCAATAGAAGTTGCAATTGACTCCACCGATTGCTCTATGACTGGGCAAATCCAATGCGGTGTGTGCTTCCGACATGTATTCGTAGGCACCTATATATCCTTTTGCATTGCGTTGTTCTATGCGTAAATAAGGATTGTTGAGGTCGCATGCAAGCATGTATAGATATACTGTGCGAGTATTCGTTAGTTGAACAGTGTATTGCGTGTACCACACACCAGGTCCTGCCATATAATGTGTCAATGTGTCTATAGGACATGACTTGCCAGCAATGTGCATAATGCCTTTTTGACTATATAAGGCATTGCAAGTGAGGATAAGGATGAGGATGGAAAGAAATGTTTTTTTCATGGCAGACACATCTTTTAGATAAAATCTAATAATACACTCAGTCCGCAAAGGTAGTGAAAATATGTGATATGTGCAAATGGAATTTTTATAAAATATTCGTTGGCGGAATTAAAAAATCAAATCTGTTCGGTCAAATTTTCTATAATTCAAAGAATACGTTATGATTTTTTAGTGGACAATAGAGAATCTAAAATAATATATCATGGTAATTGGTGATTGGTAATTGGTGATTGGTGATTGGTAATTGGTGATTGGTGAGCGCAAGCGCTCAGTTTAGAGGACGCTCACGAGTGAGCTACTGTTTAGAGGACGGCACACAGTGCCTACAGAGTATTTTCAGCCCCCTCAGCCCTCGCGTTCGACAATAAGGTCGCATTGACCGATATCGCTCTGCTCTATCGTTGGGCCGACTTATGTCTCCGCTCTCCCAAAAGCAAACAGATAAATCTTGGTTTACTTTTGGGGTGACAGACCCTCAGTCCTTCGGACAGCACCCCTAACTTAGGGGAGGAGTTTATGGGTTATTGTACTTGTCCACTTGTACAAATCGATAATCAATCTCATCGCCCATATTGGCAATCATGTAAAATGCAGGGGAGGCGTAATCAAGCATCGCACCAAGCGTTATACATTCAACATTCTTGAATATGGATATCTCTCGCGAATGATCGTGACCACACCAATACATCTCAATATGATGCTTGGAAAATAAATCCAATAACTCATACGTCTCCTCAAGTGAATAGTTGGTAGCAGGGGTTTGCGAATTGTCACGTTTGAATAAGTGGGTATGGGTGCAGACAACCTTGTGTCTAAAATCTTGCGTATCACTCCATTTGAGAAGGTCCTTGAACCATCGCATCTGATCCACCCCTAAAGTACCCTCCGAGGAATCGATGACAAAATAAATGTCTTTGAAATTGGAAGGCGTCTGAACAATGAAATAATAAGATGCCGTACCAAAATAACTTCTAAAAACCTCCCATTGGTTGAAATAAATATCATGGTTGCCTACCGCTACCATCATGGTATCGTATTTATTCGGGTTTTTAGGAAAGTCCTGATACGCATGTATCATCCTCTCCCAATTGGTTTGTGCATCGATGACATCCCCCAAGTGTATAGCGAGTGGCGCAATCGTATCGTTTCGCAAATGGGTAAGAAACGTTTCTATGTTTCTAGTCGTTTTTCTGACATGCGTATCGGTATGCACATAGACATTGTAATGGTCCACAGGTGCTTGTATGGTAGCAAAACCATGTTGGTTGTTGTACTCCTGCGACTGTGCAAAGCGTTCTTTGATTCTGGGTGATGAACCCGAAAACATACCCGCAATCTCTAAATTGGTAGTATCGGGATCGACACATGCATTGTGAGCAAATGCTGCCAATACGAGTATGATAGAAAATTGGAAATATCTCATAGTATATATGTATTAACCTGTTTAGAATCGATAATCAAAACCTACCCTTGCTTCGATGCCATACATGTTGGCATTGAGGTGGAACATACCCGCCGTTTTGTAATACAGTGACGCATATATACACCAATGTTGGTCCACATTGTACCATCCGGATAGCATAGCCGATGGTTGCCAAAAACGTTCAATCTGCCAATCGGTAATATCCATAATTGCGAGCGATAGGTTCCAAGGAGATGATTGTGGGCGAACAAAACATTGCACTTTGTAGAGCAGATTGAATGGTTCGGTGATATACTCACTATTGGTATTGAGTTGATAATTCATATCCCCTATCACTTTAGTTCCCCATCCTATCGCCACATCAATGTACTGCATTCTATATCCGAGCATCAAAGCTGCCGTGAGGTCAAAAATCTGGTTTCGTGCAAAAACAGTACTGATGGCTCTGGTTTCAAAATACAGTGCTCCGACGGGCAATGTAATCTTAGGTCTCACTTGCAGTCCAAATGCATAGTTGTTGGTTGTAGCGAGTCTAATATCTGCTTGAAGTTCGAGATGTTCGTTGACTGGCATAAAAGCTCCGACATCAAATGTAGCATAATGACTATAGGTTTTGTTGAATGCGTATGCCGAACGAAACTTAACAGCATAAGCCGTATCTCCATGTTGCACCTGCGCTCTTGCAGGTAAGGCCAATAACATCAAGCCAAGGAGTAAAAAACAAATGCGCGATAATGCTTTATTCATTGGATATAGTATTTCTAAGATATTTCTATGATTGTTATTCCTGCTCCACCTCTATTGGGATCGCCATCATGGAAGTGTAGCGTTCCTCGATTGAGTTTTCGCATGGAATGTGCTTTTTCGGTAAGGTAATCACGGGTTAGTTGTTTCAAAGCTCCCGTACCTGTTCCGTGTAGTATCGTCACCACATCCGCTCCTACCATGATTGCGTCGTCCACATAGGAGATGAGCAATTCGAGTGCCTCATCTACTCGGCATCCTCTCAAGTCAAGTTCTCGTTTGAAAGCGAGTTTCTTTTGCCTCATCTGCTGTGCAATGGTAGAGGTGGTATAGGTATGATGAGGAGTTTGTTGAATAACCTTGGTAGGATTTTTGGTGAGCATTTTCAACTCGCTAAAGTCTTTGAGCACTTTGGAAGCATTGTTGTTTGCAGGAGTGGTGCTCTTTTGTTTTTGGGGTTGGCTATCAATGGTCTGTTTGAGTGCTTCAACCTTCTTTCTTGCTTGCTTGGTTTTTTCCTTTTCAGCCTTGGCTTCCTTGATCTCACGGATGGTTCGTTCGATGGTAGCGTTGGACTGTTTGAGGAGTTCTGCCGCTTGATTTTTGGCCTCTTCTATTATTTGCTTTTTCTGCACTTTGATGCCAGAGAGTTTCTCTTCGTAGTTAGCTATTTTCTCTTCTAACTGTTTTTCTTTGAGACGGATATTTTTCCGTTTGTTTTCCCAGTATCTTTTGTCTCGGGCAATATCTTGCAGTTGTTTATCGTAATCGATATGTTCCTCTCCTACCAATTGTGTAGCTTGTTGAATGATGTCTTCGGGCAATCCTATTTGCCTTGCTATCTCCACAGCGAAGGACGAGCCAGCTTGTCCGATGGATAATTGGAAGAGTGGTTTGGTAGCCCCTCTATCGTAGAGCATGGCTCCGTTGATAATGCCTTGCGTCTGTTCGGCATAGTGTTTGAGATTGGAATAGTGGGTGGTTACAATGCCGATGGCTTGTTTTTGGTGCAAGTTGTCTAATATACTTTCGGCTATAGCACCTCCGATCATAGGTTCGGTACCCGTTCCAAACTCATCGATGAGGAAGAGTGTATTTTCGTCCGCATTTCGGATGAAATATTTCATGTTGCTAAGATGCGAACTATAGGTAGAAAGGTCATCAGCAATGGACTGTTCGTCGCCTATATCAATCATTATTTTCCTGAACATACCCATTTGACTGGCTTCCTTCATCGGTACTAATAGTCCACATTGGAACATGTACTGCAGTAGGGCAACTGTTTTGAGGCAAACAGATTTTCCGCCAGCATTAGGTCCTGATATGACTAAGATACGGTTGTTGTGTTGTGGTGTATTGAGTTGGATAGAAAGTGGAACGACTGTCTTGTTGGTCGTCATAAAATTGAGATACAACACGGCATGTTTGGCCTCAACCCAATTGATGAATGGTTGAGGTATAAGTTCAGGTGCTATGGCGTTGAGTGTCTGTGCGAGCAATGCTTTTGCCCGTAGAAAATCGAACCTACCCATGAACTTAGACACGGTAAGTATGGCATTGACATTGGGTCGGAGTTGTAGTGTAAAGTGTATGAGAATACGTATTCTCTCCCTACGTTCTTGTGCTTCTAACTCACGGATATGATTGTTGGCTTCAACGACTTGTTGTGGTTCGATAAACAGCGTTTTACCTGTCGCTGATTCGTCGTGTACGATGCCTCCTATCTTGCGTTTGAAGGCTGGTGGTATAGGCAAAACCAAACGTCCCTCACGAAGCGTAGGTGTGGCATCTTTGTCTAAGAATCCGTCGCTTTGTGCTTTTTTGAGTATGGCATTCATAGCCCTGGAAACGGAACCTTGTGCGAGTGCTAACTCTTTTCGTATTCGCGCCAATTCGGGTGAAGCATTGTCTTTGAGTTTGCCATACCTATCCAATAGTTGGTCAATCTGTCGAACGATGTTGGATAGCACATTCTCGTTGTCCTGATGTATGATATTGGGCAAGGTAATGAGTGAGGCAAAGCGTACTGGGTCTAAGGCATGGAAGAAACGTTCCAATTGCGTGGCATAATCCAATACACGTTTGAGAGCGAAGAGTTCGTTTTCATCTAAATAGAGTCCCTCCACTCGAATTCTCATGATTGGTTCTCTGAGGTCAACGATATCACCTTGTGGTAGCGATAGTGATGCATCGTTGAGTAGATTGGTCATCTCTTGTGTTTGTTGGAGTATCGGGCGCAGTGTGTTGGCGTCGTGCAAGAATCGCATTTGCTCGACACATTCTCTTCCCAATTCAGAGGCACACAAGGAGGTGAGTTTTTGCCTTATGACATGAAAATCTATTTTATGTTCTATATTGTTGGGATAAATCATGTATTCAGTAGGGATTGTATTATCCTAAAATTCGTATATCTCGTATTACTGCAGAACCGACAATATCGTTGAGTTTTTGTAGTAACTGAAATCTGCAATTGAATAGTTCCATTTTGAGTGCAGCACTTTGCACGTAGGCATACAAGATTCCGTTTTTGATTTCTACTTTGGTAGTAAGTCTTGCCGCTGTCGCTCCAACCACTTCTGGCCATGCCTTGATGAGTTGTTTTTCGAGCAGAGGTTTTTCAAGGCCATTGTCTCGGAGATATTGTGCAAGGACTTCGGATAGAGGTTGTGTTTGATTTCTTCTCATATTATCGGAGTCTAAGTTTTTGCCTTGTAACCAAAGGAACGCCTTCTGGAATGCCGTTGATTTGGTATATGGATTTCATTTGTATTCCCATCTGCTGTGCTATACTCCATGCGGTATCACCTTTTTTGACGTAGTAGTACGTATGTTTTCGGTCAGCCACTTTCTTTTTTTTGTATAGATAGACACGGTCTCCTTTTTTGAGTTCTCTTCCATCGGTAGCATCGTTGTATCTGCGCAAGGTTTTTTCGTTCATATTGAGTTGGTATGCCATGTATTGGAATGTATCTCCTTCATCTGCGATGAGGTATCTCACGCCATTTTGTTTTCCGGACTGATGTCCATGGTAAAGAGAAACGCTTCCCATAGAAGCCACTTCTTGAAAGTCTGGTAAGTCTTCTACGATGGTAGTATCGATAGCATGAATGGTATCGGGTAGATTGTTAGCAGTCGTTTCGGCATTTACCCATGCAAAATCAGCTGGTTCATCTGCCGTCAACAAGTGCAATTCGTACTCTTCGATGATGCGTATGAGTTTGGATGGATAATTGGGATCGGTGGCATATCCACATTGGCTTAATCCTTTGGCCCACGCTTTGTAATCGGTGATAGGATATTGAAAAAGCGGTTGATAGCGTTTGCGCAAGAGGAATTTGGAGTGATCTTCATAAGATTGTTTGGGGTGCGCATATTTGCGAAAGCATTCGTTCTTGGCGTCGTCATCGTGTGCATAAGATGGTCCGGTCCAATCGCCAGCACATTTGATGCCAAAGTGGTTGTTGGCTTTCATAGCCAATTCGCTTTTGCCTGCAGCTGATTCGAGTATGCCCTGCGCAAGTGTGATGGAGGCAGGAATACCGTATTTGCTTTGTTCGTCCAATGCAATCGCTTTGTACTGGTTGATATAGTCCAAATAGGCTTGGACTGGTTCAGCAAAAAGCGATAACGATAGGCTAAGAATGAAGAATAAACAATATTTTCTCATAGTGACAAAAAATCCTCTATATAAATCAAATCTAAATTGCTTGCAAAGATAATGTTTTTTTACCAAAAAAACAAGTTCCTATGAACGTCATCAGTCCCCGACTCCCAAATCGACCTTGTTGAGTAGTACCTCTATGCCTGGTTGGTCTTTGAGTTGTGGATAGAGTTGCTGTTCGAACCATGCAGCCAATTCCTCGTTTCTTGTTTCGTGGGTAGAATTGTTGCAAAAGAGGTTGATACTAAAGTACTCAAAATATTGTTGTGCGATGGCGATATCGTTTAGTATTCGTTCCTTGGTATCATCTTGTGTACAGCACAAAAGGCACACGCCTTGAAAATGCTGTGCTATCATTTGTGGTGTCACATCTTCAGGTATTCCTTTGTTCCAGCGTGCTCGCATCTTAGGGTCGAAGGATTCGACTCCACATCTAAACTTAACATGGATGGGTGCGAAATACTGTGCGAACGCTTCGAAGCGGTTGCGGTACATGTAATGTGCTTCGAACCAAAGGGTATGTATATGTTTTTGGATGGCGACTTGCTTAATGGCTTCTAAGGTTTGTGGGTCCAATTCCATGGCCGATCCAGAATTGATGATATCCAATACGCCATATTGTCCAGTGACCTGGTTTAGGATGGGCAAGTTGGTTGCAAACGGGTCGTCGGATGTATCGGTGTAGTAGTCACAGAAAGAACATTTCTTCCACTTGCACCCCGTTCCTTGCAGTAGTAGGAACTCCCTTGGCATGTTGGTATGGATGCAAGCGTATCTATTCATCTTGTACCCGTTTTTTGATATGACGTATTGCGGCATAAGCCATCGGTGTTCCAAAGAGCACTTCGATAAGCAACTTAGCTACGTATTGGAAGGCAATCATGAGGCATAAGTCTTTGGTTGAGACTACTCCTACAAAAGCGATAATCACGAAAGGGAGTGAATCGAACAAGTATGCTACAGCCGAGCTACCAATGGTTCGCACCCATAGATGTTTGCCGTGCATCATTCGTTTGATTCGGTCCATTAGCCAAGCGTTGGATAGTTCTCCGAGTAAGAAGCCAACTAAGGATGCAATCACGATGCGTGGTACATAGGTAAACATGGTGTTGTAGGCTTGTGCTGTGGCATCCAGATAGTCTGGCGAGGGTAGATAGACACCCAATTGGGTTGACAATACCATGAGGATATTGCACAGGAATGTAGCCCAGATGACTTTTTTCGCTGTCTTGTATCCCCAAATCTCTGTTAGCACGTCTCCTAACATGTAAGCAAACGGGAACGTTATGGTTCCTGCATCAAAATAGAATAAACCGAAAATGCTAATCACTTTGACTGCCATCACATTTGAAACGACATAGAGCGTTGCAAATAATGTAGTGACAACAATAAAAGAAGTTTCTTCTTTCGTTCGGTTTTTGAAAGGGTTTTCCGATACCTTGTTCATAATAGTAATAAAATTTGGAATGCAAAGGTAGGTATTTTTTTTGTAATGTGCAAGCCTTTTGTCTTTGTCACTTACTCAACGCATAGGTCTTTGTATACAAAAAAATCAGCACTTGGGTGCTGATTTTTTGTGTTTCTTATTTGACTACTGCTTGTGTTCGTGCTTTGGTATGGTCGTCAAATATTGCTTCTACTATTCCGATACCTGACGGAGCATTTAACAATACGTTTTGTGTCAACATATTCATTTGTTCGTGTAGAACGATTCGTCCAACCATATCGTATATGATAACCTCTTGGATAAGTTTGTTGGCTGAAACAGTCAATGTTCCTGAGGTAATAGAATAAGCCTGTAGGTTGTTCTCATCTACTGTTGTGTTTGTGATATTCTCGATGGATGTGGTTGTTCCTCCAGCCTCGGTCTTTGGATCGGGACCTTCTATATAATAACGTTCGGCGTGGTTGGCTGGCATAGGCACTGTGAGAATCAATCCATCCATGATTTGCATTCGGTTGCCCGTTACGGCATCGCAGAAATAGCACTCTTTGTTCCAATTGGATGATAGACTAAACGCTATTTGCATGTACTGTGTTCGAATATCGTTTTGTACGAGCATTGCTAAAGGCACTTGGTGAATACCTTTTCTAACGTCCGTCATCATTGGCACACGATTGTCGATGGTGTACATATTGAGTGGCGATACAGTTACGACTCCTGTAGAAGCATGTTCTATTCCAGAAGATATGAACAAAGCGTCTTCTCCATAGGTATATGCATCGTTGGCGGAAGGTGTAGTGGCCAATACGCATCGTGCTGTGGCATCTCCTGCCAATGCATATATAGTCATAATCTGTGTTTCCTCTTCTTCATCGCTGCTCACATAGGCTTTTTGCAAAACACGTTGTGGCATTTTCTCAGGTGCTTTGGATTTGTTCAAGTAGTTATCCAAAGTTGTATGTTCGGTTTTCAACTTGATAGTAGCCGATGTAGCCTTTCCATTTTTGAGTTTCAACATCACCGATCGCATTGGAGGTAAGAATCGGTCAAGCGCAGAGGCTGCAACTTGCGTGGTGGCTGATTGCCAACTCTCGTTTTGCATGTAGTAGTATTCGGAATTGAAGATGGCAGCATTTTCAGGGTCTTCTAACAAGAGTTTCATGTCGATGTAAGCCATCGTTGGATTTCCAAACACAAACTGATTGCCTGCAATGGCATTGGTTAATGTGATCTCCATGACATCTTGATAAGGTGTGAATGCCAATCGATATGCACTGTCTCGTGCCGGAATAGCCACCGTATTATTGGCATATCCTTCTGGTGTGTAATAGGCATATTCTTTGTCTGGTTTTGGCAATCGGATGGTCAAGTTTTGTGCAGGTATATTGTCAGGTCCAAATCCTAAGAGTTGGAATCCACTACCCACTTCCAATGGTTGTACGAGTGAGTTGGACTCTGCAAACTCAGCCGATTGGCTTTCGGTAATCTGCCCTGCTCCATGTACTTTTTGTAGTGTTTTGTTGTAGAATGCCAACCAGAAAGCGTATGCTGCATCACGTGTTCGTGTACCTTGGAAAGATTGTACTACGAATGGGTTTTTGCTTTCGAGTAATTGTCCATTGCTCCAGTCGCCACTATGTGGAATAAACATATCTCCAGCATACATATCCTTGAGTGGTGAAGACATCATATTCCATTTGGTTGCAGGAAGGGTCATATCCACGAAGGCGGAGTCGTATTGTAATAGGTGTTGGTCAAAGATACGAGCTCCATCTTGGAAATAGATATTACCGCAACGATGTTCTCTGTTGTTGATGGTCATTGGGTAATGGTTGTGTCCTTCTTCGTGTACTATATAAGGATAGAGTTGTGGGTTCGATAGTTTAGGAATCACCACATTGGAGTTTTCAACGGGCACGTATCCTTTGGTTAACTCGTTGGAGTCAATTACCCCATCTTTGTCCAAATCAGTCCATCCGCTCCAGTTCTCATTCAATCCCCATCCATTGAATGATGTTCCTTTTGGACTCCATACAACCGTATCGGGCATCACTTCTATACGAACAAAAGCGCTTGCTATGCGACAATTCTCCTCATAGTTACCTTCATATATCCAACCATTTTGATTCGTTAGACTTATTCGGATGATATACTCACCTCCAGGCACCAAGGAGGTTGGGATAGCTTCTCCTGTTAATATCTTACCCGAAGCATCACAATAGTCTATATAACTTGGTTTTGGGAGAAGTGTTATTGTCATTTGGTTGCCTTGTGCAAGGGCTGTTCCATTGAGGTAGAGTCCTCCTGTCAGTTCTGTCAGAGGAATCTGCACTTCATCTTTCGCATGGCTTGCTACCACTTTCAAGGTTGGCAACTCGGTTCGTTGTTGTAACGTCTTTTCATTTTTCTTGATTGGTGCAAGATTGATAGAATAAGGTGATTCTTCTGATGTTATCTTCACCCATTTTGCTTCGTTACAGTCGTTGAGTGTTTCACCGTCTGCTGTGACAGCCGTTCCTGCGATAGGATAAACCCAATAACGTGCTACATCTTGCGAACCCAAGTAGAAGGTTTTGGTTGGTTTGTATAGTTCCAACAATCCTTCTTGGCATAGATGCCTTACGATCTCGTAGTTTTGTTGGGATTGGAAGGCACTGCTTTGGAGTTCTTCAAATGATTTGACCTTGTAGTTAGGATTGTCATTATCTGGTCGGCGCATATCGTACATAATAGCCGATTCGATTTCTCCTCTTCTGTATCCATATTTGGCTTTGAATGCTGCATTAGCAGCTTCTCTTTCTTGCTCAGTAACGTTATTATCGTCCCATATATCGTCGAAGGTGTCTCCCACAAGCCAATCGGCAATAATCGGTGCTTCCTTGTGTAGCAATTCCGAACCAGTATTCTCTGCCATGCTATTGGTTACCTTGACCGTAAGCGCATACATATCATTGGCACATACGTCATCTGTGGTAATGGCAAAATCTTTCGCAAACTGTTTGCCGTCCACATTGTGGAGGTCAAAGACTGTTTTTTGGGTAGCATGCAATGGTGTTTGCATGTTGCAATCGGGCGTTGGCAACTCTTCGGGCGTATATGCCATACGCATGATGTAACTATGATTTTGATATAGTTGTTCGGTTGCATTGTTTATATCCGTTGTATTGGGGATAATATGTGCCACATACATCAACCATTCTTTCGCACCGTTGTTGTTGGTTACCTCTATGTAAGCTTTTCCATGTTTCTCTCCCCTCGCCATCATATCGTCCAAGAAACGTGATACTGAGTAATAGGTTCTATCCGAATTGGATGGCACAAAGTTGGCACTTGGTATATGGATGGAGCCGTATGGATGTTCGTGATTTCCTTCGGGGTTGTATTCGTGATAATACGCTGCCTCGCCTGTGAGTGTCATCTCTTCTTGGAGATTTTCGTTGAAGATTTGGTAATAGACGAAGTCACTCACATCGGTATCGAAATCTCCGTAGTCGATACGTAGGACAGCCGCAGCGTAGGTTGTTTGGTCTTCTGCTGTTCGGCACGCCATCTTGCCATGGTATGCAGCGATAGGCAATTTGGATACGAAGAGTGAGATCTCATCCACCATGAAGTCGTTACCCAAGTTGGTCGTAGCAAAGTTGTAGATCACCACGCGTGTAGAGTCGAAGTTGTGGGCTGACTCGATTGGGAAGACTATTTGTTGCCATCCAGACTCCTGTGGGAGTTCGCCAACGAAGAACGCTTCTACATCTTCCCAATCAGAACCCAAATTCTTGCCTTGTACATTGCAACGGAAGATAGGGTTTCCTTCGCTACTCCATGATTTAGGTGTAGGATTGCAGAACCATGCTGAGCAATACATCGTCTGTCCCTTGCACAAGGTCGCATCGGCAGATATGCTAGCCACCAATCCTGGCTCCATTGTACCATCGACATAGAGTGCAAATCCATTGCTTGCGCCACCATATTGTTCTCCTTTCACCCAATCTTTGTTAACCTGGTCAACCAATGCATATTCACCATAGAATGGGAAGATACCTTGACTGGCTCCACGCTTGTATTCGGTAGTAGCCAATTCACCTTTTGGATAGACAAATCCGTAGGTTGTTTGGTCCCAAGGTAGATGTTGGTTGAGCATGGTTGTTCCATCTGCTACTGCTATCTTTTGGCTTTGCGGTGCATCGGGATAGTTGAAATTGATGTATGCCAAACGTTTGAAGTTGTTGTTGATAGCCTGTGCTGTTTTGATAGCTGTTTTTGAAGGGCCTGTCACAACAATGTCGGTGTACTCAACTACAAATTTAGCAAGCAGTAAGTCTTTGTCCAACTTATTCTCGTTTCCTGCTTTTACTTTTAGGGTATAAGTCGTGGTCGTAGGATGTTCTGAGGACACTTGTACATAGTCTATCATGGCGAGATAGGTAGGTTGCATTGCTACACCATCTTTCTCCCATGCAACGATTGTGGTATCGGTGATACGGTGTAGGTTGCCGTCGGTACCTTCATAGAAATAACACATTTCAGAGATATGTGAGCGGTACTTTCTATAGCGGTGTTGCGTTGATAATAGTACAGCTTTTCCTGCAGGTGCTTGGTAGTGATAATTCTCTAAGTATTTGCCAGCATTGGTTGAATCTGCTAATTGCTTTGCAATTTCCTCTGCAGGTTTGAGATAGAAGAGTTGTCTATAAGACAAGGTTGGCTCTTGAATGCTATCGATGCGTTCTGTATTGGTTGCATTGTACCATATATTGTAATCGGTGTATGCACTCACATCGCAAGCCATCGTATGGTAAGCGGATGACAGATTGTAAGTATTGTAGTTCCATCCTTGAATGATAGGTGCAGGATTGCTTGGGTTTGCCTCATCCAAAATACCGCCTTTGTCGGCTTTGTTGATGGCATACAAACCGAAAGAACGACCTTCTTCACCATGAGAACTTGCTTTCACAGGTGTATTGATCGCACTAAACGGCGTACCATCTGCCGCTCTGGGAGAGCGTATCCAGGATGTTGGTTCTTCTCCAGATTCATTGTTATAGTTAGGGTCCTTTCCTGTTTGATAGTCATACCAACGCATATAGCCTGAGAAACCTGACTCTGGTAAATGCAATTCGATGGGTTGATTTGGCAGATAATAGATGGTTTGTTCAGCCGTGTGCGTTGGTTGCTTGATATCTATATTATGCTTATGTTCGTTCCATTCCATTTTTTCTTCATCGGAAGCCGATGCACCTGCTTGGGTATAGAATTGTATTCCCCCTTCTTGTCCTCTTTGATACAACTGAATAGTAAACGTACCTGAATGGGCTTCAGAAGATTCTATATCGTCAGACTCTACATACTCTCGAAAAACACCTGTTAGAACTGCTACACGTTTAGTTGACGTTCTATTTCTTGGTACACTTACGGCTATTGAATAATCCCCACCAGTGTTCACAGTAACCCAACCTGATCCTCCAGAAATATATTCTACCGATGTTTCAAGTTCCCAGTCCCAATCATTTATTGGTATTTGTGTAGGAGGGACTTCATAGTCTGTCTTTATAGTTTGATTGTCAATATTGTATATTACTCGTCCATGTTGATGAGTAGGAATAATTGTAAACATTTTGGTCTCTTCTCTACGCCCAAACGTATATGTCACAGGATTGACAGAGAATGTGAGTGCAGGCAGTTCCTCTTCGTGATAGGATTTTCTTACGGCACGCATGGTCCTTTTGTATGTTTGACCTTGATAGGTATATTCCGCCACTATTCGGTCCACATAATCCACCCAACGCACGAGTCCATTGAGATTGTCTCGTAGGTTCATAGGACTTTTGCCTATAGGTGTAAGTGACAATTTCCAAATAGGATGTCCATCATCAGCAGTCTCTTTGGTAGGCGTAGTGAACGACATCATGGGATCGGCTGTAGGTGCAGGATAATCATCGTTGGCCGCATCGTAGAATTGCGATGGATTGATGGTAGAAGTCAAACCATGTGAAGACTCCCAATAGAAGGTAGGTGTAATGGTTGTTACGTCCACTTCGATCAATTGTCGATTGAGAAGTTGCTCTTCAGGACGATTGACACATTGATAGTAAGCATTGATTTGTTCGTTGAACATGAAGGTTAGATTGCGCACATCATTTGCTGCATCTTCGGGTGTTTCTGCATAGGAGAACTCTTCCTTTTCTGGGGAGAAGTGTCCTGTAAGTCCTTCACTTTTTTGTTCCCATTTTTCGATATGAATGGCATTGTTACTCCAAGTATTGGCTGAAAAGACGGGAGCATTGTTCCAATTGCACATCACATACACATGTCTTTGCTCTGTCCAATACTCGTGTTGTATAAAGGTTGTACGACGTAGTCCACCCTTGATGTAACTTCCTTTTTTGGCAACAAAGCGATGACTATTACCATTATTTGATAGGTTGAACGATGTAGGGGAATCATTCAATGTCAAGGTATAGGATTGGTTATTACCTTCCCTGAAGCCCAAATATTTTTTCGTTACAACGTCTTGTAGGGTATAATTGTAGGCAACATCTCCCGTCGTAGTATTTCCCGTCGCAACAATGCCCAATTGCCACATGGATTGGTCTGTAGGATGATCTTGCGTAAGCAAACCATTGGGAGATGCTTCCAAATAAAAGCGAGCAGAATCGTTATTGTATGCCGTTACGAAACTGAGTGTCACGTAATCACCATTATCCAAATAGCTTTCTGGTGTTTGGGCATTTGCAGAAATAAAACAACTAAAAAGACATAGAATAGTAAAAATCCTTTTCATTGGTTTGGTATGTTTTTTAAGTGTATTACGCATTTTGACAAACAAATACATCAATGTTAACAATAGCATAGGCACGACAACATCGCCTACAGGTGCCAATCCACCTACAGGTTCTGAGCCTGGACGACCATTAGCATACGCTTTGGTACGTGGCGGTTGAGGTGAAAACATCGTTTCTTGCGAACAGATAACATTATTTACTTCCGACTGAATGGAAGTAAAGGATGCTGTACCAGATGCAGATAATGAAGACCAACCTGCATGCACATCTTGTGATGTATAATCGGAATTATACATTGAGTTAGAAGTTGAGAAATTGTACTCTTGACTTTGAATAGCCATTATTCTTTTTTTATACCCTAAAATGATTAATAAATTGCAAATTCTTTTTGTTGTAAACAAAATTCTTGCAAAGTTACTACATTTTACCTACCCACACAAATGAAATAAAAAAAAAGTCAAAAGTTCTTAAAAAAGGAATAGAATTAGTGGTTATTCGCCATTAAAAAGTTTCACGCATCGTAGATGCTTGTTTCATCGCTTCGCTGTTTCATAGGTTAGAGATAGAGAAATTCGCGGGGAAATCTGCGAGCACTCAACCGGTTGTAACCAACTATGCTGGGAAGCGGGGGTACATATCACCGAATAATGCAGAACATCAGTCTTTATGACCATGTCACCCAGCAAAACAACCCAACCAAACAATGCCAAATGGACCATCTTTTTACCGACAGTCACGTATATCCTTGCTATACCCTTGCTATACACCTACGCTAATTAAGAATTAAGAATTTTGAATTTTGAATTAAGTAGCAATCGTTCGACCCAAAGGTGAGATAAGAATTAAAAAAATTCCTAATTAGGTAATGGTTAATATGAAACCATGTATTTGGTAGTCTTAGTCCCTTGTTTGATGATAAATAAACCACCCTGTAGATTGGCAACTGAGTTACCCACAAGACGCCCCATAACATCGTAGATTGTGATGGGTTGTGACAAGTCGATAACCTCCTCTAAATGGTCGGGTGGATTCATTCCTTCCCAATTGGCATGGAGTGTTCCTCTCCAATAGGGAGGGATAGAATCGATAGAGGTTCCTACAAACATAGGATTGTCCCACCAACCAAGGAAAGGATAGCCATCGGGATGGAACAAGGTAGTCGGTAAGATATATGTAGCATTGACCGATGTCGGTAATGTGTACATGCCTTTGGATGCTTGGTAAGCAGGGCCCCACTGCTGGGGTAATCCAGCTTGAGTAAAATCGCCCACCTCAGCCCAAGTAATCTGCTCGCCCGATGCATAATACACCTTGTTGGTAGCATTGAAGAAAGCATAAAGATTGAAGCGCCATTGACGGACGTCGGAAATAACACCTGCAATGCTTTGGATGTATTCGGCCAACCAAAGCCAATCGGGATGCTGCGTCATAAACTCCAACCCTACTGCCTGAGAAAAACCGCTGGGCCATGTGTATTCTAAAATGGAGGTTGTAGGCAGGTCCCTACCCTTGACATAATTGGGATAGAGAGCAGCATAGAACGCATCGAAATCCTTTTTGAAGGTTTCCCATAATTCTTCTCTCGTCGGTACGTCAACATGAGGAAATTCACCGCCATTCAGTTCCCACGTTATGGCTGGTTTCCACTCGGGTTCTGGTCCTTCTACGGCATTCTTGTCCTCGTTATAGAGTGCTACTCCATGTTCTACACCATACCTATCGTAAGAAAAAACAGCGAGCGTGGTGTGGGTCAGGTCGCCTAAGGTAGTAGCATCGAAACTATAACCGTTAACCACTTTTTGCAAATAGGTAGGATTGTTTCGCGCATTCCCCAAGGCAATACCTTTGGGATATGCATAGACGGTAAATCGGTTTGCAGTTGGGTGTGACCACGTCAATGTGGTACCCTCCAACGTTAAGTTTTCAGGCGCAGACAAGGTGTCGGTCACTTTCCAATCAATAGGTGGTGTCAAAGCCTTGTGAATAAAATGCGAATTGGCTATTTTGCTATGCATCTTTAGATACGACGTTGTATTGTAGAAAACAGCACCCGTGTAACCAGATGACAAGTTTGCACGATTGGCATCTATCTCTCGTTGAATCTCCAACACGCCATCCTCATATCCCTTGGACCCATCATAAGCCTTGTATGCAGCAGGGGATGGGAAAAAGTAAACTTTCTTGCCGTTGGGCAACTGATTGGAAAAATGTTCGCATACATCTTGACTCCACCATTTGCATAGTACATCATAATCCTGCAATGGTACTCGTGTGGACCAATAGAGTTGTGGGTTGACATAGTCAACATATCCATTTTTGATCCATTCTATGGGATTGCAATATAAATGTGTGTACGAATCGGCGCCGCGAATCCCTTCGGGTAAGGTTATACCATACGCCGTCGCAGCCTTGGCGTCCACTGTCCAAATACCACCGGATCCCATTCCCATTTTTACCCATGGTTTGACCGATTGAATGCTATCGTAAACACCCTTGATAACAGCATCTACATTGCTCCGTCGCCAATCATCCAACGTATTGCCATCGTTGTTCATATCCGTCACTTGAGCAGGATGGTAATACAAGGTTTGAGAACGTTGGTCCTCATTGGTCGTACCTCCATAAGCATAAAAATAGTCATCCATTACAATGCCATCCACATCGTATCGATTGATAATCTCCATGAGCACTTTGATCACATATGCACGCGCATCGGGATAGCCAGGGTCGATGATATATCCTGTGAAAGAACCTTCATTGTTGTACTTGATCAACCATTCTCCTGCGTTGTTCCACACAGGGTCGGATGTAGCCAAGGAAGATGTAGAGGCACGAAAAGGATTGACCCAAACATGCAATTCCAAGCCTCTCTTGTGTGCTTCCTCCACGGCAAAAGCTAAGGGATCGTAACCAGGATCCTGACCACGTGTACCAGTTAATGCTGCTGACCAAGGTTCGTATGAGGACTGATACATAGCATCGCATAATGCACGCACTTGCATGCATATAGCATTCATATTTCCCGCTACCATCTTATCAAGGATATCGGTCAACTCTTTTTGTTGGCGCAAACGATTGGCCTCGGATGTTGCTTTGGTTTTTGGCCAATCGATACTGGAAACAGTGGCGAGCCAAGTAGCACGAAACTCATGCTTGGGCGGTCTGGCTACTACGGTAGGGAGTAACAATAACAAAAGTGCAATGGATAGGAGAATTCTTTTCATTGTATGATGGATTAACGTATTTAGGCAGCAAAGTTAGTGTATTTTTTTCAAACATCCAAATTTGGAATTTATGGATGGGTCATTTAGGAATTTTCCAAATGGGTAAACGCAATATTATACATAACAAGGGCAGTACAATTTGGTTATATAAAAAAAATGTACTAATTTTGTTGCCTAATAGGATATCATGCATATCAGATTGTATCCTACAAACAAAGATATTAAGATGAAAATTAAGTTTGTTACATTAGGGTGTAAGTTAAACTTTGCGGAAAGTAGTGCTATTGGCAAAGCGTTGATAGCGCAAGGTCATCAACGTGTTGGACGTCAAGAGCAAGCAGATGTGTGCATTATCAACACATGTACTGTTACGGACCATGCAGACCAAAAAGACAGGCAAGCAATACACCGAATACGTAGAGAGAATCCGAATGCTACCCTTATCGTGACAGGGTGTTATGCTCAATTGAACAGGAGCCAAGAGGTACGCGACAAACATGCATCCTTATGGGCTCAAGTGGACTATATCGTGGGGCAAGATGAAAAATCCAGCATACCCGATATCGTAGCACACTTGGCTGAAAAACAGGCATCTGGCACTCACACTGCGCTACAAGTGGCAGTAGAAGAGCCCTGCCACTTCAACCATGCCGTATCCTATGACGATCGCACGCGTTGTTTCCTCAAGGTACAAGATGGTTGCAACTATTTTTGTTCGTACTGCACGATACCTTTCGCACGTGGAAGGAGTCGTAACCCTGCCATCAAGGAGTTGGTCGTCCAAGCTACTTCTGCTATAGAGCAAGGCGCCAAAGAACTGGTGCTAACAGGTGTGAATATAGGAGACTTTGGACAAAGTACTAATGAGGATTTTGTATCGTTGCTCAAGGCGTTGGATGAGATATCATGTGGTGAGTTTCGCATTCGTATAGGGAGTTGTGAACCGAATTTACTAACGGAAGAGATTATTGATTTTGTAGCACAGTCCAAACACTTTACCCCACACTTTCATATTCCCCTCCAGTCGGGAAGTAATCGGGTGTTAAAAATCATGGGTAGGCGCTATACACGTGAACTATTTGCCCAACGTGTCGCCTATATAAGAAGTGTATTGCCCGATGCATTTATAGGCGTAGATTGTATGGTCGGTGTGCGGGGAGAGGATGAGGCATGTTACCAAGAGTATTTAGAATTTATTCGAGAACTCCCTGTTAGTCAATTGCATGTTTTCACCTATTCTGAGCGTGCCAATACGCGTATCTTGAAAGAGGAACTATTGGTTGTTCCACACAAGCAACGGGAAGCACGTAGCAGTGAAATGCGACAATTGAGTGATAGGAAGACACAGGCATTCTATGAACAAAATATAGGAAAGCCCCTTACCATCCTATGGGAATCGAACCAATGCAAAATAAACGGAGTAGCCTACATGAACGGATTTAGTGAAAACTACATCAAAGTAAGTGCTCCGTATGACAAAAACAAGATCAATACATTTGAGACCATCACATTGAACCCATCATATTTAGTAGGTAAATAATCTATGAAAAAAAGCATTCTATTTCTTCTGACCTTGCTCATGAGTAGCCTTGTTTATGGACAGATAAAACAAGCGGGCAATCGTTCACCTTTGACCACCTTGCAGAAACAGGGTTGGGATATTCATTCACACACCTTATCGTATGATGAACAGACGATTGTGTTTTCGGGTAAGGCACCACAAGACAAACAGTATGACCTATACATCGCTCGAAGAAAAGGGAATGTGTGGGAAAATGTACAACCCCTTTCCATCAACACACCTGCAGACGAATTGTACCCCACCTTATCCAGTAGCGAAGAGACGTTGCTCTTTGTTAAGCGAACGGAAGACGAAGGCAAGGGAAAGAAGCCAATGAGTAGTTTTTACCTCATGCACACTAACCAACGAGAAGGTATATGGAGCACTCCTGAAGTCATCATCATTTCCGAAGGGCAAGATATTTCCCCACTCCTGATGCCTGATAATAAAACGGTCTTGTTTGCATCAAGACGTATAACCGAGACCAAGAAAGAAGAAAATTTTGCACTCTTTTATACTCGTCGCATAGATGAAAACAACTGGTACAATCCTATCCTTGTTCTGGCGCCCGAAGATAAGAATTCGCATTACTATGGTCCATATATAGAGCGCATTGTTCAAGCAGGAAATGTCCGCGAAATAACCATCGGTTATACCCATCAACTATGTGCGCATCGTGACACGACCTACCAAGTAGAGCATTTCTCTTTGCCAGAGAAGTTTCATCCCCTACCCGTTTTAACGATAGAGGGCAAGATAAGGGAGCACAAAACCCACCGTATCGTTCCAGCACAAATCAATGTGTTTCATGCCATTAGTTTCAAGCCATTGGCACGAGTGAGTAGTAGTAGTTTTGGAACGTACAAAGTGGCATTGCCACATGGTGTACCCTACTTCATTGACTTCACGGGAGAAAATTATTCACACTACTACTGCGAGCATTCGTGTATTGATTTGAATACGGATAGTGTTGTGAAAAACGATATTGAATTGGATAAGCAATTGAATATTCGCATCAATGCTTTTGATAGCGAGGTATTGCTACCATTGTCCCCCGACCGCATTCTACTGAACGGAGGAACGATAACGAGGCGAGATCATTATGCCGAAGTTCATTTGCCAATTGGAGGTGTGTATGATGTTGTCTATAAAAAGTTAGGTTATATTGATACTACGGTTCATATCAACACCAACACGAGTATTCTTCTCACCGAATCCGAACTGGACATTGAGATGCAACCGAGCAAGACGAATATCGTTGTACGACTAATCGATGAGGATAGTTTGTACACAGTACCTGGTACTATTGATATACGCAACGAAGATAAAGATGAAGAGTTGAATATCAAGCGTACCAAAACCCACGATAACCTGCTTGAGGTACGCCAAGGAAACACATACGTGCTGCATGCTCGTGCCAAAGGATATGTGTATAAGGACACCGTGTTGCATATTCCATATACGTATGACACAATCACGCATACTATCCCGCTAACGGCATTACGCAAAGAGATGGTACTTCAGCTGCGTAATATCCAGTTTAACCACAACTCATCCGCACTGACTCCTTCTTCTTATGCAGAGTTGAATCAATTGGTCAAACTGATGCAAGATAACCCTTCTATGCACATTGAGTTATCGGCACATACCGATGATGTAGGCAGTGAACAATACAATCAACGTTTGTCACAAAAACGAGGGGAGGCAGCCAAACATTATTTGGTACGCCAAGGCATAGAAGCGGAGCGCATCGTAGCAAAAGGATATGGCAAAAATAAACCTTTGGTGCCCAACGATAGCGACGCTAATCGTGCCATCAATAGACGTGTAGAATTTACTATTAACGCATTATAACATCATGAGATATATGTCATTTCGCAGCGTTGCATGCACCCTATTGTGCATGATAATGATTTCCCTACATGGGCAAGAAAAATTTGAAGAACAATTGAGTGCCATCAGCCATATGACACCTTATCAGGCGGTCTATCAATTGGAACAGTACCAAGCTGCTCATCCCAAATTCGCAGGCGTGTATTACCATTTAGGCAAAGCGAATGAGGAGATGATAGGAACCATACATCCTATCATGGATTATGAACTATTGAAACGAACCATATACAACACCAAACTGTATTATGGTAACTGCATGCACTATGCACAAAATTCGTCTCTAAAAAACGAATATTTCGTTGGGATTCCCATGAAAGGAAAGCGCATCGAATATGAAGACATCATTCCTTTTGTACGCAAAAAATTGGACGAGAACAAAAAGACAGAAACCTTGGTAGATAATCTTTATATGGCCTACTTTGCTATGGTGCAACGCTACGGAAAATGTAGGCATTTATTTACCCAGTTTTGCGAACAATACCCAAGTGAGAAACAAGCCCATCTGCGCCTTGAAACACAAGATATAACCTTGTTGGAGACATTGAAAGAGCAGTTTGATTCGCTCAAATTGGATATCAGCGCATTTGAACACGCTTTGGAAGTGTATCCTATCGAAGGTTATAATCTCAATATTGTGTACAACAGCATACGCCTTTATCGATTGGATGGATTGAGTCATACACCATTCCTGATATCGCCCATCTATCTATGGGATTATGGAACATACGCAGAACAATTTTTAGCAAAACAGAATAGCGAATTTGCCCAATATTACCAAGCCATAGAAAAAGAATATCAACAAATAAATGAAGCTATCCATCAGATTAGAAAAGGAAATAAGCAAACCATCAAATGCAACCCTATTCTGACCAATTACATCAACAAGATGGATTATGAATCGTTTATGTTTCCTCTGACCCAAATACAACAACAATGCGCCGATATGATCGATTGTTATGCCAAAGGGTTGTTTGATCAGAATGATAGTATCCCTGAACAAATAGAAACAGCATTGGCCACATTATATAGCAAGCATATCAAACGAAAAGAAGGGCAAGCGTTCCTCACACTACTAAACAAGAGATTGACTGCGTCTGAGCTTGACAAATACGAAGGCGTTTTGAGTGCGAGTGCTGGTTCAACGGTGGAAGACATCGAACGATTTGCTCAAGAAAGACTTCAACTGACCGACAGCATGTACAATGAACTGTGCAAGCACTTTTATGAAACAATTGAAGGGCGTATACAACCGTTTGAGAAGTTTGTGGACGAATTGACCGATCAAGTGATAACGGCAGAGCAATTGAACGTAGAGTACGACACTATCGTAACAATACTTCCTATGGGAGGAGAGTATATGGTCGTATATGCGAGTGGTCGATTGGTGGTAATGGATGCAAACTTGATGATAACCAAGACATTTGAGCACAGCCAACATACTCCTATCAAAGCTGCATATAAAATAAATGGAGACAACTATGCTATAGTTTCTCCATCCTATGTATTCTTTATAGATAATCAAGGAAATATCAAATAAGCTTATTTTTGAGGCATTGCTGGGTGAGTAACGACAACACCTACAAAGGAAGAAAAAACACGGATGTCTCCGTGTTTTTTCTATTCAATGATACCCGCTTTGCACCAAGCGTCAAGGGTCGTTTGTGCATCTGCCAATGCTTGCGCCTGAGACACTTCGTACTCCTCTTGTAGCCACTGAGCCATCGTTGGAGCATCAAACTCTTGCAAGAGGGCTTTGTTCCAAAGAAAAGCGGCTGTTTGATTCATGGTAATCATCTTGTTGAAATCCACTTGTTCGATGGAATCTGCTATCAAAATAAAATCCTTGCCTAATGGGCGTAATGTAAAGCCTGATTTTGTTTTCATATTAGCCTATGGATATAAAATGGGAATAATCAATTTTCTATAACATTTCAATAAAAAGCGTCTGCAAAAATGCAAATTGCGCCATAGAAATGCTCTGTTAACACACTTGGTTTTGCCTGTAGGTGTAAGTATTTGTACGACCTTGCCTACAACGTCTGTTGGATGCACTTGTTCGGTCCCTTTCAGGTTGCCATCTCCCATTAAGGTGAGTTGCTGGTCCTTGATGGCGATAATACGATGCAGTACAAATATAGGAGTCGGCTCTGTAGATACTTTTGCTAAGACGATATCTCCTACTCGCAACGAGGTCGTTTTAACCAATACCACAGAGTCTTTTCCCCCTTCTATAAAAGGGCGCATACTCTCCCCCTTGGGAGAGAAATGCACCCTCTTACTTTGTTGGAGCAAATCATGGATTTGCGCAATCAGTATATCGTTATCAACTGTAAGAGACAAGTTATTGATTTTTACCTTCTTTGATAAGAACAACAGAGATAGCTCCTAAGACGAGAAGCACACCTGCTGCCACCAACATACCTACTTGTGAGCCTGCACATAGGTACTTGAGGATTGAACCACCTATCAATGCTGCAACGATCTGTGGCAAGCAGATGGTACAGTTGAACAAGCCAAGGTAATAACCCATGTTGTCACCCTTGAGCGAGTTGGTCAAGATAGTGAATGGCACTGCCAACATAGCAGCCCATGCTGCGCCGATGAATGCGTAAGAAACGAGCAATACGTATTGGTTGGTTACAAACAAAGTCGAGATAAAACCTAACGCACCTACAACCAATGAGATTGCGTATGCTCCCTTGTTGTGGAAGAACTTCTCAAGAGTTGGCATAATCAACGCCCAAAGCATTGAACCAACGGCTTGTACTGCAAAGCATACACCCACCCAGTCTCCTGCAACTTGGAATTCTTTGGCAGATGCAGATATACCATCCCAACCAAAACATTGGATAGCAATAGCACCGTTGGAATAGGTCCACATAAAGAGGAAAGCAGCCCAGCAGAAGAATTGTACCAAACCTACAGTCCAGAAAGTAGAAGGTGCATTGATGAGCAGATTGATAAAACTTGGATCTTCTTTTTTCTCATCTTTCGTGGTCTCGAGCCCATGGAACTTAGCATACTCCTCTGGATTCAACTCCTTGACAGTCATGAATGTATAAAGAACACAGAGCAGAAGAATAGCAGCACCAATATAGAAACTCCACTTTACAGAATCAGGAATTATTCCCTCTGGGGCAATATTACTGATACCTATCCATGCAAACAAATAAGGGAACAAATAACCTGCGAGTGAACCCGCGTTGCAGAGGAATGATTGGATAGAGTAAGCGAGGCCTTTTTGCTCCTCGTTGACCATATCACCGACCATCATCTTGAATGGTTGCATGGCAATATTGATAGAAGTATCCAAGAACATGAGTGAGAACAATCCGAACCACATGGCAGCATTGAGTCCGAGGAAGAGGGATTGGGTGAAGGTAAAGTTGCCTGCATTAGGCAAAAGCAACATCACAGCCACCGCGATGAGGGCACCTACGATAAGATAAGGTTTGCGACGACCGAGACGGTTCCAAGTCTTGTCAGAATACTTACCTACAAGAGGTTGTACAATCATACCCATCAATGGAGGAAGTACCCAAAAGAAGGAAAGCTGATGAGGATCGGCACCTAACGTAGCAAAGATACGAGAGATATTGGCACTTTGAAGTGCGTAAGCGATTTGGACTCCAAAGAATCCAAAACTAAGGTTAAAAAGTTGTCCAAAAGATAAATTTCTTTGTTCCATAATTTCTACTAAATTGTTAAAAGTCGGGCAAAGTTACGAGTTTTTTTTTACACTCACAATTATTTCATTTTTTTAGGGAGAAAAATTTTGTTAATTCAAAATAAAACCATTACCTTTGCACTAAAATAAAAGCTATTAAAATTCACCTAAGATTAAGATAAATTACGAATGAATCGACATGAAATGCTAATTGCTGCACTGCAGCATAATTTCGGATTTGACACATTCAAAGGAAATCAAGAAGCCATCATCAACAACATCATGGATGGTAAGGATAGTTTTGTCCTTATGCCTACGGGTGGTGGTAAAAGTTTGTGTTATCAATTGCCTTCTTTATTGATGGAAGGAGTAGCCGTAGTGGTATCTCCATTGATTGCTCTAATGAAGAATCAAGTGGATGCGATGCGTAACTATTCTGAAGAAGACGGCATTGCTCATTTTATTAATTCATCCTTATCTCGTCAAGAGATTAATCTTGTTAAGAACGATTTGCTCTCTGGCAAGACCAAGCTTCTGTATTTGGCTCCAGAGTCTTTGAACAAAGCAGAGAACATTGATTTTCTACAGGGAGTAAAGATCAGTTTCTACGCCATCGATGAGGCGCACTGTATTTCTGAATGGGGTCATGATTTCCGCCCTGAATATCGCAACATTCAAAAGATGACCAAGCGCATTGGACGTGCACCTATCGTTGCTCTGACAGCTACAGCTACTCCTAAAGTGCAACACGATATACAAAAGAACTTGGGCATGTTGAATGCAACGATTTTCAAATCGTCATTCAATCGTCCTAACTTATACTACGAAGTACGAAAGAAGACAGATGAAGTAGATAAGGACTTGATCAAGTATATTCGTTCTATGGAGGGTAAGTCTGGTATTATCTATTGTTTGAGTCGCAAGTCTGTAGAAGATTTGGCTGAGACTTTGCGCGTGAACAATATCTCATCGCTCCCTTACCATGCAGGTATGGATAGTGCGACACGTACGGCTAACCAAGATGCATTTTTGATGGAACGTGTACAAGTAATCGTTGCCACCATCGCATTTGGCATGGGTATAGATAAACCAGATGTTCGTTTTGTAATCCACTACGACATACCTAAGTCGTTGGAAGGTTATTATCAAGAGACGGGACGCGCAGGTCGTGACGGAGGAGAAGGACAATGTATATGTTATTATTCTCCAAAGGATATAGAGCGTTTGCGCAAATTCCAACAAGGCAAACCTATTGCAGAGCAAGAGATAAGTAACCAACTTTTGTTTGAGACGCAATCGTATGCAGAATCTCCAATATGTCGTCGCAAGTTATTGTTGCACTATTTTGGCGAGGAATATACTCTTGAAAATTGCAACAACTGTGACAACTGCAAGAAACAATATCGTTGGGAGGATGAGTCGGAAGTATTGTCTATTATCTTGGAGACGATTCTACAAGTGAATGAAAAGTTCAAATCCGAACACATCATTGATATCCTTCGTGGCCACGAGACTGCAGCCGTAACTTCGTACCATCATTCAAGTTTGGATAATTTTGGTGCAGCAGAAGACAAAGACGATGCAACATTGCACGCCATCATCCGACAAGCTTTGATATCGGGTTATATCAAACGCGATATTGAGTCCTATGGTGTGATCAAAATAACTCCAGAAGGACGCAAATTCATGAAACGTCCTACCACATTTGAAGTACCATTGGAGGTTCGTTGCAATGACGATGACGACATGATGGAAGGCAACATAGCTGGTTCTGCAGCTGCGGATGAGGTTTTGTTCTCCATATTGAAAGATATGAGAAAGAAACTGAGTAAGAAACTGGATGTGCCACCATTCGTTATTTTCCAAGATCCAAGTTTGGAGGCCATGGCAACCTCTTATCCTATCACGATGGAAGAATTGCAAAACATCTCGGGTGTAGGTGCAGGTAAAGCAAAACGATATGGAGAGGAGTTCTTGCGCGTAATCAAAGAGTATGTAAATGAGAATGAGATTATCCGCCCAGAGGATTTGCGTGTAAGAACAGTAGCAAAAGATTCCACGAGAAAGATAAGCATCATTCAAGCCATAGATAGACGGGTCGCTCTTGACGATTTGGCAGAATCAAAAGGTATGTCAATGGAAGAGATATTGGAGGAGATTGAGGCTATTGTGTACAGCGGAACAAGACTAAACATCAATTATTTTATAGAAGAAGTAGTTGACCCAGACGAAGAAGAAGAAATATATGACTATTTCAAAACAGCAGAGAATGACAATATACAAACTGCAATGGAAGTTTTGGGATACGACGACTACGATGAATTGCATGTTCGCTTGGTAAGAATTAAGTTTCAAAGTGAATTAGGAAATTGACGTTATAGATGCACTTGAAAGAGATAGATATCATCAGTTTGGGATGCTCCAAAAACTTAGTGGACGTTGAAGGTTTGATGTACGCGCTGGAGAAAATGGGTTATCGTTGCGTTTTTGAGCCTAAACGACCACAAGGTGAGATAGCAATCATCAACACTTGCGGTTTTATAGGTGACGCGAAAGAAGAAAGCATACAAACTATATTGCAATTTGCTCAACGTAAGCAAAACAAGTCACTGAAGAAACTCTATGTCATGGGGTGTCTGAGTGAACGCTATTTGCATGAATTGGAAGCAGAGATACCTGAGGTGGACAAATGGTATGGCAAATTCAATTACTACGACTTGTTGCAAGAGTTGACGAAACAGGCAGTGGATTGTGTCCCTTCCTTCAAACGTAAACTCACCACTCCTTCTCATTATACATATCTAAAGATTAGCGAAGGTTGCAATCGTTTTTGTTCATACTGTGCTATTCCTTTGATAACTGGGCGACACCAATCACGTCCAATGGAAGCGATCGTTGAGGAAGTTCGGTATCTGGTAGATAAGGGCGTGAAGGAGTTTAACATCATAGCACAAGACCTATCTTCCTATGGTATTGATTTATATAAAGAGCATTGTTTGCCTCAATTGATTGACACCCTAGCACAAATAGAGGGGGTGGCATGGATACGACTCCACTATACCTATCCTTCTGATTTTCCAGAGGATTTGTTGGACGTAATCGCTAAGCATGATAATGTATGCAAGTATTTGGACATCGCATTGCAGCACTGTACGGACCATATGTTAACCATCATGCGTAGGCATATAACATGTGAAGAGCAGAACGAATTGATTCGTCGTATCAGAGCCAAAGTTCCAAATATATGTTTGCGCACCACTTTGATGGTAGGCCATCCTGGTGAAACAGAAGAAGATTTTGAAGAGTTGAAGGAATGGGTGCGTACCATGCGTTTTGAGCGTATGGGTGCATTTATGTATTCTGAAGAAGAAGGAACATATGCTGCAAAACACTACGCAGATGACATACCTGCTAAGACGAAAGAGAAACGTTTGGATGAACTGATGCAAATCCAACAAGAAATTTCTACTGAGATCTTATCAAAGTTGGTGGGAAGCAAACAACGGGTGATTATTGACCGAGAAGAAGACTCTTTTTATATTGGGCGTACGCAATATGATTCGCCTGATGTAGATTGCGAAGTGCTGATCACCAAAGTACCCAATATAGAGATTGGTAGTTTTTATGATGTGACTATCACCAAAGCTGACGAATTTGACTTATACGCTACAATATGACAACGAAAGAATTGATTACAAGCATTGCATCTGATACCAAGATGACCAAAAAACAAGTCGAGTCATTGCTATCTGCTATGACCCATGTTGTTTTGGAAGGTAGTACTCAGGGCAAATCCGTACAACTTAAGAATTTCGGGACATTCGAAGTAAAGACGAAGAAACCACGCAAGATTGTGCACCCAAAGACAAAAGAAGTGAGCATGACGGAAGAGAAGCGTGTCTTATCGTTTCGCCCTAATACCGACATAAAAGAGGAAGTTAAAAACTTATAAGACACACGATTATGGCAGATATAAATCAAAACAACAAAATATCTTGGGTAGCATTGCGTCATGCAATAGCTAAACAAGCTGGTGTGGCAGAAAAAGATGCCTTAATCTTTTTGAATTCGTTGGTGGTTCAATTGACCAAAGGTTTGAAGCAAGACAAGAGCGTCAAGATAAACAACCTTGGAACATTTCGTTTGGTAGTAGTGGCTCCCCGAAAGAGTATAGATGTAACGACAGGAGAAGCTATTGTAATCCCAAGTTACAATAAAGTAACATTCGTTCCTGAATCCTCTATTCGCGAAGCAATGCATCCTGCGAAAGTTGAACCATTGTTGGACGCAAATGACCCCATCAAGAAACTCAATGAGCAAGCCGATGAAATCATAGATATTTTGGCTGATTTGGGTCAAGGTCCTAAAGCTGCAGCTGAAGAGGAACCTGTATCAATGGCACCTGTACAAGAAGAAAATACCGTAGAGGAAGTCACTGAAATGCCTGAGGCATCAGCACATGTAGAAGATGTACAGGAGGAAGTTGCTACACAAGCGGGCGAAGAAGATGTCGAACAGCCAGAAGAAATAACCGAGACATCAAAAACGGAAGAAGAATCCGTAGAAACAGTTGTTATCCCTGAGGCTGAGACTATCCAAGAAACAGAAGTGGTGGATGAACAAACAGCCCCCCATGAAGAAGTAACCATTGCAACAGAGAAAAAATCCATGTCTGTTGGCAAAACAATTGTTTTGTCGATTGTTGCCTTTTGTTTACTACTGGTCGGTTTGTTCTTTTTCATGCAGCACAAAGTAGAAACTTGGGTAGAGACATTGCGTGAGAAAACAGCTTCCCAACAAGTAGAAACGGTAGCCAAAGAGGTAAGTAAGACGGATGTATCGCAAATAGAGATAGCAGCCACTGTAACGGATACCCCCCAAATAGCCCCTGTAGAGGAGATGCGTGCAACAGATTTGGTATATGAGGAGTTCATCACTACCGAACACATGCACAAAAATAGTCGTTTGGCATGGATGGCATATCGTTTTTATGGCAACAAAGATCTTTGGGTATTTATATACGATGCCAACAAAGACCATTTGTCTTCCCCTAATTACATCAAGGTCGATACTCCTATTCGCGTACCTAAACTAAGTAAAGAGTTGATGAACACAAACCATCCAACTACAAAAAAAATCATAGAAGAACTTAAAAACAAGTTTGCTTCTATCCAATAAACGATTGATTGAACAACAAGTATATTCACATAAAAGGCGCCCGTACACACAATCTAAAAAACGTATCGGTTGATATTCCCAGAAACCAATTGGTTGTTGTAACAGGAGTGAGTGGAAGTGGTAAATCATCACTCGCCTTCGACACTTTGTATGCAGAAGGTCAGCGCAGGTATGTAGAAAGTCTATCTTCCTACGCTCGTCAGTTTATGGGTAAAATGCAAAAACCTGAAGTGGATATCATCGAAGGTATACCTCCTGCGATAGCGATTGAGCAGCGGACCATCACTCGTAACCCTCGCTCAACGGTGGGCACTACTACGGAAATCTATGATTACCTAAAATTGTTGTTTGCACGCATAGGTCACACCATATCCCCTATTAGTGGTCAAGAAGTAAAACGTCACACCATTCGTGATGTGGTCAATCATGCAATGCAAACACCTGTAGGAACAAAGATTTTGCTGTTAGCGCCTATTCATGGGATAGTGAATGAACAAACCCTTTTAGGCATCCTCAATGGTTGGTTGCAAGAAGGATTTAGCAGGTTGTGGATAGACGGAGAAGTGGTACGTATATCGGATGCTATCCATCAAGTGCAAGGGTACATAGATAAGGTGATATATCTGCTGATAGACCGCATTGTTTCCGACCATGAACCAACTACGGCTAACCGCTTTGCCGATTCGGTGCAAACGGCATTCTATGAAGGCAAAGGCAAATGTAGTATATGGTCTGATAAGGAGAATGGATTGACACATTTCTCTGAAAATTTTGAGAGTGACGGCATCACATTTATTGACCCATGTGAACATTTGTTTGACTTTAATAATCCGTTAGGAGCATGTCCTCGTTGTGGTGGGTATGGCATGGTGATGGGTATCGATCCCAACTTGGTAGTGGCAGATAAATCGCTCTCCATATACGAAGGGGCTATTGCGTGTTGGCACGGTGAGAAAATGAGCAAATGGAATGATGCATTGGTGTACCATGCTCATTTGTTTGATTTTCCCATCCATACCCCATTCTACGCATTGACTGCTGAACAAAAACAATTGATATGGACGGGCAATGAATATTTCAAGGGATTGGATGAGTTTTTTGCGATGTTGGAAAGCAAGCAATTTAGTCGAATACAATATCGTGTGATGCTTGCTCGTTACAAAGGCAAAACCCTTTGTCCTGAATGTAATGGTTTTCGTTTGCGCAAAGAGGCCAGCAATGTATATGTAGGTGGTTACAACCTACCCACGTTATGTGGTATGTCAATCATTGAGTTGGAACAATGTTTCAAACAATTGCAGATAAGTGATACGGAAAAGGTAGCAGCCAAGCAATTGCTTATAGAGATACGCTCAAGGATACAGTTTATGAAGGACGTTGGATTGGGCTATTTGACCCTCAACCGTATGAGCAATACCTTAAGCGGAGGCGAGAGTCAGCGTATCAATTTGGCTAAATCATTGGGAAGTAGTTTGGTAGGTTCGCTATACGTGTTGGATGAACCCAGCATCGGTTTGCACCTTAGAGATACCAAGAACCTGATACACGTATTGCAGGAGTTGAAGAATTTGGGTAATACCATTGTCGTGGTGGAGCATGATGATGAGATACAAAAAGCGGCTGACCATATCATCGACATTGGTCCCGGAGCGGGAAGAAACGGAGGGCAAATAGTCTATGCGGGCAAACCCCAATTAGAGAAATATACTTACGATATCCCCGAATATAGAAGGAAATGGAACAACTACATCGAAGTAGTTGGTGCAACTGAAAACAACTTAAAAAACATCAATGTTAAGTTCCCACTCAATGTCATATCTGTAGTTACGGGTGTGAGCGGAAGTGGAAAGTCAACCCTTGTAAGCAAGGTACTCTATCCTGCATTGCAGAAATACTATGGTGGCATAGCAGAGCAGATTGGTGATTATGGAAGTTTGCGCGGAAGCATGCAGCTCATCAAGCATGTGGAATTTATCGATCAGAATCCGTTGAGTAAGTCCTCACGTTCCAATCCTGCCACCTATCTAAAAGCTTATGATGAAATACGTAAGTTATTCTCGGAGCAGCAATTGTCCAAACAATTAGGATTTACAGCTGCACACTTCTCGTTCAATACCCCTGGAGGGCGTTGTGAGGAGTGTCAAGGAGAAGGTACGATAACGATAGAAATGCAATTTATGGCGGACTTGAAGTTGGAGTGTCCCCATTGCCATGGTAAGCGTTTTAAGCAAGACGTTTTGGAAGTACTATACCGTGGTAAAAGTATCTATGACATCTTGGAAATGACAGTCAATCAGGCGGTTGATTTTTTCAAGGAAGATGCAAATTGCAAACGTCTATTGCAGCGTTTGACACCATTACAGGAAGTAGGTATTGGCTATGTCAAATTGGGGCAATCAAGTAGCACGTTATCTGGGGGAGAGTGCCAACGTGTGAAGTTGGCATCGTTCTTAGCCAAAGAGAATCAAACCCCTACACTATTTTTGTTTGATGAGCCCACGATAGGTCTTCATCACAAAGATATCAAGATACTGCTTAGAGCGTTGAATGTATTGGTAAGTAAAGGCCATACTGTTATTATAATAGAACACAATCCTGCTATCATTTTGGCTGCAGATCACGTCATTGATTTAGGACCAGAAGGAGGAGATGAAGGAGGACTAATCGTCTTTGAAGGAACACCTGAGGAACTAATGACGTGCGAGCAAAGTCATACTGGCACATGTATAAAAAAACTTTTGATATGAAACACCGATTTATAAATAACATTTTGCAATCAGAATTTTTTAATCATATATCGTCTATGGGCTATCTTCCAAGATGGTGTATTTTGTTGATTGATATCCTACTATGTGCACTGGCGTTTGCTCTCAGTGTGAGTTTAGGTAACAATATGTTTGCTTATGGAACCAATGAGCAGTTGCTTCCGATTTGGAATCAGTTCTTCATCTTGTTAGGTGTGCAAATCGTTACTTTCCTACTCTTCCACACATATTCGGGCATCATACGCTACACTACCTTTGTGGATATGGTGAAGATTATGTTAGCCGTTGGAGTCGCCAGTTCGCTACTCATGCTCACAAATTTCATTACCTATTGGGTAGCAGATTTCAAACCATTCTTGAATACGATACTGATTATCTATATTTTCATTTCCTTTGTGTTGATGTTTAGTTTGCGTGTAGGCATCAAGACTATATACGAAAATATTTACCACCATATCCACACCAGTCCAAAAGTGTTGATTTACGGTACCAAGTCAGCAGGTATAGCGATTGCTAAGATGCTCAGAAGTGCAGGAAACATGCCTTACCATCCTATAGGATTTATTGGCGATGTAGATAATAAGAATAAAAACAATCACAATATCGGTGGGCTGCATATTTTTGAGTTGAATGAGGACTTATTTATATGGATGAGTAAGCACAATGTGCAGAATGTGATTATCTCTCCCAAGAAGATGCAAGAGATCAATCCTTCCAAAGACTTGAATATATTCCTAAAGCATAACATCCACGTCTTGACCACCCCTTATTTCAAAGAATATGACCAAGAGTCTGATGTCAAGAATGTGGGACGAATATCCTCCATACAAATTGAAGACCTATTGGAGCGCCCTACCATCCATATTGACACGGATAATGTGAAGCAAATAATCAAAGAGAAGACCGTTATGATTACGGGTGCGGCGGGTAGTATAGGCTCAGAATTGGTAAGACAGATTCTTCGCTACAATCCGCAAGCCGTCATCCTCTACGAAATAGCCGAATCCCCTCTGCACGAGTTGACATTGGACTTGAGACGAGACTTCAACCAAGCCCAAATCATTCCAATCATAGGTGATATACGCAACTATGAGCGTTTGGAAGAAGTATTTAAGGAGTTTAGACCAGACGTATTGTATCATGCTGCTGCATATAAGCATGTTCCTTTGATGGAGTCTTACCCCAACGAGGCCATTCAAACCAATGTTTTAGGAACCAAGAATGTTGCAGATTTGGCAGTTAAATATAAGGTAGAACGTTTTGTAATGATCTCCACAGACAAGGCGGTCAATCCGACCAATGTCATGGGCGCAAGCAAGCGAATAGCAGAAATATATGTACAGTCTCTATACAAACACCTATTCAAACAAGATGCTAACTGTACCAAGTTTATCACCACGCGTTTTGGTAACGTATTGGGTAGCAATGGCTCGGTGATTCCATATTTCAAGAAACAAATAGAGCAAGGAGGCCCTGTGACGGTTACTCATCCAGAGATCACACGTTTCTTCATGACCATTCCAGAAGCTTGTTGTTTGGTGATGGAGGCATCCACATTAGGAAATGGAGGAGAGATTTTTGCCTTTGACATGGGACATCCTGTGAAGATTCTGGACCTTGCCAACAATATGATACGATTGGCAGGATACACTCCTGGAACGGATATTCCTATCGTCTTCTCTGGCTTGCGACCAGGCGAGAAACTGTACGAGGAGTTGTTGAACAAAAAGGAAACCACAATGCCTACAGCCCACGAGAAGATCATGATTGCACGCGTAAGGGAGTTTGCCTTTGACTCTATATCGGAACAAGTGAACCACCTTATCCAAACCAGTAAACAAAACAAACCATTCATTACCGTGCAAGAAATGAAACAAATGGTACCTGAGTATAGAAGCAAAAACTCCATTTACGAACAATTAGATTGATGTCATGTTAGATTTCTTTTTTCAACATACTTATTTGATTGGGTTGGTATCTTTTGTCGTAGGATTGATTTTCATGCCAGTCGTATTGCGCATTGCACAGCAGAAACATTTCGTTGTGCGTCCAAACAAGCGTATGTCCCACATTGGGGAGATACCGAATATCGGTGGGTTGGATATTTGTTTGTCGTTCATGTTGACATACATGCTTTTTGAGTTCAATCACCTACAACAATCGCAGTTCCTACTGATAGGATTGTTCACCATCATGGTGGTAGGTTTTATTGATGATATTTTGGTGTTGTCTCCCTTGTCGAAACTCCTATGCGAGATGTTTGCGGGCATTTCGTTGATTGGATTTGCAGATATTCGTATCACCCATCTTCATGGTATCCTCGGTATCACGGATCTACCCGAAGTAGCATCGTATTGCATATCATTCTTCATATTGGTAGCCATCATCAATGCCATTAACCTGATAGATGGTGTCGATGGATTGGCGTCTGGACTGGGTATGATATATTGTTTATTCTTTGCAATATATTTTGATTTGGCAGGTGAAAAAGATTGGTCCATCTTGGCAATATGTATGATAGGTTCGTTGGCTGTCTTTTTCACATACAACGTATTTGGAGGAGCCAAAAGAAAGATATTTATGGGCGATAGTGGTTCGCTGTTGCTCGGATATATAATCAGCTCATTTGTTTTTCGTTTCTGTGAGATAAACGCCCATCAACCGATACCAGAAGCGTATCAGTTCTCCGCTGCTCCAATAGCAGCAATTTGCGTATTGACGATTCCTATTTTTGATACCATACGCGTATCTTTAACACGTATTAAGCACAAAAAATCGCCTTTTTTACCAGACAAAAACCACATCCATCACTTGCTATTGAAAACAGGTATCAATCATATCCAAACCACGTGTATACTGTTGTTTGTCTCGCTGCTTTTCATAGCGATTACTATTATTGGACGCCAATGGAACATGTGGTTATTACTTTTTGTTGATTTCGCTATAGCAACCATACTCACCATCATCTTGTGGCGCATCATTGATCATGTAAATAAAAAAAACAACACTCATCCTACGAATTAGTATATGCTTATCAATCTTGAACATATTCATTTGGAGTACTCCTCTAAACCGATACTCAATGACATATCTTTTTTGGTCAATGCCAAAGAACGCATTGCATTGGTAGGCAAGAATGGAGCGGGTAAAACATCACTTCTGCGTCTTATAACGGGCAAAGAACAACCCACAGCGGGTAATATTGCTTTTGCATCGAATGTCACCATTGGTTATTTGCCTCAAGTAATGTTGCATACAGATGGCAAGACACTGCAACAGGAAGTGATGTCTATCTTTGCAGGAGACACCCTAGAGGAAGAAGCCAAGCACGTAGCGGAAATGGACAAGACCATCATCGGTTTAGGTTTTGAGAGAAAAGACCTCGCACGCCCTTGTTCTGAGTTCTCAGGTGGATGGCGCATGCGTATCGAATTGGCCAAAATACTTCTCCAGCACCCAGACCTATTGCTATTGGATGAGCCGACAAACCATTTGGATATAGAGTCCATACAATGGCTAGAACAGTTCCTAAAAAACAGCAATAGTGCACTTATTCTAGTCAGTCACGACAGGGCATTCTTAGATAATGTAACCACACGAACCATAGAGATCACATTGGGGCGCATATACGACTATAATGTGTCGTATAGTCAGTTCAAACTTCTCAGACAAGAGCGTCACGAGCAGCAAGTTCGTGCTTATCTTAACCAACAAAAACTCATCCAAGAGACCAAAGAATTTATTGAACGATTTCGATACAAAGCGACCAAGGCTGTGCAAGTACAATCACGCATCAAGCAGCTAGAAAAATTGGATATCATCGAGGTCGATATGGATGACACTTCCAGGCTTAGTCTTAAGTTCCCACCTGCGCCAAGAAGCGGTGACTACCCTGTGATAGCGGAAGAGTTGAGAAAAGATTTTGGTTCGCACACGGTTTTCCAAGACGTCAACTTCACCATCAAACGAGGAGAGAAAGTGGCATTCGTAGGCAAGAATGGAGAAGGAAAAACCACGTTGGTCAAATGCATCATGAGCCAATTGGATTACCTGGGTAGTCTGCGCATTGGACACAATGTCAAGATAGGCTATTTTGCACAAAACCAAGCAGCATTATTGGACGAGAACCTAACGGTTTTTCAAACCATCGATTATGTAGCCGTAGGGGACATACGTACCAAGATACGTGACATCTTGGGTGCCTTCATGTTTGGAGGTGAGGCCTCTGAGAAAAAAGTAAAAGTGCTCTCAGGAGGAGAGAGAAGTCGTTTGGCTATGATAAGGTTGCTGCTTGAACCATGCAACTTGCTCATACTGGACGAGCCTACCAACCACTTGGATATGCAGTCGAAAGATGTACTCAAAAATGCTCTTCAAAACTTTGATGGCACCGTCATTTGCGTCAGTCACGACCGGGATTTCCTGGATGGACTCATCGATAAAGTATATGAATTCAAGGGAGGTAAAGTGATCGAGCATCTTGGAGGAATATACGACTTTTTGCGAAAGAAAAACATCGACTCGTTGCAAGAATTAGAACGGAAAAAACCATCCTCCCTTCCTTCTTCCAAAGGAGAAGAAACTACTGAAGCCACAACGGCTAAACTGGATTATGCTGCCCAAAAAGCCGCCGCTGCTGCAAGACGAAAAAAGGAGAAACAAATAGCCGACATAGAAAATCAAATTGCACTATTGGAGCAAGAGCAAAAAGACATTGAACAACTATTGACTTCCATAGAACAACAAACACAAGAGAATTTTCAACGGTACGAGCACATCAAACATGAGTTGGAAAAACGCATGTACGAATGGGAGATACTCAGCGAAGAATGACAGCATAACACCTTAAATCCATCCTACACAACATGAACGAAATCGTATCATACATCCTTTCATTTCTTTTGTATGGTGAGCAGCAAGCTGTTCGTAAAGTAGGTTATACGGCAGACCAAGAACAGTGGCATCAATACACCGTCATCATCGTGCCCAATGGACATTTGGGAAAGGAGATTGTGCTACCCGATTTATCAACACCTCGTATTGAACTCATCCCTTCAAACGATCCCACAAACAAGAAAAAACGCTATATCATCCATACCGATATCGTGTACAACACGTTTTTCTTTATTTCCAGGGCAGAGGAACTCATCAATAGCCAACGGGATGAACATGGACGTTTTTTGGCGGAGTACTCTTTGTTGGGCAAGAACAACCGTTTACTCATCCCCTCAGTGGACGAGTATGGACGCACACTACTCAAGTTATTGGAATGCCCCCTACCCGCCCCTGCTGCACAGCAAATCTACCTAACACACGATGTCGATTCCATTGACCAATACCGACATCTAAGAGGTTTCGTAGGAGGCATAGTACGCAAGCAACATAAGGCTGTCTTACGTGCATGCCAATCCATAGAAAATGACCCTGCATACACCTTCCCATGGTTGATGTCGCAAGATGCACAGTTGCCACAAGCCAAGGCCGTCTATTTTATCAAAGATACCAAAGGCAAGGGCTATGACTACCCACAATACAACCTCAAAGGAAAAGATTGCCAACACCTCATACAAACACTTCAACACAGTCAAGCGCTCATCGGCTTACACTCCAGTTACTATGGTCAGTTAAATCCCAAACGATTGCCTAACGGGCAACTGCATCGAAGCCACTACTTACGTTGCAGCATCGAGCAGATGCAACGCCTAGCTGAACATGGCATAACCGACGATTTTACGATGATGTTCCCAGACCATGTAGGCTTTAGACTACAAACATGCAGACCCGTTCGATGGATCAACCCCAAGACGATGCAACTCACATCTTTGCTACTCCATCCACTAACCATTATGGACTGCACATTGAGCAACCATCAGTATATGAATTTGAATGAGGACGAAGCATACTTCACCTGCGAGCAACTCTTCGACAAATGCATAGCCAACAACGGCGAGATCGTTTTGCTATGGCACAATACCAATCCAACCAACAACCCCTACCATCGTTCGTTATACAACAAACTCATTCAGTTACTTAAGAACATATCATAATGCCCTTGCGTATTCTCATATTAGCCGACCCATATTGCAAGCCTGCCTACACGCCGCGCTTACGCTATGTGTGCGACTATCTCATACGCCAAGGACATCAAATAGACGTATATACAGAAGCCTTCGAAGCGCACGATTTTGAGCATCACTACCCTATCCACGAAAAGCCCTTGGCATACAACAATACCTTCCAATGGGCATTGCATGCTTTTTGGTCCTTACTCACCGATTACCGCAACAGGGCCTTTACGAAATGGGTAAACCAACAAGTGGACAACAAGGCCTATGACCTGATTTTTTGCACGACCTTCTCCACGTTCCCACTGCGCACAGCACATGCACTCTCCAAACGCTTGCATATACCTATGGTCGTAGATATACGCGACATCGAAGAACAAGTTCCGGGAAGGCAATACCAAAACCACCGACAATGGTGGGCTCGTCCGTTTAGCCTATGGTACCGAAACATCAACATCATGCGCAGAAACAGAGCGTTAAAACAGGCCCATGCTATCACCACAATCTCACCATGGCATGTGGATTTCTTGAAGCACCTGAACCCCAACGTGCATCTTATCTACAACGGCTACGACCCAGAGCAGTTTTACGCCCAGGATATACCAACCGAGACATTTGATATCGCCTATATCGGCCGCTTGTATCCTTTCCAAAATATCCAACCCGTACAACAAGCCATCGAGCAACTTCATAACCCCGACATACGGCTGGTGTGCCACACACCGCAACACCAACCCATCCCCATCCATCAAGTGGGAGACGTCTTGAGGCGAACGAGCATAGCCGTCGTACTCACTTCCGCACAAACACATGGAATGATGACAACGAAGTTCTACGACGCATTGGGATGCGAAAAACCTGTACTATGCGTACCATCAGACCAAGGCGTATTGGCACAAACGATTCAACAAACCAACGCCGGCATTGCTACGGACAACATTGAGCAAATCAAACACTTCATATCAGACAAATACAACGAATGGAAACAGCAGGGATATACGCGCCAACCCGTAATACAGAAACACCTTTTCTCACGACTCTACCAAACCGAACGGCTGGAGCAAATACTACTACAAACGACCCAACCCACCATCTCCATCATCATTCCGTATTACAATGCTGCCACGACGCTCAATAGGTGCCTCGATAGCATCCTAATGCAGTCCTATCCACACTTGGAAATCATTCTCATCAACGATGGTTCTACCGACCAAAGTCCTATCATCGCACAACAATATGCCATACAAGATAGCCGCATACGCCTCGTCGATGTACCGCATGCAGGACAATCTGCTGCACGCAACCAAGGACTAACACAAGCCAAAGGAACATGGATATCCTTCATCGATAGTGACGACTACCTACCACAAGACCTCTACGCCGAATTGGTACGCAACATCCCACCACATACCGATATACTTTCGTTTGGCTTCGAACGCGTGAATGAACAAGGACAGATAATCTACCAACGCAAACCACACAACCCCTACCGATATACGGTGCCTTGGAATAAACTGTACAGAAAAGACTTTCTGGACCAACATCACATCACCTTCGTACAAGGCATGTACTACGAGGACGTGCTCTTCAACATCGATGCATGGTTGGCGCACCCTATACAACACACACTACCCATCATCGGCTACCACTATGTAGCCAACAACCATTCCACCACCGCCACCAAGCACCCGGAAGACCAAAAGAAACTATTTACGCAGTTGCACAAAAGATTTAAACAACACACCACATGCAACAACACATGGTTGCTTATCTATACCATTATAAGACTTAAATTACATTTTTTACGTTCGTTATGACGAATCAGGATATACTCAACTTGCTTCATCACGAGGTCACTCCTGCTATCGGTTGCACCGAACCCATTGCTGTGGCATTATGCGTAGCCAAAGCCACCGAGAAATTAGGGCATGAACCTGAACAGATACAGGTCAACGTGTCCAAAAACATTTACAAGAATGCAATGGGAGTAGGCATCCCCAATACCGGTATGACAGGACTACCCATTGCCATCGCTTTGGGAGCCACAATAGGCAAATCAGCCTACCAATTGGAGGTCTTACGAGATGCCAAAACGGAGGACATTCACTATGCCAAAGAATACCTGGCACGGACACCCATTCACATCGACATTGAGCAACAAAACAAGAGCATCCTATACATCCATGCCGAAGTCCGTTTTGCTCAACAAACAGCCATGGCGACTATCCAAGACGAGCACACACACTTCATTGAGGAAGACTGCAAGGCATCAATGCCAATAGACATGGACGACACCAAACAACCCACCCTTACCCTACGGCAAGTTTACGATTTTGCAACCAGCGTCGATACAGAACAACTACTATTTCTACTACAAGGAGCCCAAATGAATATCGCCGCTGCAGAGCGTTCGTTCAGCACACACTACGGACACGGATTAGGCAAACTGTTACAACAACCCAAAGACCACCTCGAACGCTTGTATGGCAACACATTGCTAACCAAGATCATCAGTTATACATGCGGCGCATGCGACGCACGAATGGCGGGAGCCATGGTACCCGTGATGAGCAACTCGGGAAGCGGAAACCAAGGCATTGCTTGCTCCATACCTGTCTATTTATATGCACAGGAAAACCATTCAGCACAACAAGATTTACTCAGAGCACTGGCCATCAGCAATGTCACCGTCATTTACATGAAACAGTCACTGGGAAGACTATCCGCCTTGTGCGGGTGCGTCGTGGCTGCAACGGGGTCGGCTGCTGGAATAACATACCTCATGGGAGGACAATATACAGAAATAACCTACGCCATCAAAAACATGATCGCAAACATCAGTGGAATGATTTGTGACGGAGCCAAACCAGGATGCTCGCTCAAAGTCACATCCGGAGTAATGACTGCCGTACTATCAGCCACACTCGCTATGCAACATCGAGTGGCTACACCCAACGAAGGTATAGTCGAAGAAGACATCGATCGAACCATCAACAACCTAACCAGAATAGGGCGAGATGGCATGAACGAAACAGACAATCTAATCATTGACATCATGACGCATAAAAAAATATAAACAATTAATATTTATCACTATGTACAAATTTTCATTTACTACCGTTGGAGGATCTACCCGAGTGAATATTCATACGGGAGAAGACATCCGTCACTTGGCTGAACTCGACCAAAAAATGTGGACCGTACTTTCATGCCCTACTACGGGACTGGAGATAGACGAAAACAGTCTCAAATGCATGGATACGGATCAAGACGGAACATTGCACGTAAAAGAAGTAATACAAACAGCCGAATGGATATGTGACAACCTCGTGGATACCAACACCCTGCTCAAATCCACCGACCAAATAATGATTGACAACATCGCCAATCCACAACTCAAAGAGTTGGCAACGAACATCGCTGGAGAAAATAACTATATCGACTTGAATATCGTGAACACGGTCATTGCCAATGCACAACAACAAGTCGCACAACAACCCCTCCCTGCCGCACCATACAATGCAGAAATAACGGCAGCATGCAAAGAAAAGAAAGACGAATATACCAACTACTTCCGTCTCACCAAACTACAACAAGCAGGATTAGCCACCATACCCGCTGATACACCCGTTCCTGGGATGAGCGAAGAGGAATACAATCAAATGCTCGGGGCAATCACTGCACATGAGAACGAAGTGGCTGCGATACAAAAAGCAAATGCAGACGCTATAGCTGCTGCCACGGCACAATACGAACCTTTGAAGAAAATGATACTCGTTCATCGAGACCTATACACCCTATTGCGCAACTTCGTTACACTTAACGATTTCTTCTCCAACGACCCAAAACAACTGGCCATTTTCCAAGCAGGTACACTCATCATCGACCAAAGAGCATGTTCCTTGTGTATGATAGTCAACGACATGGGCAAACAAAATGCACAAGCAGGAGCATCGGGAATGTTCTTAGTTTATTGCAACTGCAGAAACAAGAAACTCAACAAAACCATGGATATCGTAGCGGCTGTTACAGTGGGAGACATCAAGAATATCACCGTAGGCAAAAATGCCATTTTCTATGACCGTAAAGGCAACGATTGGGATGCTACCGTTACCAAAATCATCGACAACCCTATCTCCATCAGCCAAGCCTTTTGGAGTCCTTACCGTAAGTTCGGACAATGGGTAACAGACCTTATCAACAAGTCCGCACTCGAAAAAGACAAAAAAGCCTTCGAGAGCATGACTACCACAGTACAACAACAAACAGCACCTGCGGATGCCGCTAAGAAAGAAAGCTTCGATATTGCTAAGTTCGCCGGTATTTTTGCTGCTATCAGCATGGCATTTGGTGCCATTGGATCTGTCTTAGTCGATTTGGCAAAAGGAATCAACGCCTTGGAATGGTACAAGTTATTAGCGGCCATCGTGGCAATTCTCTTAGTCATATCAGGACCATCCATGGTACTTGCATGGTTTAAGCTGCGCAAACGCAATTTGGCTCCTATACTCAATGCCAACGGATGGGCTATCAATGCTGAAGCCATTATCAATGTCGTTTTCAGTTCCACACTCACTACGCAAGCCAAATTCCCAATCTTGCAAGTGAAGAAACACAAGAAAAACCGCAAATGGGCCATTGCTATCGCTATCATCCTACTTCTCGTAATCATCCTCGCATTGGCAGCATACTACTGCTGCCAACAAGGATGCAACCTTTGCGCTCAATAGTGATTTTTTTGGTGATTGGTGAGCGCTTTATGGCGCACTCACCAATCACTAATTCTCTCTGTAGGCACTGTGTGCCGTCCGCTAAACAGTAGCAATCCTTGGGTACCCAAAATAAACGTTTGCTTTTAAATAGGGGTCCCCAGAGCAAACCAAGATTTTATCTGTTTGCTATGGGGAGAAGCGGAGGTACGAGTTGCCCATTACCCTCTGGGTACCCAAAATAAACGATTGCTTTATTTTGGGAAAGCGGAGGTACATGTCGCTCGCGGGGTCCCCAAAAAATCTTTGATTTGTTGGGGTGCTCTCAATGATGCAAGGCATCAGTCTTTGCGACCATGTTACCGAACGCGCGAGCGTCCTCTAAACGGCAGCAACGCTGCTCACCAATTACCAATCCAACCGCGGCCTTGCCGCGTCAACCCACATGAAAATAACGTTATTAGTTGTAGGAAAGACATCCGACAAGACATTGGATACACTCATACAGGAGTATAAAAACAGGTTGGCACACTATGTTAGTTTTGACATAGCATGTGTTAACCTACGACTCAAATCCGATAGGTTATCCATCAACGAACAAAAACGCATGGAAGGCGAACTGATCCTACTCAACATACCTTCCAGCGCCGAACTTATTCTCCTGGACGAACATGGCAAAGAGTTTCGCAGCATTGAGTTTGCAGACGTCGTACAGAAGAAAATGATGCAAGGGAGAGATGTTGTCTTCGTTATTGGAGGACCTTATGGATTCAGTCAGGAGGTCTACGACAGAGCCAACAGCAAACTGTCATTAAGCAAGATGACCTTCTCCCATCAGATGATACGCCTACTCTTTGTTGAGCAACTCTATCGAGCCTTTACCATCCTCAAAAACGAACCCTATCACCACGAGTGAAGGAGTGCGACGGAACGCACTCCGAGTGTTGTGCCCGAAGAGTCCCCACTCTGATGGATAAGTGCAACACATAGAACCATTGTCCGAAGGACTGAGGGGTATGCCAACCCCAGTGCAAACCCGGAGCGTCCTCTAAACTGTAGGGCTCTGCTCATCCTCTAAACTGTAGGCACCACGTGCCGTCCTCTAAACAGTAACAATCCTTGGGTACCCAAAATAAACGTTTGCTTTATTTTGGGAGAGCGGAGGTACGAGTTGCTTTCAATGATAGAGCAGAGCGATATCATTCATGCAATCTCGTTACCGAACGCGGCTCGTCCTCTAAACAGTAGGGCTCTGCCCGTCCTCTAAACTGTATATTATTCGCTATTTTCAAGAGAAACAACAGTCCACACCTAAAAGGATGTGGACTGAATATATAATTAATCGGTTTAATGTTTGTACGTATTACCATCCTTCAATGTTATCCATTGGGATATCATTGATATAGATGCTGGCACATAAAAATGTGCTTGGTTCAAGATCTACTACTTGCGTGTCAGGAGTTTGATATACATTCTTTTTCATATCGGTTGTATTATCTATTTAGTTTTACATTTATTTCGTCTATAATAATTTTATAGTGCAACGAATACTTTCTTACCGTTGATGATATAGAATCCACTTGTAGTTGGAGCCTCCACCTTACGACCCAAGATATCGTACACACCTTCTTGTATTGGTGCAACGATGGTTTCGTCGGTGATATTATCCAATGCAGTCGTTGCGTTCTCTTCGGAGTAATCCATACTCACACGCTTAATGCCTGGTATAGCAGGGTGGTCTTTGTCAGATATCTCATCCAAAACTATGTATGCACGATTTGCAGCCAAAGAGCAGCCATCTCCACACAATACCATCCTATTGCCGGCAACAAGGTACTTACCTTTTAGGAAATTGGATGCAGCCGTGATGCCATCGAACGTACCATGCAAACCATTATGCGAAAG
>ERZ808048.10-NODE-10-length-49456-cov-3.902104_pt1 | contig 49456 bp, 46 predicted proteins | sample MGYA00380197_ERZ808048 | MGnify/ENA primary metagenome ERZ808048 (study PRJEB31490, sample SAMN06133377) | cow dung metagenome | isolation source: M1 | host: cow | place: China: Chengdu | collected 2015-05 ... | reverse complement strand
AAAACCTTTACACCAAAGAGCCTATAGTGTCAAAAAACCAATTATTGAGTAGAGAGAGGGGGCAGGAAAACCCAACCCCCTCTATCATCTCTTTTTCTGCCCCGTCTCGGGAACTATTACCATGGCTGACTTTACCAAAACTGCAATTAACCAGAATGCAAAAAGAGAGTACGTCTCTCCTATTCCATCCCTTGACGCCTTCGAAAGCGTAATTAACGCATTCAAGAACGACAACACAATGGGATTCACCAAAAAGGAACTGACCGCCGAGACCTACAAGACAAAGATTGTTTACTTCGATGCCAAAGGAGACGAAAAGGCATATGTGAACATCTATGCAGGTGACAAGACATCTCTTGAAGACGGCACCTCTCTTCTTAGAGGAACAGAAGCCGCAGAAACTTTCGCAGGTGTCGGAGGTTCCGGCTCTGTCGAAGACAAAGAAGACAATTGGACTGCCAAATTCTCCTGCGTCAACAAAGTTGACGACAAAGAAGACGCCTTCACCGTCACCATCGGAAAAGACTACATGACCGTCACAGGCTTCTCCTACGATGCAACCATCGAGCAGATAGAAACCTGGGCAGATACCCAGACCAATCTCGCATAACCCAGAAGGAAATTTCCTTCTGCTTTTTCTATTTTCTTATCTTTCTTCTTAATATTACTCAGCGACCACAAAGCGGAGGCACGCAGCAGCTCGCGAGTGAAAGGCGAGAGACGAAGTATCAAGCCATGAGCAAGCCGAAGGCCGGAGATTCTGCGGTTTTTACCAAATAATGCAAAAGACCGGCATAACCCTTCGGCACAATACTGCCGCCTCCCAGAGGGAACCCTCGGCAGTTTGCGCCTCAGGTTTACGCCTTATGTAAAACTCCGGCGGCAAGGCTCGGTAATACCTCGCCTTCTCCGCCTCCGTGACCCTTTGAATATGATGGGGCGGAGTTTTGCCATAGTTCGAAGTCGCCCATTTCGCCCTCGCGGAAAATCCGCTCAGGCTCAATCGGCTGTCTGAAAAACTCGCCTACGGTCAGCTCGCCTGCTTCGCAAGGCTCGCTCACCTCCGGCTCGTAGCAGAGATAAAAGCGTGTAAAAGAAAGATGCGTGAGTCGGAGTAATAAGCCTCCTTCTGTTTTTGCGGCATTCGGCTTAGCGTTGTACCCGGACTATTGGATCAGGTAAAATCCTTAGCAGCCCTGTTTCAACTTTCACCCACAGAGATTCGCCGTTCCATCACATTCCTCAGCGTCAGCGCTCGACATTTTCTGTCTCATAGCTCGACTGAGAGTGTATCGTTTCTGTTCCAGAGCTGTGACTCTCGCCACCCGTACTTGCATACGGCTGTGTTACCTGAATGGTGGGAGGACTTTCCTCAGCGCATAATGCACCGTCGGCCGCGTGCTCCCTCTCACGCGGATAAATATTGGCATGTAAAGAATATAATAATTACATGGCCCAGGATAGCTCAATGTATGTTTTTGTACATTGATGACAACTTATTTAATATATTAAAGCCATGTAATAATGAGAACAATGGCAGAGGACACTATCCCCTACAAAATCTACGTCACCGAAGACGAGATGCCGAAACAGTGGTACAATATCAAGGCAGATATGCCAAATAAACCAGCTCCGCTGTTAAACCCAAAAACCGGAAAACCAATCACCTTCGAAGAACTAAGAACCATCTTCTGCGATGAACTTGCAAAACAGGAACTTGACGAAACAAACCGCTTCATCGACATCCCGCAGGAGATTTTAGACTTCTACAAAATGTACAGACCTTCCCCGCTGGTCCGTGCATACTGCTTAGAGAAAAAACTTGGAACTCCTGCACACATTTACTATAAATTCGAAGGAAACAACACAAGCGGAAGCCACAAATTAAACTCCGCAATCGTCCAGGCATACTATGCCAAAAAGCAGGGATTAAAGGGAGTCACAACCGAAACAGGGGCAGGTCAGTGGGGAACTGCTCTATCAATGGCCTGCGGATACTTAGAGATTGACTGCCAGGTCTACATGGTCAAATCCTCCTACGAACAAAAACCATTCAGACGCGAGGTCATGAGAACCTACGGGGCAAACGTCACACCATCTCCATCCGAGACCACCGAAGTTGGAAGAAAAATCAACGAAGAGTACCCGGGAACTCCTGGAAGCTTAGGCTGTGCAATCTCAGAAGCAGTCGAAGCCGCAACCACTCAGGACGGATACCGCTACGTCCTTGGAAGCGTACTCTCACAGGTTCTTCTCCACCAGACCGTAATCGGTCTCGAATGTAAACTTGCTCTCGACAAATACGGAGTAAAGCCGGACATCATCATCGGATGTGCAGGCGGAGGCTCAAACCTCGGAGGACTTATCGCCCCGTTCATGGGAGAAAAGCTCAGAGGCGAAGCAGACTACAGATTTATCGCAGTCGAACCTGCATCCTGCCCGACATTAACCCGCGGTGTTTACGCATATGACTACTGTGATACAGGAAAAGTCTGCCCGCTTCAGAAGATGTACACCCTTGGAAGCGGATTCATGCCGGCAGCATCCCACGCAGGAGGTCTTCGCTACCACGGAATGAGCTCCATCCTCTCCGAGTTCTATGACGAAGGATTAATGGAGGCTGTATCAGTCGAACAGACCGAAGTCTTTGCAGCCGCAAAAGAGTTCGCACGTGTCGAAGGAATCCTCCCGGCACCGGAAAGCAGTCACGCAATCAAGGTAGCAATCGACGAAGCTCTCAAATGCAAAGAAACCGGAGAACATAAGGTCATCCTCTTCGGATTAACCGGAACCGGATACTTCGATATGTACGCATACGAAAAGTTCAACAACGGAGTTATGACCGATTACATCCCGACCGATGAAGAAATCGCAGAATCTGTGGCAAAACTGCCGCAGGTCTAATCTTTTTTAATAAAAATTTCATATTCGCGAAAGTGCGTTTGGACATATTACAGGGTTTGTTTTTCGTTTTGTCTGTTTTACGTTCCCTGATTTTTTGATGATTTAAAAATTCTTGGCACTTTCGCACGGTGAGGGAGCGTTAGCGACTAAGCCAGAAGCACGACCATGGGGCGTGCGACAACGCGGTATAGGATTTATATATCTGAAGATTGAATCATAAGATGCCGGTCTTACTAACCGAGTAACTGAAAAGGAGGTGATCTTATCATCTTGTTTCTGATAATTACGGTTGGTATTCTACTTGCCTTGTCCAAAGAGATTAGGTTGTGGTATGAATTACTAACCAGAAAGTGAGAGGTATATCCTCTCCTTTCTTCACCTCTTCTTTTCATTCTTTTGAAGAATTATTATATACTTTTAACCCCTATTATTTATCATATCAGAAGCGAGATGATAAGCCGACGGCGGAGTAGTAAACCGCCAGCTTCAAAAGCAGTCGGTTCACCTCCTTTTCCCTTTTGCAGTATCTGTCTTTCTCAGTACTTTGGTTTAACCCTGTACTCCTTTACAGGATTCTTAAGCAAAACCTCGTTCTCTCCAAAATCCTCATTCTCGAAAGAACACACAGGGAAAAATCCATTTCTCAGATAAAACCGCATGGCTTTCTCATTTCTCGAAAACACATGAACCGACAGATTACCTTTTAGAGAAAGAGCATGCGAAAGCAGCTCGCGGCCAATACCTGCCCCTCGTGAGTCGCATCTTACAAAAAGCCCTGCAACATAAGACCCGTCAAGGCCAATAAAACCCTTAACCTCTCCGTCATCGAAAACATAAACCTCAGCCTTTGAAATCGCTGAAGAAACCTCATCAAATCTATCCTCAAAAAAAGAAGACGGGACAAAAGAGTGTGCCTCACGGTTTCCCGAAAGCCAGATACTCATAACCTCATCGAGGTCGCCCGCTCTAAACTCCCTAATCATCAAAGAATCCAGGACTGCATATCAGATGCCGCGTACTTGTAATCCCACGGAATCTTATGGCTCATATGAACACACCAGAACTCCTTGGCATTCAGCTCCTTTGCAAGGCGTTCAGCATCTGCCGTGTTCATATGTTTTGCAATATTTACCCCCGGCGGAAAAATTCCGTCGAGTAAAAGCAGGTCAGCATCACGCATAAGAGAAAGAGACTCCTTTGAAATCTCAGCTCTTGTATCGCACGAGTAAACAAACGTCTTACCGTCTGCTCTGATACGCATACCGTACGTCGGCGTATCATGAACTACCGGGAAAAGAGTAACCTCCATTCCGCAAATCTCAACAGGCTCGAATGGAAGAACCGGAATCTCCTCGTGTCTGATAAAACTAAAGATACTTCCGCAGTAGTCCAAAACCTCCGGTGCTCCGTACACTTTGATAATCTCGCGCTGAACACGGTAGAAGTCTGCAAAACCCATGAAATGGTCGAAGTGACCATGCGTCCAGATAACTCCGTCGATGTGCGGGGCGTTTGAGGCAAGAAGCTGACGGCGAAGGTCCGGGGTTGTATCGATTAAAAGATTCTGTCCGTTGTGTTCGATTAAAATCGAAGTCCGAAGACGCTCGCGTCCTTCCTCTTTTGCCTGGCGGCAGACCTCACAGTCACAGTTTACCTTAGGCGTTCCAACAGTGTCTCCGGTTCCAAGGACAGTAATCTTCATCTTACTCGCATCCGCTTCTAACTGCGTTTCTTCTCTGAACAAGCTCCATGCCTGCTGCCACATCGTCCTCGTTTAACTCCTTTCTGCCTGCAAGAAGGGCTGTAACGATTGCTTCGGTCAGCATCATACGAAGGTCAGCTCCTGAAAATCCTTCGGTCATCTCTGCGATGTCTTTGAAGTCCATCGAGCACGGGATGTCGGATGCTACATGGTGAAGGATTGCCTCTCTCATCTCAGTGTTTGGAAGAGTGAAGCTGATAATCTCATCAAAGCGTCTCCATGCGGCCTCGTCAAGCATACCTGCGTGGTTGGTTGCTCCGATTAACAGAACCTTGTCTTTGATTAAGTTGATGTGGTCGATACACTTGAGAAGTGTGTTTACCGCACGCTTCATTGTTCCGTTGTCGTCAGAGATACGTGTCTTTGCGACGTAGTCGAACTCATCGATGAAGAGAATACACGGAGCAATACGCTTTGCAAGGTCAAAGATTCTGTCGATATTCTTTGAGGTCTCACCAAGGTACTGTGAGGTAATCATAGAGAGGCGAACCTCGATTACCGGCATGTGGACAGCACGTGAAAGTGCTAATGCAAAGGAGGTCTTTCCGGTTCCCGGAGGTCCTACAAGCAGGATTCTTCCAAGTTCATAGATTCTGTGTGCTCTCAGGAACTCCTGGTTTTCAAGAGAGGTCTGAACTTTTTTGACGATTGCAAGCTGTTCATCACTGCATACGAGGTCTTCTAAAGAGAACTCAATCTCATTTGGTGCGTACGGGATTACTAAGTCAACCGCTTCCTTCATCGACTCGGACTTTTCGGTGACTGCGGCAATCTTTCCTTTGAGGGCTTCTTCGGTATCTTCGAAGAGCGGAACCATGCGGCGTGCTTCGTTGTAAGAGACTGATGTCTCTCCTGCGGTTTCGATTGAAAGCGTGAGTGCCGGGTTTTTCATGATGTCAGCGCCTGTGTGGCGGAAGTACCATTTGAGGGCTGGAAGATAGGAGGTGACACCGAACTGGCTTAAGTCATTTACAATTAAGTAGGAGTTCTTGCTGTTCTCTAAGAGCTGACGTGCTGCCAGATTTGGGAAATGGGATTTTAAGATTCCTTCTTTGATTGTAACCGGACGTGCGATAACTCCTGCCGCTTCTGGGCAGAACATTGCACGAAGGTGAGGCGGAAGATCGTTTACCTCGAGGGCGGGGTTGGTGTTGACTGCTTCAGCTGTTAAGATTATTTCAGTTAACTGAAGAAGTCCCGGATCTATTGTTGACGCTTCCATACTTGTCCATATATGTTAGCGTGTAACTTGCATAAGGTTTTTGCAGGAACAGAAAAAAAATTATGAAAAGTCCATGAGCTTTGCAAGCTCTGCCGCGCCCGGTACAGCCTTTTCGAACTCTTCCGCGTTTCTAAACGGCATCTTTGAGAGAAGCTTCGTTGCAGACTTTGCAGATACTCCCGGGAGCCACTTCAAAGCCGCAGGTGAGAGATGGTTTACAGGAATCGGATACGGAAGAGCTGTAAGAGACCTCGCTCCATATGAAACAGCCGTACAGGATATAACAGTTCCAACAGGCAGTTTCTGCGGGATTCCGATTAACACCGGGTATGTTCCCATCTGTCGTCCGAATGAAACCGCTCCTGATACCTCGATTAAGACATCATTGAACACAGTTCCAATCGGGAAAACTCTTTCAAGCATCGGGACATCAAAGTTTGCTCTGACATCCTCCTTGAATGCATGGAACTGTTTGTCGAACTTTCCAAGAGTGTTGTTCTCATACGCCTTTGTCCCTTCAAACGGCATAAGCTGTCTGATGTTTACTCTTCGGACAAGAAGCCCTGCATCAAAGATTCTTTTAAGGAATGCTTTGTTCTCAGCAAAAGTCTGCTCCGTCTCTCCGGCAAGGCCTGAGATGAAATTTAATCCGGGCAGAAGTTCCGGGATTCCATTATTTCTAACCGCTCCGACCTCGTTTACAATCTCAACAGCTCTAAAGATAGCATCCGCGAAACCTTTCAGATTGTTTGCCTCAACAACTGCAGGGTCTGCTGATTCGATTCCAAATGCCGCGATATCTCCTGCTGTATGTCCTGCAACAATCTCTGCTAAAGCATCGCGTGCGGCATCCTCGTGTCTTGCAATCGTTCCCGGATTTACGTTGTCGATATGAAGCGTCTTGAGTTCTGGTGCGGCCTCTCTGATTCCTGAAAAGAGGATGCGGATTTTATCTGCATCCGGCTTTGGGAACTCTCCGCCTGATACACCGTATGCGAGGATGTCAGGCTGTCTTCCTAAACGGAAATGCCTTGCTCCTGCCTCGTAGAGGGCTGCTGTCTCAGCAAAAATGCCGGATGCTTCGCGCTGTCTTGGCATTCCATAGAACGGCTCGGTACAAAAAGAACATCCGCCGGTAACACAGCGGGAACAACCGCGTGCAGTTTCGAGCTCAAGCATCACGAAAGGATACATCGGATGCTGACGGATGATGTAAGCTCCAAGAGCAGACCAGCGGTCGAAGTCTTTGTAGTTCAAAACACCTTCCGGCTCTCCGCCCGAAAGATAAGAATCAAGAGCTGATGCCGGGTCGCCAGAAAGCATTCCTGTCCAGCCGGAGACTGCCTGCTTCTTTGCGGCTTCTCCTCCTTCAGGCGAGTATCCAAACGCAATCGGACCTCCAAGGAAGGACACCGTTTTCTTCGAAAAAGTAAAACCGAGCTGCTGAAGCTCTAAAAGAGTTGCAGGAGTTCCAGCCAGATACTTGCCTGGAACTGTCACACCTGCAATCATCACGACAAGCTTGGCATCCCGAAGGGAAGCAGTTTTCATCGGGTCTTTTCTAAGCTGGTCGATTGTAATGTATTCTGGAGAAAGTCCGTGCTCTTTTAAAACTCCGGCGACGGTTCTGATATATGGGGAAATATATGGGGGAACACCTAAACAGGCCGGTTCGTCCACATATCCGTCGATTATGACAGTTTCAGATGTCATGGCCTAAGAGGTGGAGAAGTTTTCTTGCAATCATCAGTTTTCCATGCTTTACAGGGTCGACTGATTTGTCGTCTAAGTCAAAGCCGATTAGAGAAACCGATTTTGCTCCAAGCTCATATGCAGCAAAAACTCCGCGGTCTCCATCTGAAAATCCTCCGAAGTTGTAGACATTCTCAAGCGGGGTGCTTTGTGTCGTTCCAACAACCGGCCCTTTCATCTTCGGGACCCATGACTTTACAAGAGGCATGTTATCTCCGTGGGCGTGAACGGCAAGAATTGTGCCTGCTTCGTTCATCTCCAAAACATCATCATCGAGACCGTCAAGGTCTGTAAATACAATGTTTGGGATAACTCCGCCTTTTTTCATAACGCGGGCTGCGGCATCTGCGGCGATTACAATCTTTCCTTCGAAATCGGTCTTTTTTATGTCATCTGGAAGGGACGGGGCGTTTCCTGCTACAATAATGTCCGAACCTGAAATGGTGTCTGTTAAAAGAGATATGTCATTTCCCGGAAGAATTGAGGATAAGAGGCGGGCAGCCTCTTCGTCATCCTCACGGGAAAAGCCGAAGTAGTCCAGAATTTTTACGTAATACTCGTCCCAGACTTCAGGCTTCATCGTCATCGTCCTCGGCAATACCCACCATTTTCATGAAGTTGGCAAGAATCGAGTCAATAATCATTGAGAGCAGTTCTTCTTTGTCGCGGACAAGACTGAATGCCTGAAGCGGGATGGACATGGCGGCCATGGTTGCGTGTCCTCCGGCAGATGCTCCCGGAATTCCTGCAAATGCCTCCTTTAACACATCTCCGACATGAAGTCTGATGTCTTTGTTTCTGGCGGACAGAATTATTGCAGTGTCTGTAATTCCGTAGACAAGAGCAGTAGATACTCCTTCAAGATTTAAGAGAAGGTCTGCGGCCTGCGGAATTGCATCACGGTTTCTGACATATCCGACATTCGAGAAGAGGTATCCCTGGCGGATATCGCGGTTCTGGATTGCTGCTCCCAAGACTTCGATTGTCTCCTGGGAGATGGATGGAGCCATTACAAGCTCTAAGAGCTGTCTGTCTGCGTACGGCAGAAGGAATGCTGCGTTGTGTAAGTCCTGCGGGCTTACGTTTCTCTGGAACTCGTGGGTGTCTGCTCTGATACCATAGAAGAGAGCGGTTGCGAGTTTTGTATCAATCGGGAGGTATAATTCCTGAATGTACTGGGTAAAGATGGAGGCAGTGGCTCCTGCGTCCGGTCTTATGTCCATGAAGTCCGGGACATTCTGTCTCTCGATGCCTTCTGTGCTGTGGTGGTCGATGATGATATTGATTTTAGTTTCAGCAGGAAGGTCGTTGTTCATTCCCGGAGCCACACAGTCGACAAGGGCAGTGTAGTCACATTCGGCAAGAACCTCTGCTGTGAGGTGTTCCATTTTAATCTCTAAGAGATTTACGAATGCGCGGTTTTCCTGGTGTCCTATGTTTCCTTCGTAGAGGATGCGGCATTTGAGTTTGCCCTTGGATGCTTCTTCAGCAATTGCACTCAGGGCAATTGCACTCGAAATTGCATCCGGGTCCGGGTTTTTGTGGGTGATGATTCCAAGTGTTCCTGACCAGGATTCAAGAAGTGAATATAATCTCTGCGCGTTTCTTGACGCGATGAGATTTACCATGTGGTTTACGGCAGATTTTGCAACAACAGTCTGTGGATAGAGTACAACGTCTGCTCCTGCATCCGCCATCTGGTCTGATGAGAAGTGATCTAAGGCACGCGCGATGATATTGGATGACGGGAATCTTGCTCTGATGTGGAGAACTGCTGCGAGGTTTGCATCTTTGTTGGAAGAGAGGATAAATGCTACCTCCGGTTCCGGGATTGTCTCGTAGAATGCCTCATCCGTCATGTCTCCACGCATTACCTGGTGACGGTGGTCGCGTAAATCGTCGAGACGTTTCTCGTCGTAATCGATAATTAAGACGTTTTCATCCGATTCGTGAAGTTCTTCCAATACCTTGTATCCGATACTTCCGCAACCGAGGATGATATATTTTATTTTCTTGTTCTTCTGAATAAGGGATAGGGGGGAAACCCCATCTGTTTCAGCCATACCATATCTGTTTGTATCTTGAGATAATAAATCTGCACGTGATGATTGGTTTTGTTGAGCTAAAAAAGAAACTTATAAATATTCATGAGTTCAATCTATTTAGGTCAAGCTACAAAGAAGCTTGAGTGTACCGGGCCCGTGGCTTAGTCAGGAATAGCGTCGGACTCTTAATCCGAATGTCAGGGGTTCAAATCCCTTCGGGCCCGCTCTTTTTGTTGTTTTCAAAAAAAGTTATTTGGAGAGTCTCTGTCCCATTTCGTAGGCTTTCTGACACTCTGTCGGGAATACGTCACGTTTTCTTGCTGCTTTGAGTTCAGGGTCGAACATTGAACTTGCGTATTTTGAGTAATCGGTGAACTGATAGGTGTCTGTGATGTTTAAAATCTCGGTGTCTCCGATGAAGTGTTCGAATGCGTTTTTGTCGTTCTCTGCACAATTGTTGTTAAATGACGGGTCTGGTGCTCCCATTGTGTAGATTAAGCCGACTTTGATTTTTCTGTTGTATCCTGTCTTTCCTTCTGCCGAGTAGAGGTTTGGCGGGAAGAGAAGACGTTCATAGAGATTTCTAACAGCTCCTGGCACATCGCTGTAGTAAATCGGGGCGGATATTATTACTGCATCGGAAGAGAGTATCTCTTCTAAGACATTCGTTAAGTCGTCCTGCACTGCACAGCGGGCAAAACTTTTGCCGCCTAAAAGTTTGCATGAGAAACAGCTGACACATCCTGAATAGGAGAGGTCAAAAAGGTCAAAGCGTTTTGTTTCTGCTCCTGCATCGCCTGCTCCTTTGAGCGCGAAGTCAAGAGCAGTTCCCGAGTTCCAGTCTTTTCTCGGGCTTCCGTTGATTCCTACTACTTTCATACTGAAAACATTGTACGCTTTACATAATATACTGACGGTCAAACACCATATCTTATATTCTCCAAGTGTCTATTATTGATGTAATCAGATTAGGTATGAAGCGCGTCATTAACTATACCTTAAACCAGAACAAAGGCATTGTTATCCGGATAGATGATACTGCCGTTGAGAAGGTTATGGTGTGGGCTCTTGGAGACGGTGATGAGAAGGATGTTCGGGAAACCATTGCATACTGGTGCGATACAATCACTGCCGCCGGTGGAAAGAATGCCGCATATCACAAAAACGGGGAGGAGTTCTTTGATATCTATACTCATCTCCAAAGAGGCGGGGAGCTTCTTTTCCATGACGCTGTTTCAGATAGGACCTATACGTTAACCTGTGACTCTCTTATGGAGGGAATTAAGCTTGCTCTCTATGAATATTACTATCGCATATATCAGGAAAACATCGGCACTCTTATTTCAATGGAACTTTTGAAATATACTGACGGTGTTTATGAGCTTGATTTCCCAAGAGAGAACTGGAATATGTTTGGTGATTATGCAGTTCAGTTCGCGCTTTTCCATGATGTTTATTACACTCACCATTGTGTGAGAAATCTTGGGAATATCAGAATACATATCCCGAGATTCAAACCCTGAGTAAAACCGCTGTCTTTATCTTATTTGAAAACCCATTTCCCTATTAACGAAGGTTTTCTTTTAATGATTTTATTGTTGGGAATTCCTTCTTTCATTTGAGGTGTATTTTACATGAAGAAATCAGTATTTGCAGTGCTTGCAGTATTCCTCCTTGCCGTTCTCTTTGTCGGCGGAGTTTCTGCAGAGAAAGTTATTGCAGGCGTTGATGATCTCGAGGGAGCAAAGATTGGTGTCCAGCAGGGAACTACTGGAGATATCTATGCAACCGACTACGAGGGTGACGAGGCAGGAACAACTATTTCCCGTTACTTAAAGGGAGCTGACGCAGTTCAGGCATTAAAGACCAACAAGATTGATTGTGTCATTATCGACAACCTTCCGGCAGAGAACTTTGTCTCCAAGAATCCGGACTTAATGATTCTTGAAGAAGAGTTTGCAATTGAAGACTATGCAATCTGTCTCAAGAAGGGAAGCGAGTTAACTGCACAGTTCAACGATGCTCTTGCAAAACTCAAGGCAGACGGAACTCTCGACCAGATTATCGAGAACTACATCGGTGACGATGAAGTTAAGGGAACCATGCCGTACGTCAAAAAGGACGTCGAGCGTAACGGAAAGCTCATCATGGCAACCAACGCATACTTCCCGCCGTATGAGTACTACGCAGGAGGAGACATTGTAGGTATCGATGCAGACATCGCACAGGCAATCTGTGACGAGCTCGGCTACGAGTTAGAGATTAAGGACATGGAGTTCGACGCAATCATCCCGGCAATCGAATCTGGAAAGGCAGACTTTGGAGCTGCAGGTATGACTGTTACCGAGGACAGATTAAAGAACGTTGACTTCACTGACTCCTACGCAACTGCAAAGCAGGTTATCATCGTCAAGAACCCTGAGGCAGCCGCATCTCCGGCACCGATCGCAGGACTTCTTGCTGGTCTTGGAGCGGCAGCACTTGCCCTCAGAAGACTCTAATTTTTTTTTTATTTTCTGAAACTTACAAGTAACAATTATTATTGTCTAATAGAACCAACAGTTACAGAATGGTTCTTGAATTTTCAAAGAAGTCTGCACTTAAGGCATTCATTGCTGTCCTTGCTGTACTTCTTTTGGTCACTGTCGTTGTATCTCCTGCTGCAGCAGAGGGACAGACCTTCACCGAGAAGTTCTATCAGAACTTTATCGAAGATGACCGGTATCAATATCTCTTAACCGGTCTGCAGAATACTCTGATTATCACCTTCTTCTCGCTGATTCTCGGTTTAGTGCTTGGTTCGTTAATCGCTGTTGTGAGAACTGTTCACGACATGAAGGGAAAGCTGAAGCTTTTAAATCTTGTATGCCGCGGCTACTTAACTGTCATTCGCGGAACTCCGGTCTTAATTCAGCTGCTTATCATCTACTTCGTCATATTTGCATCTGTTGATATCGCTTTAGTCCCTGTTGCAATCGTTGCATTCGGTCTGAACTCTGCCGCATATATTGCAGAGATTATCCGTGCAGGAATTAATGCAGTTCCAAAGGGACAGTTCGAGGCAGGTTCAAGTTTAGGACTTCCTTTTGCAATTACGATGATTACAATCATCCTGCCGCAGGCAGTCAAGAACATCCTGCCGGCTCTTTGTAACGAAGGAATTGTTCTCTTAAAGGAAACCTCTGTTTCCGGTTACATTGGTTTAATTGATTTAACCAAGGGAGGAGATATCATCCGCAGTCAGACCTATGAAGCATTCATGCCGTACATTGCTGTTGCTTTAATCTACCTGACTGTTGTCGTAATCTTAACACACTTTGTCAAGAAACTTGAGGTGAAGTTAAATGCCAGCTAAGGGAAATGTCTTAATCGAAGTAAAAGGTCTTCGCAAATCATTCGGAGACAATGAGGTCTTAAAGGGAATTGACACAACCGTCTGCGAAGGAGAAGTTATCGCAATTGTTGGTCCTTCCGGATGCGGAAAATCCACCTTCCTTCGTTCATTAAATCTCCTTGAAGTCCCGACCGGCGGTCAGATTCTCTTCGAAGGTGTTGATATCACAGACAAGTCTGTAAACATCAACAAGATGCGTGAAAAAATCGGAATGGTTTTCCAGCAGTTCAACCTCTTCCCGAACATGACTGTCAAGGAAAACATCATGCTCGCTCCGGTCCGCTTAAAAATAATGAGCAAAGAAGAGGCATCAAAGAAGGCTGACGAGCTCTTAAAGAGAATCGGTCTTTCCGACAAAGCAGATGCACGCCCAAGTCAGCTTTCCGGAGGTCAGCAGCAGAGAATCGCTATCATCCGTTCTCTTGCGATGAACCCGGATGTCATGCTTTTCGATGAACCAACCTCTGCACTTGACCCGGAGATGGTTGGGGAAGTATTAAGTCTCATGAAGGACCTCGCTGAGTCTGGAATGACCATGATGATTGTAACTCATGAAATGGGATTCGCACGCGAAGTCGCAGACCGTGTTTTCTTCATCAACGACGGTGTAATTCAGGAAGAAAACACTCCGCAGGAGTTCTTCTCAAATCCGAAGAACCCAAGATTAAAAGAGTTCCTTTCAAAGGTTCTCTAACTTTTTTTGTTCGCAGTTTTCAACTGTCGAAAAACGCCTGTTCATACTCATAAAAAACAGCTCTCTCACTGATAGTTAGCAAGTGTTATTTATTTCAAAAATCCATTAATAGATACAGACTTATGGACCGTGACTATCAACCAATCAACCTCAAAGATGTCTTAATCGAAATGAAAGACATCTCCGAACTTGCGGTTGATCTGGCTTACTCGGCCGTGCTTTTTGAAAGCAGTGCCATCGCTGACGAAGTAATCGAGCTCGAAGAACAGATGAACGACCTGGTGTATCAGGCAAGAATCACCAGCATGATGAGTGTCAGAAGAATCGAAGAGACCGAACCAATGAGTGGTCTCTTACAGCTTGCAGAAGCTTCCCAGCGCATCTCAAACCATGCAGCAGACATCGGCAAAAACATCATGCGCCATGTCTCCTTCCCTGCAAACTTAAGACGCGCTCTTCCTGACGCAGAAGAAGCAACACACAGAACTGTTGTCATGCCGGACAGTCCTCTTGACGGGGCACGCCTTGGAGATATAAAACTCCAGTCTGCAACAGGAATCCGCATCATCATGATTCGCCGCCTGCAGCAGAGAATCTATGACCCTGACAAACATGCCGTTCTTCGTGCAGGCGATGTATTAATCGGCAGAGGTCCCGACTATGGATTCCCTGAACTTTGCAGACTTGCAGGTCAGCCGGAACCAAACGATGATGAACTAACAAAAGAGTCAATCAGTGATCTTGACCGTGCAGCACAGCTCATGATTGAGATGAAAAACATCAGTGAACTCGCTGTAGGTCTTGCATACTCAGCCCTCCTTCACGAAAACTTAGACCTCGCAAACGAAGTCGTAGCTTTAGAAGAAGAGCTTGATGAAATGCGTCTTCAGCTTGACCTGTGGACACTTCAGGCAGCCAAAAAGACTGACGATGTTGCAAGCCTTCGCGGAATGTTTTACATGTCATCTTTTGCTGAATCCATTTCAGACGCTGCATGTTCTATCGCTGATGTGGTCATTCGCGAAATTGATGTTCCGCCAATCATCAAACGTATTGTCAGAGAATCCGATGAAGTCATATCCTGGGTCACGGTTGGAAAAGGCTCTGCATTAGACGGCAAAGCCTTAGCAGAAAGCAAAGTCGGTTCTGTTACAGGAATGGTTATCATCGCCATCAAACACGAGAACCGCTGGATTTACCGTCCAAGCAGAAACGTCGTACTCCATGCAGGAGATCTTCTTGTATCCCGCGGAAGACGCGACGGTGAAGAAAAACTGTACGGCCTTTGCGGTGCAGATATCGAAGAACTGGAAGAGTTCGAAGAGGAATAAACATAAACATGACAGAAATGGTATACCGGCTTGGCCCGGGATGTGAAGTAGATGACGTTGTCGAAGGCAACATCTACATTGGAAAAGTCCAGGGATTCGCAACCTTTGGTACATTTGTTCAGTTAAACGATAAGACCAAAGGTCTTCTCCACAAAAGCAACGTAAAGACCGAAAAGAAGGAACGCGATACAATTCTTGTTCTCGTCAACCAGATTCGCCCGAATGGAAATATCGATCTTCGCGAAGTTATAATGGAAGAGGGAAGCTATGAGACCAAACTTGTCTCCAAGAAGGTTGTAATCTCCAAGCTTTCCGACCTTAGAAACAAACTTGGAAGAAACATCACTGTCGAAGCTGATGTTGTCCAGATTAAGCAGACTTCAGGTCCGACTATATTTACCGTCTGCGATGAGACCGGAACCGAGGATGCTGCAGCATTTACTGAGGCCGGTGTTCGTTCCTATCCGGAAGTTCAGTTAGGAGATGTTGTCCGCATCTTTGGTGAGGCAAACAAGAGAAACAATCAGGTCCAGATTGAAGTCTCTGACATGATTATCTTAAGAGGGGAGGAGGCAGACCACGTCAGAGCACGCATCAACCGTGCATTAGAGGAGCGTGCAGAGCCTCCGACAGATGTCGAGCCTCTCGTTGACTCCGAGGTTCTCCGTGCTCTCTGGCCTGAGATGAGAAAACTTGCCAAGATTGTCCGCCGTGCAGTTTTAACTCAGCAGCCGATTATCCTTCGCCACCATGCAGATGCTGACGGTATCTGTGCGGCAGTATCAGTCGAGACCGCGGTTCTCCAGTACATCAGAGAGAACGGCGGAGACCCGGACATGGACAACTTCCTCTTCCGCCGTTCCCCGTCGAAGGCTCCGTTCTATGAGATTGAGGATGTCACCCGCGACCTTGATATGATGCTCAAAGACAATGTCCGCTTTGGTCAGAAGTTCCCGCTTATCCTGTTAATGGACAACGGTTCGACCGAGGAAGACATGCCGTCTTACAAGATGACTGAGGTTTACAACCTTGATGTTATCGTAGCAGACCACCACCACCCAGACGATACAATCGATAAGTATCTCTTAGCACACGTAAACCCGTACCATGTCGGAGGGGACTTCGGTGTAACAGCTGGTATGCTTGGAACCGAAATTGCACGCCTTATCTTCCCGGGAATCGAAAAGAAGATTCTCCACTTCCCGGCTGTTGCAGGTGTTGCAGACCGCTCGGAAGCTCCGGAACTCCAGCAGTACCTCTCTTTAATTGAGGGCAGGTACACAATTGATGAGTGCCGCGACATGGCTCTTGCTCTGGACTATGAGCAGTACTGGCTCAGATTCAATGACGGACGCGAAATTGTTAAGGATATCTTAAACATTAACAACGCTGAAGACCGTCACAACCGTTTAGTGGCTCTGTTAGTCGAGGAAGCAAACACTGCAATTAATGAGCAGGTCGAGACTATGATGCCGCACGTAAAAGAACAGGTGTTGGAGTCGGGAGCACGTCTCTTCCAGGCTGATGTTGAGATGTTTGCACACCGCTTTACCTTCCCGCCACCGGGTAAATCCTCCGGCGAGGTTCACGATGTTCTCTGCAAGAAGTATGCCGGTGAACCAATCGTTACATTAGGTCTTGGTCCGGACTTTGCAGTTATTCGTTCCCGCGGTGTTTTAATGAACATCCCGCAGATGGTTCGTTCTATGCGCGATGAGATGCCGGGAGCAGGTATCTCCGGCGGAGGCCACCTCGTTGTGGGCAGTATCAAGTTTGTGGAAGGTATGCGGTCTGAGGTTATTGCCAAGATGATCGAGAAAATCTCTGAGTTCGGTGTAGAACAGCTCTAACCCGGCTTCTTTTTTTTAATCCTCAGCGTTAATTTACATCCAGTAACAGAAACTATTTATATGCTCATGTCCAATATTTACTAGAGGTAAGTCACGATGACTGAACCCAAAACATTACTTCAAAGATATAACGATACCCAGTCTAAAATTCTTGGATACTTAAAGGCAGGTGTTGCCAAAGGCAGCAAGTTCTTCAAGGCAAAATATATCGCAAAGGATCTTGGCCTTTCCTCGAAGGAGGTTGGAACTAATCTTGCCATTCTCTCTCAGATCTGTGATGATCTTGAGATTTCCCGCTGGAGTTATTCCAACAGTACTACCTGGATGGTAACTTCAAAAGACGAAGCAGAAACCGCTGCATAAGTCTCCCAAAATATTACCCCGCATGCGTCTCATGCCACACACCTCCTTTTTTTATTTTTCACGAGAATGCTGAAATTCTAGTCTGTTTTGTTCTTCCAAGGGATAGATAAGGCAGTGCACGCTTCATAACGACACCTAAGTCACGCAGAACTTTTGTGTTTCTGACATTTTCGCTGTCTCTTACCTGGAGAATGCGTCTGGCAGACATTGGGCCTATTCCCGGAACTCTTATCAGTTCTGAATAGTCAGCTTCTGCCGGGTTTATCTGCGGCATATTTCTTGCGAGAAGGATTTTGGGGTCGGTATTTAGAAGCATACCGTCTTCATCAAAAACAGGGGATGTCTCCTGCCTCGTATAGCCGTAGAGTCGAAGCAGGGCATCTACCTGGTACCAGCGGTTAGCCCGCCAGACAGGGGTATTTTCATGAGTCTCAAGGGGTGTGTTTGAAATTGCATGAAATGCGGAGTAATAAACCCTTGCCGGGTTGTACTTTTCGTAGCTTGTCATTACTGTTTTGAATATTTCATAGTCCGTTTCGTCTGCTGCTCCGACTACAAACTGTGTTGAGTGTTTGTGCGGCATGATTTCAGACAGCCATTTGTGTCGGAGAAGCAGGTCTGTTTTGTACTCTTTGACAGTGGCAAGCTCAGCTAGGTGAGAGGCATCTGGTGCTTCGAGGTTGATGCTAAGCCTTGTTGCATACTTTGCCATCTCTGCAATATCAGAACGGGACGCTCCAGGCAGAACTTTTAGGTGAAGATATCCGCCAAACCCTCCTTTTCGAATCAGGCGGGCTGTTTCGGTTATCCTTTCCATTCCAAGATCAGTGTCTCCTCGCGGAATTCCGGTACTTAAGAGCAGCCCTCCTACACGCCCCTGACGATGAAGTTCAAGAAATCCATGTGCCATTTCTTCAGGGGTGAAATTGATGCCCTTCTTTTTTGTGCAGATTTCGCAGTATGCACAGTCAAAGGAGCATGTTCCTTCAAGCAGGATTTTTAAGGGTTCACACTTATGTGTTTTTCCTTCGGACCTTCCGGTCTGATCAAAGAATGGTGAGCGGGTTGCCTGTTCGATTTTCCGGGTCAGTTCCGACATTACACTTCATACTTCGATGTGGTGGTATATAAATCCCTGACCGCGCGGTGCGAAAGTGCCCTGTGTTTTTGAAATTGTTAAAATTTAGGGAGTTTTATGGGCTTTGATTTTGAAATGGTGTTGTTTAATGCCTTAAACGCACTTTCGCGAAAATGAATTTGGGTATATTATTGTTTCTATTTTTTGAATCTGAAAATGTAATAATAGTTATTCGATGTCTGTGTGTATTTACATGAATGTATCAGATAATTTCTTCCCGATATTACTATCACGCCATGCCTTATCGTATGCCATTAAGAACTCTTTAGACGTATCTCCATTCTCTACAGCCAAAACAGCAACCTCTGCGGCAAGACGTCCTGTAAACATAGCATTATAGATTCCACATCCGGTAACCGAATTAGAAAGACGTGCAGCATCTCCAACTACCAAAAGACCATCTGCTGCAGTTTCATTAAGCGGTCTGCATACAGGAACTCCGCCTGCTGAAACTTCTGTTATTTTTCCGTTCGGGAACTTCTTTTCGATGAAACTATCGAGATAATCACGGGCTTTGTATCCATCAGTTCCTGGTATTCCAACACCTATGTTTGCACAGCGTTTTCCTTTCGGGAAAATCCATATGTATCCGCCCGTGTCATCTTCTGGTAAGATATAGAACAGCTTTGTCTTCTCGTCAATATCGATATCATTTACCACATACTGTACGCAGGACTTAATCCCATTTAATGGGATTGTTGTATCTATCCCTGCCCATTTCGCAAATTTAGATTCCACACCGTCTGCGGCAATCACAACCTTTGCTCTAACCTCATATGTCTTTCCATGTTGTTCGATAACAGCCCCGCAGACTTTTTCTCCTTCCATAATCGGAGATGCAGCTCTTGCATGAACCTGAATCTCTGCACCCGCTTCTGCCGCACGCCAGACAAGCTCTCTGTCGAAGATTTTGCGGTCGAGAATATATTCGACTCCTTCGGTACTTCCGTTCATCGAACCATCCGGCTCTATTAATACTACAGAGTTAATCTCAGCCGAGATGAATCTTTTGTCTGCATCAATGAACTCAAGCAGTTCATCCTTTCTGATACTTTCACCGGAGCGTACAGGAACTCCAACAGCTGAACGCTTTTCGACAAGAAGAACAGAAAGACCTGCATCTGCTGCTGTTCGTGCCGCAACAGCTCCACCAGGTCCGCCTCCGACGACTAAAATGTCGTAACTATCCTTCATTCCTCACTCCGGAGGATTGCGCCAAGCGGGCATACGGTACTGCAGAGTTTACATTTCGGCTTGCAAAGCACCGGATCAACTGACAGATATGCATCAATGAGTTCCAGAGCTCCGCTTGGACAAACAGAAACACAGGCCCCGCAGTAACCGCAGACCTCACGCCGAATGGTAATCATTAGGATATGATTTGATTTGCGGAGTAAAAAAAGTGATTATGGTCTAAGACCGCTTCCACCCTGAACGGTGAAGGTCTCACCACTGATGTAGGATGCATCTTCGGACTGGAGGAAGACACAGATTCTTCCAATATCGTTTTCTGCATCTCCGAATCTGCCAAGCGGGATTCCTTTGATGGTTGCCTCGTAAAGGTCCGGGTACTCCTTTCTCCATGCATCGAGCTGTTCGGTGTAGACAAGCGGACAGACAACATTGATGTTGATTCCATCCGGACCCCACTCGGTTGCTGCGACACGGGAAAGTCCGCGAATACCTTCCTTGGATGCTGCATAGGAGGACTGTCCCGGCTTTCCAAAGAGACCTGCACCGGATGCGAAGTTGATAACGCTTCCCTTGGATTCCTTGAGGTATGGGTAGCACTCTCTCATGTAGAAGAATGCTGCATACAGACCTGAGTTGACTGCTAAGTCAAAGTCCTCTTTGGTGTGGTCCTTTAACAGAACACCGGACTTGGAGACCTGTGCATTGTTGACTAAGACATCGATTTTGCCGAACTTTTCGATGGTCTGTCTTACTGCTTCTTTAACCTGAGCTTCATCTCCTCCGTCTGCGGCAACAGGGAGAACAGTAACTCCGTATGCTTCAAGTTTTTCCTTGGCACTCTGTAAGCGCTCAATGGTTCTTCCGGTGATGACTAAGTTTGCTCCCTCTTTTGCGAAGGCAGTTGCAATACCAAATCCGATTCCTTTGCCGCCGCCGGTAACAATGGCGACTTTGTTATCCATCTTTCCCATACTGAAGAATGGACTTTTTTTCTATAAAAATTGTCTGGATTGATTATCCCAAATCCAAAGGAATTTACTGACTTTTGAATTACGGCTCTAAAACTGATGATTTTTCATGCGCGGTCAATGATGTATGTGCGCAAAGAATTATCTTTTGGAAAAATTTACGGAATTTAACAAAAAGTGAAGTGCCTTCAGCCGGAATTGAACCGGCGACATACAGATCTTCAGTCTGTCGCTCTCCCTACTGAGCTATAAAGGCGCTTGTGCGATAATAATGTTGTATCTGGTACTATTTATAATCTTTGAAATCATGTCCCAAACATATTATCTCCATGTAGAACCCATGTTTATACAATGGGCATCTTAAGGAAGAAAAAAACATCTGCAAAAAAACAGACACTGCAGGAGAAAATCGTAAATCGGACATCAAACGTCGTCCATTTAACACACAATGACCTGGATGCCGCAGGTTCTGATGCTATCTGCCGTATGGTATTTGGAGATGAACTTGTAACTCTTTTCTCATCCGTAAACCGCTTCGAATGGTTCCTCGCGCAGGTTGCAGGATGCAACGGAAAAGGAGATACACTTGTAATAAGCGATCTTGGATACCAGAAAGGAATCGAGGATAAAGTAAGAAAAGCGCATGCTGCAGGATGGAACATCCGCTGGTTCGACCACCACAAATGGACTGACGAGGAAAAAACACGCGTAACTCCGTATGTAGAAAGTCTTACTGTTGATACAACGCGTTGTGCAACAGGTGTTCTCTGCTATTCTTTAGAACCAAAACAGCCGTATGCAGAAGAAGTAGCACGTGTTGTCTGTGACTATGATTTATGGAAACATGAAGACAAACGCTCGGCAGTTCTTGGAATCGTTACCTCCGGCAGTTCGAATTTAAAACTCATCCGCGACAAGCTTGCGCAGGGAATTATCATTGATGATGAAGTATCATCCATCTATGACAGAATCGAGAGAGAAAAGAACAAGTGCATCAAAAAGTCTCTTCGTGCCGCAAAGATTCATGACGGCAAGTACAGGATTGCTGTTATGCCGTCCTACGGATATCCAAGTGAAACTGCAGCCGAAGTTCGAAAAATCCTTGGAACTGAAATTGAGCTTCTTGTCTTTGACAACGGCAAATTCTCTATCAGAAGTGTTCCAGATATCAGTCACTTAATCGCACGTGAATTCAACGGCGGCGGCCATCCTAATGCATCAGGCGGAAACCTTGGTTATGGATGGAAGGAGAAAGCACTCTTTAAGATTTTCAGACATGTCTCAAAACGTAAAGAGTTCCTTTCTGTTGCAGAAAAGTTTTGAACAGAATTGGTAATGAATAATAGTTATACAAACCAACATAATTAGAACAAAATAAGCGGGAGTTCCTGTACTCAGCCATGAATACCAAATTCAGATTAGAAAAACGTGCCACAAAAGGCGGCGACAAATATTATCTGGTGTATCCTGTAATTACACCGAAACGCAAAACAAAAATTTCCCGCCTGATTAAAACCGGCGAAGCACCAACTGATGCTGAATTTGAGACTGCTGTTCTTCAATACACTGAAGAGTTTACGAAGCGTGCAGCAGAAAAGTATGCCGAGTTCAGAGTAGATGAGCTCTACTTCCAGTATATTCCGCCGTTCCTTGGAAAAGGGCTTGAGAAGACACGCTATATTCACAATACTTATGTCTCATCCCTGTCTGATTTGGAGCGTGAGGATTTCGAGGAGCTCTATGATGCAAAATATATTGCAGGAACTGCAGCCATCGATGAAATATCTGCTGCATCAAGCAAATTAACCCGCAACTTCCGTCTTGTAAAAACCTGCAGGGAATCTGCTGTAGATAAGGTAACTCCTGAGTTCATCCGTGAAATCCACAGTCTTATCTTAATGGAACTTCCGGAAGAGACCGGAGTTTTCCGCGAGGATGGAAATGTTGAAGCAAGACTTCAGATGACACTTGATGAGTATTACAGCAGAGTTGAGGCTGGATACTGTGTATTTGAGCAGGCAGTTCTTTTCCTCTACCGTTTCTTAGTTATTCATCCGTTCAACACTGCAAACGGTCTTGTTGCACGCGAAATCTTCAACTTCCTTTTGGAGTGTGATGGATATCCGCGCTTAGTGTTCCCGAGAGACTTTGCAAAACACTACAGCATGGCTCTTGATTTCGGAGACAAAAAAGATTATCAGCGCATGGTAACACTCTTTGCGTCAATTTCCATGCGCCAGACTGTTTGAGAATAGATGTTGTAATTTTCTAACAACTTCTTTTCTGAAAAAGTAACAATTATTTTTGAGATATATTTTTGCAATACATATTGGTATACTTACACTGCAGGTAACCTCCACCTTTTATCACATACGCCATCCAATATATTTCCTCATATGCACGGCGGCGAAGAGATTTTCAAATACAAACAGTGTATCATCCTTCGGACTGATTTAAAGATGAGCTGCGGCAAGATGTGTGCCCAGGCTGCTCACGCATCAATCGGTGCTTTTGAAAAGACCTCTCTTGCAGACAAGAAAGAGTGGATGCGTGAAGGACAGAAGAAGGTTGCATTAAAAGCTCCGGATGAGAGAACACTCTATATGTTAAAGGCACAGGCTGAACTTTTAGGCGTTCCGTGTTCGCTGATTATTGATGCAGGTATGACTGAGATTCCGGCAGGTTCTGTCACCGCTCTTGGAATCGGCCCTGCCAAACGTGACATCATGGATAAAATAACTGCTGACTTAAAACTCCTCTAACCATGCGAAAATCACCATACGAAAGAGAAACCGAGCTTGGAATCAGCTACTATGCGGCTGACTGCGAGGGAATTGGGGGAAAACTTAGAACTGTCCCTGAAGATTTCATCGTAGAAGAGCTTCCGATTAACTTTACAAACACCGGTCCTTACACCATATGCCGCCTGACCAAGAAGTCCTGGGAGCACCAGCACGCTGTCCGCGAAATCACAAACCGTCTCCACATCAGCCCGAAGCGTTTCGGATGGGCCGGAACCAAGGACAGAAATGCAGTAACCACCCAGTACATCTCGCTTTACGATGTACCAAAGGAACAGATTGAGGCTCTTGCAATCAAAGATATCACAATAACTCCTGTTGCATCACACCAGTTCTCTCTCGGCCTTGGAAATCTGGAGGGAAACCGCTTCCGCTTAACCCTTCGCGGATGTGACGCAGAAAATCTTGCAGAAAAAACAGCAGAGATTACTGCTGCTGTAAAAACCGGAATTCCGAACTACTTTGGTCTCCAGCGTTTTGGTGCTATGAAGCCGATTACTCATAAGATGGGATATCACATCTTACGCGGCGAGTTCGAGGAAGCAGTAACCCTCTATGTTGGAGATGCTTTTCCTTATGAGTCTGATGAAATCAAGGCCGCACGTACCAGTTTCCGTGAGACAAAGGATGCAAAGGAAGCTCTCCACGATCTTCCGGTTCACCTTTCGTATGAGAGAATCATGCTCGATTCTCTGATGAAGAAGAAGGATGACTACGGCTCAGCTCTTCAGGCACTTCCTCCGAAACTTCTTTCCATGTTTGTTTCAGCTTATCAGTCCTGGCTCTTTAATATGGCTGTTTCTGCAAGATGTGCAGAAGGCACAGCACTTTCCGAGCCGCGGATTGGCGAGCATCTTGTTTTTGCAAACGGCAGAGTGGATACAGTAACTGAAAAGAACATGCCGACTGCAAAACAGCACATGAAACGCGGAAGATGCTTTGTTGTCGGATGGATGCCTGGAAAAACTCTTCCTGTTGCCGCAGGCCCTCTCGAGAATGAGATGTTTGCTTTGATGGAAAAGGATGGTATATCGATGCCTGACTTTGACAAAGCGGCCGCTTTTGTTAAGACAAACTATGACGGATTCCACAGAAGAATTTCGTTAGAGGCTGATGTCTCTTACGAGATTTCCGGAGATGATGTTGTTCTTTCATTCACTCTTCCGCCAGGCCACTACGCAACAACTGTTGCCAGAGAATACATGCAGGCTGAGCCTGAATGTATGGTCTAACTTTTTTTAAAGCAGTATCATCATCACTGCAAGAAGACACGTTGCCCCAATCAAATCAATAGAACTGGTTACAACCGGCACACCGAAGTTATCAGGATCGAATCCCTTTCTATACGTAATAACTGCTGTATAGTATCCAAGAAGATTCATCGCGGTGACCACAAGAATTCCGGCAAGAAGTGAAATTACAACCATCAGCAAAAGACCAGGGGTTGTAATTCCAAGAAGCACTGCTGCGAAGTGTGCGATAGCTCCCATCAGCGGAAGGAAAATAATCGAGTAGATGTAGTTCTCACCAAAGTGCTTTAAGACCGTCTTCTGCGGGAAAAGCACCGGGTCAATCATACCCATGTGCATCTCAGTTCCTATTCTGGATGTTAAAATACCACCAATCGAACCGCATCCGTTCATGAAAGGAGAAATCAGAATGATAACGGCTGCTGCTGCAATCAGAGATTCAAGCCTGCTTGTGTAGAGAACTCCTGCTGTGATTCCAAGAAGTGAAAGCGGAATTAAAAGCGGCAGACCCTCGCGTAAGACATCAAGCATGGTTCTTGTTCCGCGCTTAAAAGAAATAAACGCTGCAGCAATCATAACGAAAACAACAGCTCCAAGAACAGCCTTTCCTGTAAATGGTAAGTCCATCACAATTAATGCAGTAACAACAAGGAACGGAAGCGTTACAATATCACCAATAGTTGTAACCGCCGGAGCACCTACCATATCCAAATCCCAGAATTTGCGGTAACAGACAATACTTACGAGAACTCCGACAACTGTCACAAGAATTCCAGCAAGCGTTCCGGAGATGACTGAGATTATAATCATCTCTAAAACGCCTATAACTTCTGTTCCTGTTAAAAGACAGATGATTTTTCCAAAAATGGCAAGTACTGCTGAAATTATGACCGTTAGAATAAGTGATGCGCGAAGGTTGTCTCCAAGTTCAGAGTGACGCTTAAAATCAACCTCGAATGCTCCAAGGTGCATAGATGAAGAAAGTCTGGATGTTAGAATTCCAGCTATTGCTCCACGCATGTTAATCGATGGAGTTACCAGAACCATAAGTCCCGGAATTAAAAGCAGAACTTCATTTACCGAGCCTAAATAAATTCCTGCAATAAAAGATAAGCTGACGCTAATTAAGAGAGTCCAGAACCCGGTTAAGAACTCCCGGTGCTTTTCTCTGAGGTCGTTTATCGCTATGACCAGGGTCATCCAGACTCACCTCATTTTCTAAGCACATAGTGTTTACATATTTGTATTTCAAAGTATAAATGGAGGGGGGTTGTACACACTCAGCGAAAGGTGATTATCCTCTACCATCCAATATATATCCACTTATGCACATTCCAGAACTTTTAGCCCCGGCAGGTTCTGCTGATGCACTAAAAGCAGCAGTCTATGCAGGCTGTGATGCAGTGTATCTTGGCGGAAGAATGTATGGGGCACGCGCCTATGCTTCAAACTTCGATAATGCAGAGATTGAAAAAGCCGTTGCCTTTGCCCACAGCCACGGAGTCAAAGTATATGTAACTGTCAATACTTTAATCCGCGACGATGATATGGAAGAGGCCGCAGCATACCTGCGTTTCTTATCAGACGCTGATGTGGATGCTGTTCTTGTGCAGGATGTAGGTCTTCTCTCTCTTGCACGTGAAATCGTGCCTGACCTTCCAATCCACGCAAGTACTCAGATGACTGTCACAAACCGTGCAGGTGTAGAGTTTGCGGCAGAGCATGGAATCTCACGTGTGGTCTTAGCACGTGAAGTAACTCTTCCAGACGCAGCAGAACTTGTACGCGTTGGAGCTGAGCTTGGTGTTGGAATCGAGATTTTTGCACATGGAGCTCTTTGCTACTCTTACTCAGGACAGTGCCTTTTCTCCTCTGCAGTAGGCGGCAGAAGCGGAAACCAGGGAATGTGCGCCCAGCCGTGCAGAAAACCATACACCTTACTCGCTGACGGCGAAAGAGTTGCAACAAACGGAGACTACATCTTAAGTCCAAAAGACATCTGTACCTATCCAAACCTCAAAGAGATTTGCGAAAGCGGAGTAGAATGCCTCAAAATCGAAGGCCGCATGAAAGCTCCGGAGTATGTGGCTGTTGTTACTTCCATCTACAGAAAAGCACTCGATGCAGTAGCTGAGGGCAATTTCGAGCCGAAAACAGAGGACATGGAAAATCTTGCATTCGCATTCAACCGCGGATTTACCAAAGGATATCTTTTCGGCGACAAGGCTTCTATTATGAACTGGGAAAAGCCTAACAACCGCGGTGTCTATGCAGGATATGTAAACGGTGTTGACAAAAAGCGCGGTAAGGTTATCGTCAAAATTGAAGGTCCGATTCCTGACACTGGTGATGGTCTTGTGTTCAAACTCGCAGGACGTGAGGTGGGCTTTGCATTAAACAAAGAGCCTTACATCTTCCCTGAAGGGGACGCATACAAAATCCCTGCACCTGAATCCGTTCTTGAAGGAAGCGAGCTTTGGATTACCAGACGTCTTAGAACCGAAAAACTCGCAAATGCAATCCTCTCAAAGCCTCCGGCAGGAAAGATTCCGCTCGATATTGTAGTTGCCAAGAACCCTGAAGGACACCTGGTAATTATTGGAAACGGAAAGACCGCAGTATCAGAAATTCCTGTGATGGAGGCCAAGAGCAAGCCGGTAACTGCAGAGGCAGTCGAAGCCCAGATTAGAAAAACCGGCGGCACTCCTTTTGTCATACGCAGTATTCAGATGGAGTACGACGGAACAGGATTTTTGCCGATTGGTGTAATAACCGACCTTCGCCGCAGATTCTTAGACGAATGTGCAGCATCGCTTTCTGAAAAACGTAAGAGAATGAGTCGCCCATATCAGGCAAAGGAAGCAGGTACTGTTGAGAAGACAACTCCTGTTATTCAGGTCTACACCGATTCAATTCCGTGTGCAAAGGCCGCTCACTCTGCAGGTGCAGGTCAGGTTGTCTTTGAAGGATTTGAGGAAATCTACAATCTTCCAACAATCTACAAACTTCCGCGTATCATCTCCGAGCATGACTTAATGAGAAAACTCGAAAAGCTTCCGTCATCTGCTGCAGGTGTTATGACAGACAGCATTGGTGTTGCCGAGATGCTGACCGGAGTTCAGAGATATGCGGCATCCGGCTTAAACATCACAAATGCCAGAACTGCAAACCTGTTCGGCAAATCCTGCCGTCAGGTCTGCCTCTCGCCTGAACTTTCCGGAAAGCAGATTAAAACTCTGATGGAAAACCTCGCGGGATACTCTCACCCTCCAAGAGTCGAAGTCATGGTTCAGGGAAACCTTGAGGTCATGATTACCGAAAACTGTATTCCGGCTACAGCACAAGGATGCCGTTCCTGCAACCAGTCCTGGGCATTAAAGGACAAGACCAACAGAATTTTCCGTGTCAGAACTGATTCGGACTGCAGAAGCCGTATCTTAAACGCGGCAGAGATTTGTCTTGTAGAGTATGTCCGAGAACTCTCAGCGGCCGGTGTTTCTGTTATCTCAATTGACGCAAGAGGAAGGTCTCCTGAGTACATCAGACGCATGGTATCCATATATACAAGAGCACTTGAAGGCGAAAACGTCAAAGAGTTAAAAGAGGAGATCCGCGAGATTGCATCCGGCGGCGTTACTGCCGCACACTACACCCGCGGAGTATCCGAGGACATCGAACTCCCGCCGAAAAAAGGCGGGAAGAAATAACCTGATAACCAAAGAGGAATAACTAATGAGTATGGAGAAATCAGATAAACCCGGACTGATGTACTACGTTTTGATGCTTGTTGCAGCAGGCTGTGTAATCTACGGTGTCTATGGATGGGTTACCGGTAAATGGTAACCCTTGAGGGTTTGTATGAAAACCGAATATCTTTTTTGCCCGGCAGAGTTTCCAAAACCGCCGGTTTCAGTACAGCATATCTCGCTTACTGTTGACATTGCAGAGACTGAAGTCACAGTATATTCCGAGACTTCATTCAAAGCGGTCGTTCCTGTATCTGAAGTAAAGCTCAATGCAAAAAATCTCGAAATAAAAAGTCTGACACAGCACGGACGCCGTGTTGAGTACACGTATGCGGATGATATAATAACTCTTCAGTTAAACAAACCGCTGTCAGCAGGTTCAGAGTTTAGAATCTCAGCAAAGACAGTATGTCATCCGACAGATAATATCTTAGAAGGCCTCTACTATGACATAACACCGGAAGGTCTTCCAAGAACTATCATCTCTCAGTGTCAGCAGTGGGGATTCCAGAGAATTGCTCCGTGCATTGATGATATGCGTGCGAAGTGTACCTGGACGACGACAATTATCGCAGACAGCAGGTTCAGTAATCTGATATCAAACGGTAATGTCTCAAGGCCCCGTACACGCTATGACAATTCCCGCGATACTATTACGTATCAGAATGATGAGCCAATGCCGCCGTATCTTTTCTTCCTCGGTGTTGGAACATGGGATACATTCACCCGCGACTTCTGCTATCCGGATGGAAAGCATGTAAGACTTGAGCTTTTAACACTTCCCGGCTCAAACGCTAAGGATGCAGGAATCGCTCTTGACATCATGGCTGATGCAATTCTCTGGACTCATATCTTCACCGGTCCTGAGAGATTTGAGGACGAAGAGAAACGCCTAAAGCTCTATGAACTTTGTACAAGACGTTTCCGCGGAGAGGATGGTCTGACCGAAGAGATTGAATCTCTTGCCGAAGGCATGGTCTGCGGATATCAGTATCCGTATGAGGTCTATCGCGAGATTGCGATGCAGAACTCTGACTTCGGCGGAATGGAAAACACAGGAAACACCACAATTATCGCAAGCCGGATTATGCCGGATGCTGAGATTACTGATGCTTCCTATGAGTACATGTTAGGTGTTAAGCAGCACGAGTTCTATCACAACTTAAACGGTTCAAGCGTTACGGGAGATACTCCGTTTTCAATCTGGCTGAATGAGGCGGTAACTGTTATGATGGAGGATGAGTATCTTGCATTCCACTTCGGACGCGACTACATCCGCTTAAACAACATCTTACAGCTCTATATGCCCGGAACCGGCACATTCTCGCTTGATACTGGTGCTGTATCGATGCCTATTGAGCCTGAAGGTTTCAATGATCCAAATGATTTAATCACAGCTGTAACATATGTGAAGGCTCCTGAGTTCACCCGCATGATTGAGACTATGCTTGGAAAACCAGCGTTTTCATGGGCTCTTGATCTGTATCACAGGCGTTTTGCCGGAAGTAACGCTTCTCCTCGTGACTGGCTTCACGCGATGGAGGATGTTGGAAAGTCTGACTTCTCATTTATGGCTGACCGCTGGCTGAAGCAGACAGGATATCCGACTGTTTCTGCCTCGGCTGTGTATAATGCAGAGGCTGATACCGCAGAGATTACTGTAACCCAGAAAGGTTTTGGAACACAGAACCCGTGGATTTTCCCGTTCAAAGGAAAGCTCATGAATGGTGAAGGAGAAGAGGTTGCAAACTTTACCAGGAAGATTGACGCAGAAAAGCTTACTTTCTCTGTTCCGTGCTCAGGTCCGTTTGATTTTGCAGTCTGGAATGAGAATCATTCGGCATACATTAAGATGGAAAGAACAGAACCTGATGAGGTTTTGTATCTCCAGCTTCTCTTAGACAAAGACCCGGTAACCCGCTTCCTTGCATTCTCTGCTGTGTTCGAGCGTGAGATGACACGCCTTCTTGAAAATGAGGATGCAGTTCCAAGTGCTGAGTTTGCAGATATGGTTATTCGAACTCTTAAGGATGAAGAGCTGATGAAGTCCTGCGGTTCGATGCCTCTTCTGATGTTTGAGTCGGTGAGCGATCCGCGGTTTGCTCATGAGTATGGTAAACTGTATTCTGCAAAGCAGAAGATTCTCAGTGGTATTGCAGAAAAGTATGAGGACACACTTCGTTCACTTTACGTGAAGTATGATGTGTCTTACCAGGCTGACGGTTTTGAACCTGCGGTTCTTTCTGCTCAGTTCAAAGCAAACTCGGTAAAGAATCTGGTGTTGACGATTCTTGCATCTCTTGATACGCCCGATATCCAAAATCTTATCCGGGCACAGTACCGTAATGCAGATTCTGCAACAAACCGCTTAGCAGCACTGTCTCTTTATCTTTCTTCCTCTGCATCCGACAGGATGGATGTTCTCTGCGAGGAGCTTGCAAGAAGTGCTCACCATCCGCTTGCCTTCGAGAACTTTATTGCAGCCGCTGCAAATACTGCACGTGATACTGTGTCGTATCTGAAAATGATTGAGGCATCCCATAAGTTCCACATCGAACAGGCAGGAGAGGCCCGCTCTTTGTATCTGCGTTTTGCTCAGAACAGAAAGGTATCTCTTGAGACTGAAGAGGGAAGGGAGTTCCTTAAGGCATCTATTATCAGGCTTTCAAAGGTTAATGCCTATATTACAACTGGAATGCTTTCTGTGTTCTCTCACATGAAGGAGTATCCGGATGATTTGAAAGAAAAGCTGATGGAGGTTCTTCTCGAGATTGAGAGGTCTGTATCTGCCGAGGAAAGCCCTGCTGTGTATCAGACGGCAAAGCAGATTTTGTCTGCTGTTCGGTAATCTGTATTAAGGTTAGAGCAAGGTTAGCCTTGCTCTTGTAATTTCTTTTATTTTCGATTAGTTACCTGATTAGACTATAACAAGGCAGATGTATAAGAACCGGTAGAGGGATAGTACCTCATTTCCTGAATTCAGAATGAGTTTGACAAAGCCTCTTCACAACGGCCTGACGGTCCAGCCTGTTCGCCCGAATAAAAGACGCGAGCTCCTGAGCTCTCGAAAACTCATTCGCCAAAGCATTGTACTGAAGAATCGTCTTCTGAAGCCGTTGAAGTTTTTTACCGGCAGTCTCTTTAAGATCCCGAATCTCATCATCAGTTAAATCAAAATCATGCTCAATAGTATCTTTTAACCCGCGGAGAATCTCTGTCTGGTTCTCGATTGAGGACTTCAGACGAAGCAGCTCTGACACCATAGTCCCTTCAGGGTTCAGCTTTTCCTCAAGCTCGCGAATAACAGACAAAATCCTTGCTGTATCGCGTATCGCACTGTAGGTTTTCGTACCGTTTCCAATCGGAATAACCTTAGGTCTTGTTACAAGACATCCTTTGGTTTCTGTGCACGGGTCTGAACCGATGTATGAAACAGCGGTCGTTTCAACCACTGCATAGCCTGTCTTTTTGAAATCAAATCCGTCCGGGGCCGGGATACCAACAGCTAAGTGGTTTTCCTTTCCGAAATGGAGAAGGGCGCATGCATAACCCTCGCAGGATAAAAGACCTGCTAAAAGCAGACTTTTGTCGCTGCAGATGCCGGTTCCGTCAACTACAGTCTCGACAGGGAAGCGGGGAGCTATCTCGATTGATGCAAGTTTTTCCTTATCGTAGGCAAGCCCCTGGACATAAGCTGTTAATAGCTCCAGATATCTGTCGCTGTCTAAATTCAGCTCACGGCGTATTTTTCTGAAAAGGGCTAAGACTTTGGGGTAGAAAGATGTGAGATTTTTATCGAAGATAAAAGCCTTGTAATATCCGGCAAGCCATGCATCACCGATTCCGGCCGGAACTGACGCGGATTTTGAAGACTCCTTTGCCCCGAGATATAGAGAGTCTTCTACCTCAATTGTATGAGAATAGTTTAGATGAGCATATGGAATCTTCACTGTAACACTGCGCTTCGAAGAAGCAGGAGACAAAGTAATCTTTGGATATGTTACGAGGTGAAGCGGTGGGCGTGCCATGTAATAGAACATTTGAGTTAGACAGAATATATCTTTGCCGCTTCCGCTTTCTTTAAATCATACCGTGACATAGTTATTCCAATGTCAAAAAAACTCCTCGCAATATCATCATCTCCAAGAACCAAAGGTAACTCTGATTCTGCTCTTGATATGTTTCTTGATGCAGTAAAGGATAAGTTCGAGATAGAAAAAGTCCAGCTCAAGTCAACCCCGTTTTCACCGTGTCGTGGATGCGGGTTCTGCGAGAAGGATGGGGAGTGTATTCAAAAGGATGCATTTATTCCTTTGATGGATAAGATGCTCGAATGCGATGTTCTGGTTTTTGCATCTCCTGTGTATGCTCTATCGGTCTGTGCTCAGGCGAAGATGTTTATCGACAGATGTCAGGCTCTTTGGGCAAGAAAATTCCTGCTGAAGACAGTTTCAGCAGATGATAATAAACGCGGGGTTTTCATTGCAACAGCCGGCCAGACTTATCCTGATGTATTCGAACACACAACTCCTGTTGCAGGATTTCTGTTCAATGTAGCAGGTGTGAAGAATAAGAATATGCAGTATATCCTGCTCGACGGGCTTGATAAGAAGACGGATTTTTTAAAGTCTGATAAGGCAAAAGAAAAGGTGTTGCAGGCGGCTTTGGATTTGGCTGAAAAAGAGGAGTAAACAGACCTTAACTGATTTGGTCTGTACACATTACCTGCAAAATGTGTAATATTACTGATAAATCAGGTTTCCTTTTTCATCCATGAACTTATACTCAGCAGGCATCAGTTCAGAGTAGTACACAAACGGCATTGAATCCACTGGGACAACTTCAATCACTGGATTTACTTCTGGATAGGTCAGTTCAAGAGCAGCACACTTTTCGTTATCTATCATGAAGGAATATCCGCCTTTCCACTGAAGGACGCGAATCTGCATGCCGCGGTCAATCGGATTGTATGTTTTGACGAAACGGTATTTGTCATCACCTAAAGCAGTGAATTCGATTGGTGTATATCTGTGATACTGGTATTCGTTTCCTGATTTGAACCAGTAAAGTTCAGAATCCCCGTCCACTGATTTACCAACAATTACGAGTTCGATAGTATCAGCATCAGCTATTGGAATCTCCTCACGGGCTTTATCGATTAAACCTTCCTCACCAAAGCAGATACTGCCTGAATACTCGAAAGCTAAGAAGGCGGCAAATAGCAAAGCCAGGCAGATAATGAGGATGACAACACCCTTTTTCATAAATAATAATGCAGGTTCAAAGAATAAAATAGTTTACGGGAGAATAATCTCTCCCTCTCTCCAGACAAGCCGCCATGAATCTCCTTTTCGAAGCAGAATACAGCCGTCCATAAAGTCCACCCAGTCCGCTTCAAAGCCGTAACCGGTGAGAGCTCCGATAAATGAAGCTGTAAAAAGGTCATGCGACACACAAAGAGTAACGCCTTCAACGCAGAGCGACTTTAAGTGAGAAAGCAGGCGGTCTGCCCCTTCCTTAATCGGATAGTGTCCTGGAAGTTCTGCTCCTTTGATGTATGAGCGGACGGCCTTTGCTGTCGAATTATTCTGGTAGAACTCCTGACTTTTTGTGTTGTCGAAGATAAAAGCACTCGGCTCTCCAAGCATCGAATCTGCTTCCGGCATGAAACCTGCAATCAGTTCTGCAGTTCTAATGCAGCGGGGCATCGGACTTGCATAAGCTTTTGATATCTTTGGAAGAAGTAATCCTAAAGCCGCCGCTGTCTTTTCACCGCGGACTGTTACAAGCTTTCCAACACCCGGCTCTCCGCGGTAGAACGGTTCTCTTTCTGCGTGGCGGATGAGAATTAAGGCGGCGTCATAACTCTGACCTTTGAGGAGGTCAGGAATCATATTCTTCCTTGGAGCGATTCGAACTGTTCCTTCAGGAATGGAATCAGCCGGTGCTTCTGCCGCCTCTAAACGCTCGCCTCCAAGGTTGATGTAGAACCAGCCGTCATCATCGCGAACAAGAGCACGGCCATCTTTGAACTGGCGGACATCATAATACCAGTCATTATAGAGCATTTCACCTGCGGTTGTGATATGTGTTGCTCCGCAGAATGAATGATAAACTGCCGCTACTTTGTTTGAGAAATCAGAAACACGGGTGTATGTTTCAGAGTTAATCCTGCTTCCGTTCTCATCGATATAGAAAAATCCGTCAGCGGTCTTTACCCATGCAGTGCTGTCAGAGAAGTCTCCAACCTCCTCGTATCGCTCGGAATAAATCGGGCGGCCGAAGAAGTCGATGTGATACGAGCCTGACTCGTCGGTTACTGCAGCAAGTCCCGGGAGGCGGAACTCTGAAACGTGCGTGAAGCGGGCATCATAAATCGGCGAGCCGTTGAATACATGGTGCGTTTTGTCCGCACTTGGAACAGGAAAATCCATAAAAAAGTTAGCGGATGGCGGTTAAGCCAACTGCTTTGTTAGTGATTGCGATGGATTCGGCTGCAGTCTTTACTTCGCCAATCATTGCTCTGATACAGTCAACGGTCTCAACAACAACATCTGCTTCCTGGTGGATTGCCTGGAAGAGGTAGAGGTCGGTTCCGTCCTGAACGGAAACAGAGTCCTGGAAGATTCCATTCTCCCAGAGGTCTCCTCTTGGTCTGAGCATGTCGGTTGTAAGCTCTTTGAGCTGTGCGGTACTGGTGATGCCGGTTGCTTTGGTGATAAGTCCTAAGCGGGAGTGGGACTTGATGAGCTCGATGACCTCTTCCTTGGTTGCCTCTTTTTCAAGCTCCATGTTTAAGAAGTGCATGTGCATTAAGGTTGTTGGAACAATCATAGCAGAGGTTACAATCTTGATGTGCGGTAAAACGCTCTGTACATCCGGGCCGTGGTGGGACGGGATTGTGACTGGGTTTAATGCGATTGCATCGATTGGTCCGCGCTTGATATCTCCCGGGTCGCCTCCGCGGCGAACCATGGTTGCGCGGACTTTCTTGACTCCGAATGCGGTGTCGATTAAGTTGATGATACGGCAAAGACCGGTGGTGTTGCAGGAAACAACGCGTGCGGTGTCGCGTCCGAGTGCTTCTGCGTAGTTACAGGAGGAGTTAAAGGAAAATCCTGCGACCTCGTGGTCTTCTCCGCCCTGCCAGATTGCTTTTTTCTGGTACTTTGCGTAGAGTTCTTTGTTGGAGACACCAACGCCTCCCGGAGTTGCGTCAACGACGATGTCTGCCTTCTGGATCATCTCTTCGACGCTTCCTGCAACAGGGATTCCAGCTTTTTCGAAAGCTTCCTTCTTGGAGATGTCTGCAATATAGAGCGGGTATCCGCGTTCTAAGGCAACGAATGCCTCTGCTCCCGGCTTTGTTTTGGAGACGCCGATAACCTCCATATCAGGCTGTGCTGCAACTGCATCAGCGACACGTTTTCCAATGGTTCCGTATCCGTTGACTGCGACCTTTATCATACAGTATGCTTGGCTCTATAGGTAAAAAAAGGTATTGAATGAATGGGAAGCAGGCTAAGGCTTTAGCCGCATGCCTGCATGGCGTCACGGGCATACGGGTGATTGAAAAAGGTATTGAATAAAAGGGTGTGGATTTATTCTTTAGTCCATCCAGATTTTGATGAACTTTGCAATTAAGGCATCCATCTGGATGTCCGCGTTTGCACCTTCACTTAAGCGGAAATCAGTTTCTCCGATTGCATCGATTAAATCAGTTTTTACACGGCGGTCGATATCATCTGATGTGGATACTGCACGGTAAAGCTGGTTTAACAGTTCGTTTGGAGCAATTCCTTTATCGTACATCAGCATGTGGAGCATGCGTTCTGATGTCTCAAAGTCTCCTTCTTTGCAGAGTTCTGCAAGCATTGCAATCTCTTCAGGCTTTGCGGTTGAGGTTACAGCATATACGTTTGCGGCAGTAACCGAGTCTGCAACTATTGCCGCACCCTGTAAAGCGTTGATTGCTTTTCTCATGTCTCCCTGTGCGACGTATGTTATTGCCTGATATGCATCCTCTTCGATTACGATTCCTTCAGCCTTTGCGATTCTGTTCATCTCTTCGCGGACAGCCTCTTCTGTCAGAGGTCTAAAGCGGTAGATTGCACAGCGGCTCTGAATCGGGTCGATGATTTTTGAGGAGTAGTTACAGGATAAGATAAAGCGGCAGGTCTCGGCATAGTTCTCCATGGTTCTTCGAAGTGCTGCCTGGGCATCGTTTGTTAATGCATCTGCTTCGTCAAGGAAGAGAATCTTAAACTCGGCATCGCCAAGCGGAGAGGTTCTTGCAAACTGCTTAATCTGGGTTCTGACTACATCGATTCCGCGTTCATCTGATGCATTGAGCTCGCGGAAGTTCATACTCCAGGTATCGCCAAACATTTCGCGGGCTAAAGCAACAGCACATGTGGTTTTGCCGATTCCTGCAGTGCCGGTAAATAACAGATGAGGTAAGCTTTTTGCGGCGGCATAGGTCTTTAACCGCTCGACAATTTCCTTTTGTCCTGAGACTTCATCTAATGTCTTTGGACGATATTTTTCTATCCAGATATCAGGCGATGCATGCATGTCTTACATATTGAATTCAAAGGCGGATAAAGACTGTGATGGAGTGTAAAAAAGTTAAGGAGAGTTTGGAAGAACTGCGAAGAATACCACATCCTCTGTGCCCTCATTAATTATTGTGTGGGACTGACCCTTTGCACAGTAATGAACCTGGCCTGGTGAGAATGTCATACGTTCCCCATTGTAGATAACAGTCGCCTCTCCCTCAATGAAGTACATAACCTCATAGTTGACCTCATGAGTATGCAGACCAATAGAAGCCCCGGGAATAAGTCTACCTTTCACAATTTTACCGTAATCATCGATGAACATACGGGAACGATACTCTTTTTCACCGCCGAAAAAGTTCGGAGATGAAGTCTCTTCAATTTTGTCGAAATCAATAATCATTGGTCACCCCATTTTGCAAGAGCTGCCGCAAGCTCAGGATGTGAAAGAGAATACTCGCGGGCAGGAATTCCAAGAACAGCCGCCTCCGCTGCCTGAAGCATAGCGCGTGTTCCGGCAGTCGTTCCCTCAGGATGTCCGTGAATTCCACCTCCGGCCTGAAGGATGATATCTGTTCCAAGTTTCGAAATCTCAGCCGCAACCTTTCCAGGATGCAGACCGCCTGAAGAAACAGGGAAGACCGGCTTTAAGTATGAAAGCGGCTTTGTAATCTCAATATTGTCTGCTATAACCTCCCCTGCTTTACTTCCCATCTTGCCGGAGACAGAACCTGTATGGAGTTGGTCTCCACCGGCAGAACGAACAAGCTTTGCAATAGGACGCATAGCTATTCCATGATGCGGATTGCGGGTCAATGCACCATGCATTGTACGGTGGACATGGATTGGAACATTAATTGCAGCGTCTTCCGCAAGAGCCTGAATAGCAGAAAAACCTGCGGTTAAGACATCAACCATAAGCATATTAGCTCCGGCTGAAACTGCTTTGTGTGCAAGTTCCACAATTCTGTCTCCACCTGTTGTCACATTTACCGCATACAAAACCTGCTTTCCAGTCTCATCTTTTGCACGGTCAAGAGCATCCATTACAGCCTCAAGACGCTCGAAAAGCGGACAGAAGGTCTGGTTTGTCAGAGTTTCATCATCCTTGATTAAATCAAGACCTCCAAGAGCTGCTTCGTATGCCACCTGAGCCGTATCTTTTGGATTTAAGCCGACCTTCGGTTTGATAATCGTTCCAATGTGCGGTCTGCCCGAGACTTCAGTTCCAACAATTTTTCGAACTCCTTCGATTCCAAACTTCGGCCCGCATCCGCAGAGATTTTCAGGAAGGTCGATATCTAAGAGACGAACTGCTTCGAGCTTTCCAAGCCCGAACAGATTTCCGGCAATAACAGACAGGTATTGTGGAATATTACCCTTCTCGAAAATTTCGTGAGGGAAACAGATTCTGGTTAAGTATCCGCCGTCCGGGAGCTCCACCAGATCCTCGACAGACCCGTCTAAATCATGGACATAAGCTGTTTTGTCATTTACAGTTGAAAGACTGGTCCATGTACCGGTTGTCTGTTCCTCGCGGATTGCATTTGCCGCATAAGTAGCGTCAACTCCCTCTTTAGTTCGGAAATAATAGGTTGCGATTAAATCTTTCATAATTTCTCCTGCATCGGATCAAATCCTAAATGATCACGCATAATTGTATATGCAGCCTCAGGCGGTACAGCCCCTGCTTCGGTCACAATTACATCAATGTACCTGGCAGGTGTAACATCAAACACCGGATTTCTTACAGTAACGAATGGAAGTTTTTCAGAAACATCATCCGGTAAAACTTCTGATGCCGGACGTTCCTCGATTTCGATGTGGTGACCGAGAATTGTTTTTGGAGCAAACTTGTATGTCTCTGCTGCGACAAGCAAATTCTTTCTTGCTTCATGAGCCGCTAAAGCAATCTGGGAAGTTCCGATTTTATTTACAACAGCACCTTTGACTGTTACCGCATCAGCTCCAACGATTACTAAATCCGCCTCCTTCATGAAGGTTCGAACAGCCGAATCAACAATGTAGGTTGTTGGGATTTGGTGGTCATTTAAGGTCTGAATTGTAAGCCTTCCCTGATTCCATGGCCTGACTTCTGTTGCAATTACAGAGATGTTTTTGCCCTGCTCTTTTGCCAGAATAATTCCTGCTAAAGCCGCTTTGGAGTTGCAGTGAGTCATCACAGTCATACCGTCTTTAATTCTTGCGGCACAGATTTCTGCGATACGCTTCACTGCCTCATTTGACGATTCGATAAACTTCTCTGCCTGATTTTTGACAAGAGCACGCGCCTCGTCCTCGGTTTCTGCTAAACTCATACCTGAGAGTACTATTCGTACAGCATTTGGAAGAGAAACGGCTGTCGGGCGCGTTGCAAGAAGAATATCTGCGGCTTTGTTCATCTCAGAGACAAAGATAGGCAGGCCCTCTTTTGGAAGAGTTTGCGCATGCTCTAAAAGTGCACGGGCCGCTTCCCGTGCAATCTTTCCGGCTCCGCGGATTTCCATATTTTTGATTTGTTCAGCGGTTTTTTCAAGAGACATTCGTATGTTAAATTCTGATTTGGATGATTAAATAGTTACGGAAGAGGAAATGGTCAGTTTATCCCTCGTTCTTCCTCGAAGCGTTTCTTAAATGCGGCAAGGGCCTGCTGATACTCAGGAGACTCGAGGAAAGCTTCCATAAAGTCCTCTTCGACTAAACGGTCAACAGCAACCTGTTCTGCAAAGACCTGACACATAGAGTTTTGACAGTTTCTTAGAACCTGCATCATCTCTGCCTCTTCCTTCTGCTTCTTTGCTTCCTTCTTTGCAGCTTTCAGTCCGCATTTGGATGTTCGTTTGTCTTTGCAGTCCTTATCGTACTTGTCAGTACATTTGTGACATAACTTCTTCTCTTTTGCCATAGTTAATCCTCCAGATAGGAGATAAGCTCCTCACGCTTCAAATTATAATCTTCAACACCTTTGTCATAGAGTTTCTGCATGAGTTTTGTATCTCTTGTACTCGTGGAAACTCCTGTATTTTCAGGAGGTGCGAAGATAAAGATGCGTCCATCTTTCTCCATCTCATAAACCCACTTGAGGATTTCATTATATCTGAGATGGCGTTCATCAATCATCTCAACAATCTTTGGATACTTTCGAAGCATAGCGCAGTATGCCTGCCTCATTCTCTGAGGAGACCGGACAAACGTTCTCGCATTTTCAAGCAGAACAACAACCTTTTCACATCCGTCATCGAATGCTTTTTTCAGCGGAATCGGATCGGAAACCCCTCCGTCATAATACATTCTGCCGTCTATCTCTATCGGACGGCAGAGTGCAGGTATAGATGAACCGGCCATTAAAATCCGGTAATCATTTACCGCCATCTCTGTTTTGGAAAAGTAGCGGACATTACCTGTTTTCGCATCGGTTGCTGTAAGTAAAAGTTCAGCAGGATTTGCAAGAGCGTCAGAGTAAAAGAACGGGTCTTTTCCTGTTGAGTTTGACAGTTCACCATAGATGTAGCGGTGATTAAAGTACGAACCCTTTGTGATAAAATTCCAAAAGCCCATAAAACGCGGGTCTTTTGTATGCTCTGTATAGAACCTGAGATTTCTTCCGCGCTGTCCTGCAGTATATGATGCAAGATTCCATGCTCCGGCAGAAACACCGATACACTCATCGAAAGTGATACCGTCATCTAAGAACCTGTCGAGGATTCCAGCGCTGTAGGCACATTTCATGCCTCCGCCTTCAACGACAAGCCCGGTTTTCATAAAAAAGTTTAGAGTTTGGAAACCAGATCGCGGAGAACCGCTTCAGGGTCTTTTGCTTTTACAACGCTTGATGCAAGAAGAACTCCGTCTGCTCCAAGGTCAACTGCTGTTTTTACACATTCACCCGACTGAATTCCTGCTCCGCAGAGCACTTTGACATCAGCATTAATATTTTTCACACACTCAACAGATGCTGAAATAATTCCAGGGTCTGCCTTTGCAACAGAGACACCGGAACCGATTAACTCAGGAGGCTCGATTGCCACATAAGTTGGACCGAATGCTGCGGCCGCTGCTGATACACCTGCAGTGTTTGTACAGACAACAGACTCTAAGTGGTTGAACTTTGCAGCCTCAACACATGCTTCGATATCTGCAATGGTTAAACGACGCTCGGAGTGGTTGATGAGTGTTCCTGTACATCCGGCGGCACGAACAGTAAAAGCCGGAACTCTTCCGGTAAATGCGCCTTCGACTGCATCGATGTGCTGAGCGTAAACAGGAATCTCATAGTGTTTGCAGAACGGGTGAAGTTCTACGTACTGCGGAGCTACACCGATTGTAACTCCGGTCTCTGACATTACAAGTTCAGCGGCTTCTCCGATTCTTCCTGCATTGTTTCCAGCACCTTCGCGGTAGGATTTGAAGTTAATTAAAATAAGAGGGGAAGTCATTATTTCCTCTTAATCTGAATCACATCGCCAAGAGTGGTCGCGGCCACTCCTCCGACCTGTGACTTTGAGTTGTCGTCTCCGACATCGAGCAGAACGATTCCAAGTTCCTTTTCAATCTTCTTGCGCTCTGCTTCAGTTGGTGCGCGGTCTCCGCGTTCAAGTTTCTTGATGTCTCCTTCCTGCATCTTTAAGATAAATGCAAGGTCTTTCTGGGAGAATCCTTTTGCCTGACGGGCTGCAGCGATACGCTTGGAGAAGTCTTCTACTACATCTCCTTCGATGAAATCGAACATATCACGTTTACGCGGGGTAGATGGGGAGTGGACTGGGCGCGATGCAGAAGACTGAGGGGCAAAACGCCCGGACTGAGCCTTAGAACGCGGGGTCTGAACTTCGGTACCCAGCTTCGCACACTTATCGCAAACCTTCATGGGCTTTGCACCTTCAATCTGAACGAGGCGTGCCCGCTTAGTGATTTGTACGCCGCATAATTCACAATATTCTGTCTGCATGGCTAATTCTGTTGTATATATCCGCTTCATATTGAATTAATCCTTTCCGTATGAGACCGCGGCATCAGGTAATCATAGATAAAGTATATAATACATCACACAGCAAATTTAACACATTTATAGAGGTCTCATATGGGAGATGAAGTGCTCATAATTTCCGCACTTGTTGTGGTCCTTGCCTGTGCTTTGGTGGTACAGTTAATCGGTCGGAAATTCAGAATACCAATTATCATCGGATACTTCCTGACAGGTATTATTGTTGGTCCATTCGGCCTTGGGCTGATTACCGAGGAAGAAGTGTCAATGCTTGCAGAACTCGGCGTTATTCTGCTGATGTTTACCATCGGTCTTGAAATTTCGCTGAAAAACCTTCTTGCGATGAAGAAGATTGTCTTAATCGGCGGTATGCTTCAGCTGGTTTTGACGACATTAGCCGTACTCGGGGTCATGATGGCAGTCGGCTTCTCGTTCAGCGTTTCGCTTTTCATCGGTTTCTTAGTTGCACACTCGTCCACTGCAATTATCATGGACTTGTACCAGAAGAGCGGTGAAGTTGACAGCAGACATGGAAAGATAGCCCTTGGTCTGTTGATTTTCCAGGACTTAAACGTCGTGCCAATGATGCTCGCTGTCCCGTTCCTCGCCGGAACTGACGGAGGAGACTTAGCTGGTTCTGTTGTAAGTTTCGTTTTCGGTCTTGCTATCATGATTGTAATTTTAGTGGCCGCTATCTACCTTGTTCCAAAACTCCTGCGTCACGTTGCCCTTACAAGAAGCGGAGAGCTGTTCGTTATCGCAATTGTTGTCATATGTTTCGGTATCGCCTGGCTCATGTCTTTAAACGGCGTAAGTCTTGCACTTGGAGCATTCCTTGCAGGTATTGCAATATCCGGCTCGGACTACAGCCACGAAGTTGTAGGACAGATTATGCCTCTTCGAAACATCTTAACCGGAGTATTCTTCGTTTCGATTGGTATGATGCTTAATCTGCATTTCCTCTGGGAACACCTTCTCGCAATCGCAGGTATTGCCGTAATTCTCCTCATTGGAAAGTTCATCTTAAACTTCGTCTCTGTCAAAGCTTTAGGTGTGGCTACCGGAGCCGCTATTCTTTCAGCAGTCGGTCTTGCCCAGATTGGAGAATTCTCATTCATCCTTGGTTCAACAGGTCTTGCCGCAGGCATTCTGAATAATGAAATCTACCAGATTTTCCTCGCAATCTCCATCGTTACGATGGCGGCAACTCCATTCCTGGTTCAGCTTGCTCCAAAGATTGTAAACAAATACTTCGCACCAAAAGTGGAGGATGAAGAAAGCGAGAATCAGATTCTAAAGACCGATCATGAAATCATCGTAGGTTACGGCCTTGGAGGACAATATGTTGCAAAAGCTCTGAAGCGTATGGGAATTCCATACATCATCTTAGAACTGAACGCAGACACTGTTGCCCGCGAGAAGGCACGCGGGGAAAACATCATCTATGGTGATGCAAGCCGTGAAGCTGTTCTGGAATATGCAGAAATTCGAACCGCTAAAACAATCGTTATCACAATCCCGCATATGGATTCTGTCAAGGGAATCATTACAGCCGCCCGCCGCTTAAACCCGCAGGTATCCATCATTACCCGCTCGAAGTTCATCTCTGAAACATCAGAGCTCTACCACCTTGGAGCTGACGAGGTTATTGTCGACGAAAGAGAGTCTGCAATTCAGATTTTCCGCCGTATCTTAATGAGCAAAAACATGCCTGTTCAGGATATCGAGCAGTTCAGTAAGGAAATCAGAACCGAGCTGTATAACAAGTATATCGAAATCCCGCAGAGAACAAGTATACCTGACGGTGACAGAACAACCATCCTTGACTCATTAAAGGTTCGTGCAAAGCAGGCGGACGACCGTTTATCTTCAGAGATGGCAAAAGTTGAGCATGTAAGAGTTGAAGAAGGCTGTATAGCATGCGGAAAGAAACTCTGCGAGATTCATCTGAGAAGACAGTACGGAATCTCAGTGCTTGCTGTAAAACGCCATGGAGAAGCAGACGCTGTTGTATCTCCTGACGGAGAAACTATCCTGATGAAAGGAGATACTGTTGTGGTAATCGGAGACGAAGGATCACTTGGAAAGATGCTTCCGATATTCTTATGTGACAGCGGACTGTGCTGTGAACTTCCAAAACATATAGATGATGCTTCGGCATAAAAAAAGGGATTGTCCCTTTCTTTTTTTTAAATACCATACATACCTGCTGCCTCAAAAAGCGGAATCTGCGGTGTTAGGAAGGTAAAAATTACAAAACATAATGCAATCACACAAAGCAGAATGAGAGCAGTACGTTCTGATATTTTTACATCACGCGGTTTTTTGAACATATAGGTTTCATAAAGGAACACAATTGCAATAATTACATAGAAGAGAGCGACATCCACCCATAGTGCAGATATTCCAAAAGCTCCTGATATGAGATAGTACAATACAATATTTAATACAATACCAAGAACAACTCCCCGAAGTTTTATACTCCAAAAGTGTTTGTTCTGTTTTCCCCAGAAGAAATACTCAATCAGCGCAAAGAAAACAACCGGGAAGAAGAAGAGTTTCATGTGTTCCCATACAGATTCATTAACTGCTGAGAATAGAGCGACTGCGAAGTTTTGAGCACTCAAATCATATGTGAAATGAAGAAGTGTCCCGATAATTGAAACAAATAAAAAACCGGCAATCTGCCAGAGGTAAAGTGAGCGGTTCATACTTTACCTTTGAGATTTTTTGAATATATACATCCATAAAGCGGCAAAAACAGTTACCGGATTAAAAAAATTAGAGATTAGAACCACGCATCAAGTGTGGCCTGACCCTTCTTCGAACCGAGACGTTCTAAACCTGCATCAACTCTATCGCGGGTAAATCCATGCTCCTCGCAGAGAATTTCCATAACCTTGTCTCTGTCTGCCGAGCGGTTTGTTATTTCATAGTCTGTTGTAACCTCAGGATTTAAGAAATATGAAACAAGCTCATCTGCCGGTGCGGCATTCTCAGACTCATCGATTCTCTCATAGAAGTTTCCGGCACGGACAATCTTTAGAGCAGTCTTTGGACCAACTCCTGATACTCCTGAGTTGTAATCCGTTCCAATCAGCAAAGCTGCCTGGATTAATTCCTCGCGGGTGAGTTCAAGTTTTGCAAGAGTGTCTGAGAGTGTCAGACGCTCAGGATATACAGAGATTACTTTTCCTCGAATACGACGCTTTCCAGATATTGTAACGTTTCGAACAAGTGTTTCGCATCCGAAAAGAAGCGAGTCATAATCCTGAGAGACTGCATATGTCACGTCGCCCTTCTGCGTCATAAACGCAGACTGCGCCTCTCCTTCCGACGGTGCCTGAATCCATGCGATTCCAAGAGCTGTTAAGAGTTCCTTTGCGGAATCTTTTACATATGCATCAACCTTCGAAGACGCCATTGCATACTTTCTGGCTGCTTCAGAATCTCCTTCTTTTACAGCACGCTCATACTCGGCTGCGGCATTCTCTCTGACCTGCCGGCGTTTTTCAAGAGTTGCCATCTTGAACTCAGGAGGCTTTCCGTCGAAGACATAGACAGGTGTTATATTTTTCTCGACAAGATTTGCAGTTCTAAATAACAGACCGCTTAGGTGAGAAGTGATTCTTCCTTCCTCGTCCATTAAAGGAGCTCCGTCAGCCTGACGGATTCCTGATAAAAACTGATAGAGGGCATTGTAGGCATCAATTGCCGCGATTCCTCCAATACCGTCCCAGCCAGGGCTCTCAATGCATCCATCGAGAAGAGCCCTAAGAGCTACACCCATTAGCGGTACATCCTGGATTTCAGACTGCCTACAGCCTCAACAACCGTCTGGGAAGTCTTATCCTGCTTTGCAATAAGCTGACGGCCTAAATCCTCCATTGCTGCGCGCATCATCTTCTCACGGTGGATAGATTCTTCTTCAAGTCTTCTGACGCGGATGATGAGCTGGAGAAGAAGTCCTCCAAAACATAATATCAGTACGAGAATACCTACAGCGATTAAGGCATCCTGCCACAAACGGCTGACAACTACAATTCCCGAGATTGCCATTAAGACGATTAATAATATCTCAGGGATGATGTCTCGAACATTCATGAGTTTATCTGGGTGACAATAATAATTAAGTTTAACGCCTTGAAGCTAATCAGAAAGATATGCACATAATTTAACTTGAGTGAAGACAAATATTACAATAACTGTATGAAGGAGAGGAAATTTCCAGTAAGCCTGGCATATGCCGGTATGATTCTTCTAATGGCGGCAACGAATGTTTTTGCTCTGCTATTAATTAATCCTATGCAGAATGCAGGGCTTTTTGCATTCGAAGACCCTGAATCTATTGTAAATGTGGTTTATTTCCTCTTTCTGATGCTTGTCGTAACAGCTGTAATGCTGATTCTTATCCGCAAAAAAATACGTGTTATAATAAGCGTGATACTTGCGATTTCTTTGGCGATGGTGATATACTATGTTGCCTTTGCTCTTCTCTCTCCATTCATTCCAAATATTGCGGCACATATTACAGGTGCTGTTATTGGTATCGGCGGAATTCTTCTTTTGAAGTTCTATCCTGAGTGGTTTGTGATTGATGCAGTGGGTCTGATTACATCTGCCGGATGTGCGGCAATTTTTGGAATTTCTCTTTCCCCGCTTCCGGTAGTTGTTCTGCTCATTTTGCTGGTTGTTTATGATTATGTTGCAGTGCACAAGACAAAACATATGCTGACATTAGCAGACGGTGTGATGCAGCAGAAGATGCCTATTATGTTTCTTGTGCCAAAGAAGCTGAAGTATTCGTATGCACGTGAAGGTTTTGCAATTCAGGATAAGAAGGAGGAACGCGGAGCATATATGCTCGGGCTTGGTGATGTTATTTTCCCGGGAGTTCTTGTTGTTTCCGCACAGGTGTTTTGCGATGGATTGAATGTTTTTGGTTTAGCTCTTCCATCACTTGGAGCACTTGCCGGAGCAGTTCTTGGGATGATTCTTCTCGCAATTCCGATGCGTTCTGGAAAACCGCAGCCTGGACTGCCGCTGATTAACGGATGTGCGATTGTCGGATTTATTATCTGCTGTGCAGTGTCCGGCTCATGGGACTGGATTGCCGCAGGGCTTTGGTAAATTAATAAAAAAGGGGATTTAGTTCAAAAGAATCTTTTTCAGGAACTGTCCTGTATAACTCTTCTTTACTTTTGCGACCTCTTCAGGTGTGCCTTTTGCAATTATTTTTCCTCCGGCGTTTCCTCCTTCAGGTCCTAAGTCGATGATGTAATCAGCAGATTTGATGACATCTAAGTTATGCTCAATGACAACGACCGTGTTTCCTTTCTCAACAAGGCTGTTTAAGACACCGATTAACTTCTTGACATCATGGAAATGGAGACCTGTTGTTGGTTCGTCTAAGATATATACAGTCTTTCCGCCTGAGCGTTTTGCAAGTTCACGGGTGAGTTTGATTCTCTGTGCCTCACCGCCGGATAAGGTGGTTGAGCTCTGGCCAAGTTTGATGTAGCCGAGACCAACATCTGCTAATGTCTGAAGTTTGGCTTTGATTCCCTGTCTGTTTTCGAACAGTTCGAGAGCCTCGTCAACACTCATCTGCAAAACATCAGAGATGGATTTGCCCTTGTACTTTACTTCAAGTGTCTCGGAGTTGTAACGTGCTCCTTTACACTCTTCGCACTCTACGTATACGTCAGGCAGGAAGTTCATCTCAATCTTCATAACTCCGTCTCCGCAGCATGCCTCGCAGCGTCCGCCTTTGACGTTGAATGAGAATCGTCCAGGGCCGTAACCACGAATCTTTGCCTCGGTTGTTTCAGAGAAGACCTTTCGGATTTCGTCAAAGACTTTTGTGTATGTTGCAGGGTTTGACCTTGGTGTTCTTCCAATCGGAGACTGGTCGATTACGATGACGTTTTCAATATCATTGTCGAGAGAGAGTGATTCGTATTTTCCGGGGTTTACTTTTGCTCTGTTCAGTTCCTTTCTAAGAGCCTGATAGAGTGTGTCATAGATAAGTGTGGATTTTCCAGAGCCGGAAACTCCGGTGACAACTGTGAGTGTTCCAAACGGAATCTCGGCTGTGACATTTTTGAGGTTGTTTTCGCTGCACCCTGATATTCTAAGGTACTTGTCTGATGTGCGGCGGGTTTTTGGGACAGGGATTGTAAGTTCTCCAGACAGGTATTTTCCTGTAAGCGAGTCTTTTGTTTTGGCGATTTCTTCAGGAGTGCCTGCGGCTGTTACTTCTCCTCCGTAAATTCCAGCCCCCGGGCCAATGTCGATTACATAATCTGCCGCAAGAATTGTGTCTTCGTCGTGCTCAACAACGACAACTGTGTTTCCAATATCTCTGAGGTGTTTTAAGGTTGCAATCAGTTTCTGGTTGTCTCTCTGGTGAAGGCCGATTGACGGTTCATCTAAGATGTATAAAACACCCATAAGGTTTGAGCCTATCTGGGTTGCAAGCCTGATTCTTTGTGCCTCGCCTCCTGAAAGTGAGCCGGCACTTCTTGAAAGAGTGAGGTATCCAAGACCTACTTCTTTGAGGAATTTTAAGCGTGAGTCGATTTCGCGAAGGATGAGTCTTGCAATCTCCTCCTCTTTGGAAGATAGTTCAAGGCTTCTAAAGAAATCAAGTGCTTCATCAATCGACATGTCTGTAACGTCAGCAATTGATTTGTCAGCGATTTTTACAGCAAGGACAGTGTCTTTGAGGCGTTTTCCGTGACAGGTCGGACACGGCAGGATACGCATGTATTTTTCGAGTTCTTCTTTTCTGTAGTCTGATTTTGTCTCGCGGTAGAGACGCTCGGTCTGGGGCATCAGGCCTTCCCATGTTCCGTTGTAGGCGAACTCGGCATTTTTTGAGACCTGCTTGAATCTCATCTGCTCGGTTACGCCATACATTAAACCGTTGTACTGTTCTTCTGTTAAGTCTTTAATCGGCGTCATTAAGGTAAAGCCGAGATGTTTTGCGACTGCGTCTAAGAACTGCACGCGGTATCCGTCGAGGAAGTTTTTGTAGACGTTTACAGCCCCTTCGGCGATTGAGAGGTTTTTGTCCGAGATGATTAAGTCAGGGTCGAAAATCATCTGGAAGCCGAGTCCGTTACATGTCGGACATGCTCCAAACGGGCTGTTGAAGGAGAACATTCTCGGCTGAAGTTCTTCGAAGGAAAGTCCGCAGATTGGGCATGCAAGGCGTGCGGAGTATACAGAGTCCTTTTCGTCTGTTCCTGAGTTTGCGTAAACAAGCCCATCCTCGGCATGGACGAGAGCGGTTTCGACTGCATCGTTAATCCGGCTTTTATCTTCGGTGTCACAGCGGTCGATGACGATATCGATGTTGTGCATGATGTAGCGGCCGAGTTTTATTTCGTCGTCGGTTCTGAATATCTGACCGTCAACTCTGACGCGGGTAAAGCCCTGGGCATTTAAGTCTTTGAAGAGCTGTTCGTAGGTTCCCTTCTTTTTGCGGATAACAGG
>ERZ808048.9-NODE-9-length-50264-cov-6.329906_pt1 | contig 50264 bp, 74 predicted proteins | sample MGYA00380197_ERZ808048 | MGnify/ENA primary metagenome ERZ808048 (study PRJEB31490, sample SAMN06133377) | cow dung metagenome | isolation source: M1 | host: cow | place: China: Chengdu | collected 2015-05 ... | reverse complement strand
CAAGCACTTAAAATTATTTTCGGATAATGGACGCACGACAATTCTACAACATGGTAGTCAAAATGCGCAAGGCGCAACGAGACTACGACAAGCTACCATCCACACGCAACGCAACATTCAAAAGCCAATACGAGGAGATTATTGATGCGGAGATAGAGAGGGTGGAGAAGATTAAGCACAACGAAGCAGAGAGACAACAACAGAAACTACTATGAGCAACATCAATACAGGCACAACCAACATCCCCATTCCCGATAGCTCCTATGCACGATGGCGTAGGAGCAAGGAGCTAAGCTATATGACGGCGTGGCAACAGATACAGCCTCGCAACTATCGCAACCCCTCAGCCAACGAGGAGAAGCTCAACAAGGAGGCTATCCTTATGCTGACACTCATAGCAGCTCTCGACTATGTTATCTACGACCTTATCGACGAGATGGAGGAGGTAGGCAAGTATCGCCACGCCATGAAGCGAAATATCAACAAGGCTAAAGACCTCATCCTCCACGCCCACGACCTCTTCTACCGCAATATGATGAGCTTCGATGGCAAGGGTGTCAAGCAGTACAACATCGCCTCGGAGATGGTCTACAAGGCTATCAACGACTGCGTGAGCCTCAATGCGCCCGAGAGGGCATACAACATCCTCATGGCGTGTATAAGGTTGCAGAGCAAGCAGAGATTGAAGCTCGGTGCGAGGTACACCTATAAGCCATCGGTAGAACTCGACAAGATACCCGCGATGCTTGAGGGTCTCGGCATCCACGACTACAACCTCGATAACATCATCGAGATGCGTGTTAGACCAATAATAATGAATGCTGAATATGTAGGATAGTATGAGAGATATAGAACTATACAACGATCATTTTCAAAATTACAAGGTATATGGCATCCCAAAGGCTCAACTTGTAATTGCTGATATCCCCTATAATGTTGGAGATGATGCGTATGGAAGCAATCCGATGTGGTACAATGGTGGTGACAATAAGAATGGCGAAAGCGAGCTTGCAGGCAAGGCTTTCTTCGACACTGACCATAACTTTAAGATTGCCGAGTTTATGCACTTCTGCTCAAAGATGCTACGACCCGAGCCAAAGGATAATAGCGAGGGTAAAGACATCGGGGATACAGGCAAGAAGTCTGGAGGCGCACCGTGTATGATAGTATTTTGCGCATTTGAGCAGCAGATGCAAGTTATCGAATATGGCGCAAAGTATGGCTTTAATAAGTATATTCCGCTTCAATTTCACAAGAATTACAGTCCGCAAGTACTCAAGGCTAATATGCGCGTAGTAGGCAATACGGAGTATGCGATATTGCTCTATCGCAATAGACTTCCAAAGTTTAATAATGGCGGGCGTATGGTATTCAATAACATTCCATATCCAAGAGATACGGAGACTATTAAGATACATCCAACGCAAAAGAGTGTGCCTTTGTTGCAATATTTAATCGAACTTTTTACCGATAAAGGCGATGTGGTTATAGATCCTTGTGCGGGTAGTGGCAGCACCTTATTGGCAGCAGCTCGTTGTGGTCGCAAGGCATACGGGTTCGAGATTAAAAAGGACTTTTACAAAGATGCAACAGAGAAAGTATTGAGGATGATACAACCTAACTTATTTTAACTATGGCAACACTAAAGATTAGCGACCTATCGGTAGGAGATTGGGTGATGGTAGAATGCCCCGACGGAGAGAGATGGCGTGGCAGGTTGATACGATTATCAGTAACAGGTGGGGTGGAGGTTTGTTGCGCAAATGGCAAGCACGTTCGATGCTCTTCCGACTTCATCAGTTCCATCCCCGCCACGGCAGAGATACTTGAAGCGAATGGGATACACAGAACATACGAGGATGATAAATATGCCATCTTCAGAGGCGATGGGTTGTGGGCTGTTAAGTACAGCGATGGAGATTGGGAGTTATCAATGCCCCCTGTATGTCGCGTAGACATCAAATATGTCCACCAGCTCCAGCACGCTCTCAGGCTTGCGGGCGTAGGCAAAGAAATTAACTTATAAGATAACTTAATATCTAACAACTTAAAACAAAACACTATGGAACTTGGTACAGGTTTTATGGGCTTGCCTATGCCCACAATGAGAAACTTTAATAGCAAATCGGAGGCTATTCAGTTCGCCATCGAGTTTACAGCAAGCTCATCAATGGGTGGTCGCAAGGTTGAACTCGAAGCAGCCAAAGAACTTTACGACTTCATATGCAAAAATGTGGAGTTGCCCGATGTGCGCCCTAACCCAGCTGATGGTTTGGTGGAGTTCGCAAAGGAGTATATCGAGAAGTTGGCAAAGGACAAAGGAGTGGACTTGTAAGCTAATTATTATGATTAATGCAGCGTTGTTCTCATCATCTACAGATGAGTGGGCTACACCTCAATGGTTATTTGACAGTCTGAACGAAGAGTTCGGCTTTACATTAGATCCTTGCGCCTTGCCAAACAATGCCAAATGTGAGAAATATTTCACCCCTCAAGACAATAGGCTACTGCAAGATTGGGGTGGGGAGATAGTGTTCTGCAATCCTCCTTATGGCAAAGCCATTGCCAATTGGGTACGCAAATGTAGCGAGGAGAGCAAGAAGCCTAATACCACCACAGTGATGCTCATACCAGCAAGAACTGACACACGGTACTTTCACGACTACATATACAGGAAGGCTAAAGAAATTAGATTTATTAAGGGAAGATTAAAATTCGGTGGTGCTAAGACAAACGCTCCTTTTCCAAGTATGATAGTAATATTTTAAGTTATGGCAACGGATTACACTAAATGCTCGATAGGCTTCGCATTGGGTAACGCTTTCGACAACCTTGCAACTGCGCTGTCGTTTTTCGGGGATTTACTCAACTCTATGAGGCTACGCACATCATTAAGGAGGGTGCGCCTACCACAGCGCAGAACAATAGGCAAAGCGCATAGAGGCTATGCCAAAAGCGGATTAAGAATACATCAACGAAGAGGATAGAGTTATGACAATCGAAACAAAGTATAACATCGGGGATGAGGTGTGGTTTAGATGTCCATCAGGACGAATAGTCTGCGACAAGATAACGGTAGCGTGGATGATAAAGGTAATGCCACACGAACAAGAAGTTTGGTATCAACTTAAACGCTATCCCCACCGAAAAGAGTCTCAACTTTTTCCCACCAAAGAAGAATTGTTAAAGAGTTTGTAGTTATGGGAGCAATTATAGCGAAACAACCTAATGGTTTGTATTGTCGATATAGTAGTATTGTCGATAATATTACGCATCACAATATGACAGAGGAGGATTATATCGAGCTCTGTGTTGAACGAGCCAAGGCGGAAGCAAAGGAGATCCTCGAAAAAGCAAAGCCATTCAGCGAAGTATTGGAGAGCTTATACCCCGACACGAAAAGGGATTTGAGGAACATGAACAAAATCCTCAAAGAATGTGGCAGCGAGGTGTTGCTCAAAGAAGAAGATCACGATTTTTAATTATGAAATTCAATAGCCAAATATGTACCACCAAAGAGCAGTCGGAGCGATTGCTTGCTTTGGGATTGAAGAAGGAAACTGCGGATTGTCAGTATGCTGCGTTAGTCGTGGATTGGAAAGGTAATCCAATTTCAACCCCGAAATGGCGTTTCTACGACCATAATAAAGGTTTTATTGTACAAAATTTCGAGCGAATGGAGCGCATCCCGGCTTGGTCGCTTCATAGGTTACTATGCCTCTTGCCGACAGAATATATCGCAGATATAGACTTTCAGCGAATTATGCAAGACTTTGTATTTAGGTCGCAGGATATGTATGAAGAGGTGATAAGTTGCATCGAAACACTAATCGAAGAAGGGTATTTTTACAAAGAGTATTTGGAGGAGTTATGTGGCGAGCATTGATAAAATTAGTAGAGAAGTGGGCGTGTTGTCATGAGTGGAAAACTCACTATACAATGAGGTCTTACGATGAAGCATGGGACATATTACCTTATAAAGTAGAGGACACTTTAATCTGCCAAAAATGTGGTAAAATTAAGAAAATTAAACTATAATGAAACAATACTTATCACCTGATAAGACCGCCAAGCTGATAGAGCTGGGGTTTGAGAAGCCGAAGATGGCTGCGCCTGCCCTTAAATGGGTGGATGGTGAGCCGACATTTGAGCCACAATACACCATAGGCGAGTTGATTGAGATGCTTGATTCTGTAAATGAAACCGTGCATTGTCGTTTTGGAGGTGTAAAAGCAAACCTTGTATCAACTAATAGTGGATATGAGAAGATTGGAGGGGAACTAATAGACTTATTATTTGATTTATGTGTCAAACTTAGAGAGGAGGGTGTGATATGATAGAACTAAATAGAAGTTATCCGACTGCAAGAAAAGAGCATAAATGTATGTACTGCAATGGGGTCATCAATGTAGGCGAGAAGTATGAACGCCAGACTAACATATATGATGGTCAAATATATGATTGGGTATGCCATTTAGAGTGCCAAAAAATCACGGGACTGCTAAATATGTTTGATTACTATAATGATGAGGGCGTAACTACCGATTACTTTCAAGAGAGCATTTGCGAGTGGTTGCACGACCATCACTATAACAATGAATCCGACACCTACGATGATGGCTTTGACCTAAATATAATGTCTTATCACGAGATAGTATTGAATATTATAAAAGAACTTGAATCGAAGCAATGATACACGAAGAAATCTGCACCTACGAGGTTGCGAAGTTGGCAAAGGAGAAGGGGTTCCCATTGCAAAAGGTAATAAAGCAAGATGGTCGTGCTTTCTTTAACGAGTTACCACAATCACATCCCGATTGGGCAAATTGCGATGCTTGGTATCTACCCTCCCAGAGCCTAGTGCAACGATGGTTAAGAGAAGAGAAAGGGATAATCATCGAATTGAAATATTCTGACAGCACAGAGAGTTTTAGACCTTTTTGGAGTTGGCAAATATACAACACTTTGGGCATAACATTGGAGATTGGTGAGCCTAATACTACCTACGAACTAGCCCTCGAAGATGCCCTTAAATACGCACTTAAAATTTAATATAACACACGAATAATGCCAGACCGCACAGAACTATATATAGACTTTACCATAGCGCAACTTATGGAATACATAAACTCTATTAAGAATAGACGAATTCGTAACAATGAGTGACAAACCTCGACCTGGTGGTAGCCGTGATGAAACACGAAACACCATAAACCTCACACGCTCCGATCTTATGAGCCTATTGGAGCTTATATCTACCAAACATCCGATTAAACAAGCTATCGAATCACCGCCTTACTATGGAGATGACGATAGTAGAGCAGAATAAGTATATATATATGAGTAAGGATTACCTCGATGCTCTTGTCAATTCAGGAGCCAATGTTTCGATAACAATGACACCGAGCGAGCTTCGTGACTTTGCCGAGGATATTGCTCGCACTGTAGCAGAGAGAGTGTCTGCACAGACCGTAGATGCTATCCGTGATGCTATGGGTAATAGCATGAAATACTGCACCACCGAGGAGGCAACAAAAGAGTTTAACCTTCCACTATCTACGCTCAATAGTTGGATAGCAAAGGGTATCATCGTGCCTCTCAAGAAGGGTAGGAAGAATGTCTATAGGAGAGAGGATTTGGTGAGGCTCACCGCCATGAAAGTAGGGTAGTTTGCCAAATCCTTGCCATAGAAAAATAAAAACATCGGTAACTCACTGATTATTAGTGGGGTTACCGATGTTCACTGTAGCGAGACCCACGATTGATGGGAGTATATCTCTTTATATATATAATGTTTATTTCTATATTGCAGCTTATTGTATTTCAGTGTCTTATGGTGTCAATATTGAACACTATTGAATAACGCTTGTTTATTCAGCAATACTCGTTCTTGCCAAAAAATCTGTTATTCTTGCCAATTTTTGCCAAAAATTTCATACTTTTGTACCCACGAAGATAAGCATAATCTTCGATGTGTGCAAATATAAGGAGAAATGGCAAGTATTTATTTTTCTCTTTCTGCCAAGCTATTTGGTGGAAAGAAACAGGTGATGGTGCGCTTTGGCGCTACCAAAGTCAACCAACGGGCAAAGACTGGAATATATGTAAATCCCACCTATTGGGATGATGCTACTATGACTGTAGCCATTCCTAAACCTCGTCTCATAACTGACGAGTTGCAAGCGACAATAAAGGAACTTCGTGAAGCAGACTCTCAGCTCCGAGAACTAAAGCTATTTATCGAAGATGAGTATTTGCGTGATACAACTTCACCCGCAAACAACCCCAATTGGCTAAAGGAGGTTGTATATGTATTTCATAACGGAGTAGAAGATGATCATACAGATATTGACTTTTGGGGTGCGTGGGATTTATTTATCTCCACAAAGGTAGTAAGTGAACAACGCCATAGGATGTATGTGTCTACGCGCAACATCCTTAAACGCTTCGAGGCGGTAAAGCGCAAGAAAAACCTTGCGTTCCATTTAGATCTACACACATTCTCGCCATTACTCATCAGCGAGTTTGAAAAATATCTCTACGAAGAGCCTACATATGTTAGTAAATACCCCGATATCTTTGAGAAAGTAAGGATATCAGATGGCAGAGGAGGAATATCGCGTGGTGCTAATACTGTATCAGGAAGACTTGATATCTTCAACACCTTCTACCGATGGGCAAATGACAAAGAACTTACCACTAACTATCCTTTTAAGAACTTCCATATTAAATCGGTAGTCTATGGTACACCTATATATATAACTAAAGAGGAGCGCAATATTCTCTTGGCTGCAAATATGGGAACTGAGTCATTAGAGCGTGTACGCGATATCTTCGTTTTCCAATGTTGCATAGGATGTCGTGTAGGCGATATGCTTAAATTCACTAAAGACAACATCATAGATGGAGCCATAGAGTATATTGCGCGTAAAACAAAGGATAAGAGACCTCACACTGTGCGAGTGCCACTCACCAAGATAGCCCTCGACATAATCGAAAAGTATAAGGATGATAATCGCAAAGAGTTACTCCCTTTTATCTCAAAGCAGAAATACAATGATTATATAAAGATGTGCTTTAAGAAAGCTGAACTTACTCGATTGATCACTGTCCTTGATCCTCGCACAAGAACAAATGTACAAATGCGCCTATGTGACTTCGTGACATCACATACAGCGCGTAAGACCTTTATCAGCATCCTTTATGAGCAGGTGCAAGACCCTAACCTTATAGGCGTCTTATCTGGCCATGTGGAAGGAAGTAAGGCCTTTGCTCAATATCGCCATATTGACGAGGAGCGCAAGCGCAAAACTATAGAACTACTTGAGTAACTGCAACACAGCATCCACAATATGCGGAGGAGTCTGGTCGTCAATGATTGCGAGTATGTTATCTACATCGTTCATAGCTCAATCGGTTACATTTTGTCACCATTTGATAAAAGGTGGGAGGCGTAATGCCTCTCACCTTATTTGTTCTTCTTGCGGAAATACTCCCACACCTTGGCATTATCACCCCAGTCGTCATCCAGAAACCAGAAGCGCACAGCCATCTCAATAATGGCATTGTCAGCCTCATCCTCACTCTCGTAATGCTCCATCGCCCAACAAATGTAGTCGTGCCACTCAGCATTGAGAGCTACATAGAAGTCACCAGGTGTAACCTCTGCTGGCAACTTACTCTTGTATGACTGCATTACCTCTGTAGTCTGCTCGTAGCTCCAATGCTCGCCACGATGTACCTTACCATCCTTTGACTTGTGGTGCATCTGCTCCACTTCCCACTCGGCATACTCCTTGTCAAAGTGCTTGCCGTACATCAACTCGTGGGTATCTCTCATCATACCCCAGTACTTATCGGGGTGGTGTTCTCTCATCTCCTCAAGATGCTTATCCCACATCTCGATGCTTCCCCACATCACTCCCTCGTCATTGCGTAACTTATTAAAGTTGGCTTTGACCATATCGTAATATCTTCCCATTACCCTTTGAATTTATCGGTTAATATCTCCTTTAAGCCGTCAAAGGCATTTGCCCCTACCTGTATGCCGAAGAGGTTGACATAGCCTTTCTCTGATGCCTGAGCAACAAAGGCATCGGCATACTCCATAGCCATCTCCTCGACCTCAGCATCTGACATACCTCCGAGGTATTTGTTGAGTGTCGGCATAACGAGCCTACGCATTGTGGGCTTAAGCAAGAAGCCAAGCTCATCGTAGATGTTGTATGTCCTGACATCAACGCCCAGTATCTGCATAAGGCTACCTATGCCACTCTGCTGAGGTATTGCAACATTTGGAAGTACGCTCTTGGCTACATTCATACCCCACTCTGTGAGAGCTTCTGCTAACTTATCTATACTTGTCATATACTATCTATTTTTGGTGTTTACTAAAAGAGGGAGGGTGTTGCCCCTCCCTACAGGTGGTGTGGTTAGCACTCACACTTTGCCAATGGGTTATATGTCTCCATTGGAGTAGTAGTTGTGCCAGTTTCATAGTTAGCAGTGCGCTTCACGGCAAAAGTGCCGTTCACATAGTCAACAATGCTTCTATCTGCACACTTTCTACGCTCCGCCTCAAGGTTGACCTTGTAGTCAATATCCTTGGCAAGCTCGCGAATAGCATCGGCATTGCCCTGGTTGCGCACTTTCTGCTCGCAGATGAACTCGCGCACACCTCTCAACTCGCCATCGAAATACTTGTACATCTCAAGCATCTTGCCATCGGTAAATGTGTTAGCCTCAAGCAGCGCAATCTTTGAATCCTTAGCTGCAAGCTCTTTCTCCATAGCGAGCTCATAGCGGTTGACGCAGTGGTCCTCACTGCAAGCTGGTTCTGAACGCTGACAGCCCATCTGGGTCAGCATAGGAATAAGCATTGACACAATCGCATCAAGACCCATACCATTGAATGCACCCTGATTGAATAAGCCACCTACGAGGTTGCGGAGGTTGATGCCCGCAAAACCAGCTGTACCCAAAGCACCAAGGACAGTGTTGAGATTGACCTGACCATTGTGAGGTACTCGCACATCGTAGCCACCTGTTGATTTTACATAATCGCCCATAATAATAAGATGTTAAGCGTTGTGGAAAGCACTATTACTTTCCTATGGCAAAGGTGCTACAAGGTTGCAGGAATAACGAGTTAGAATTTCCGCATCTTCGGAAACGATTTCCGAAAAAAAGGAAGTGAGCGATAAAGTGAGCTTTGAAGTGAGCAAAAAAGGCGTATAAAAAGAAAAGAGCGAGGTGTTACCCTCGCTCTTTGCAGTTCAGTTGTCAAGTATTTCTTTACAACTTGTATGGTTGAGAATGTAGGCAATCTGCTTCTCGCAGTAGCCAGTTCTGGCAGCTATGAGCCTATAGATGTAGGCTCTGCTTATGGCGTTATACACCTCGCCATATAGGGTGCGCAACTCATTATCTATTGAGTGTACTGCATTGTGGTCATTGATAACTCTTATCGACTGATTATCTCTTACTCTATGCTTTGTCATTGTTGTACTCCCACCAAAGGTGCAAGCACTTCGCTACAGAGCCTAATCGTGTCCGTGTGTCGCACTTGCACCTATCTCCGTGGGTGGAGCATTAGGTGGCTCTGCAACGCTCGGGCAATCGCCCCAATAGATGTAAACTAAATCCTCCATAGATGCATTAGTGTCATTCTGCGCTTGCGCATCTGCCGTAGCGATGCACGAAAGTAAAACAACATAGTGATAATGATTAGAAGTTATAACCGAAAGATACACCCACACCCGCATAAGGTTGCCACCCCGCAGGTGTGAGGCCATAGCCACCCTGCACACCGAGGCTCACGCCCCAACGTTTGCGCTTTGTTATCGTTTCTGTGGCGTTGATGTACTCTGTTTTAGGATATACCTCAATACTCTTGAGATAAGGCATATAACCGCCAATAACAGCATAATACTCCTCGCTCTTATACTCTCGCTCCTCGATGGGTATCTCTACCTCGACAATCTCTCTTATCGTGTCACGCACGATGATAGGCACTTCCACACACTCGGTGCGGACAACGACCCTCTCCACCTCCTGTGGGTAGTATTCCCTAATGGTGTCACGTACAATGATTGTGTCACGCTCCACCTCAGTACGCACAATCTCTGTGCGCATGGTGCTGCGCCCGAAGAGGAACGCTCCGACGACACACCCCACGAAGATGATGAGTACCAGAATGGTCATGAGTTTATTTGCCATTGCGGTCTACCTTTTTGAGGGCATACCACGCCCAGCCACACCATCTGCGCTCAAAGAGATAGTTTGGGTTATCCTCGTTAGCATACGCCTCACGCTCGAAGCAGTTGTCTCGATAAGCATCCAACCACATAGCGGTAAACCAACGGTTGAAACGCTTGTAGAATGGCAAGCTCTTATCGTTCCATAGCAACTGCGCATTGTGGTAAGGCGGGATAAACCACTCGGCAAGCCACGATGCCACATAGATAGCAAATGGCACGATAGGCAGAGCAAGGAGATACCACCAACTCGCATAGATATTGCAGAGAGTAAGGGCAACAATACCACCTATCGCCAATAGCTCAAGCTGCTGCATCGTATGCCAGAACTCGTGGAGCTTACACTTATTAGTAATCTTCTCGATAGGCTTACGGCTAAACACCAAACCGAGGATATTCATCAAGCCAAATCCCTTAAACGGAATCCATTTGTTCTCAATAAATCTCATAACCTTATACCAAATGATTTCGATAGTCTGTGATAAACATCTTCCACCCTGCCTCCACCTCGCTCATCACAGCAGCCTCGCCATTCTCCACGCGCGACATCGCCGCAACGATAGGTATCATAACCTCAGCGTTGGTGGTCGTAAGGTGCGAGGTCGCGGGCACTCCACTCCACTCACTCACCGCATCAATGTACTTCTGCGTGTGGTTCTCCGTGGCAGGGGCATAGCGCGCGATCATCCTCTCGATGGTGTTGATACCATGCTTGCGTGCGTAGGTGTGCAGCACGACAAACATAGCTCTATAGCCATACTCCATCTTCTCGAACTGCTTGAACGCCCCATCCAATGATGGCTGCACCTCGCCTGTGTAGCGAATGCCATTCTGCCTGATGTTGCCAGGGTTGTTGTTGCGCAACCCTCGTGGCTTACTCTTTACCATACCTACTATTTTTTTCAGTTAACGCCATTAATTTACCCACCGATGCCAGCACCTTTTGCGCATCGTCATCCGAAGTTGCCTCCTTTATCTCCTTTAGCACGTCGGGAATCTTGGCTGCATTTAGTTTGCGTCGCGCACTATTTTCCACCACGCTCCGCGCCTCTATGATTATTATTGCCAACGTGCAGAGCATCGTCAAGAATGGCAGATAATAGAACGATAGAAATGCCCCAAGAATATCGAACATCAGTGCAAAGAGCAGCACCCTCCAGTAGTCGCTAATCTTTGCCAAAGTTCGCCTAAAGCCGTGAGACATCAGCTTCTCACCTGTAGCTCTTGCGGTAGATATTCCACTCCAGAAGTCGAATAATGTGGCGCAGACCATGAACAACCAACATACCATCGTGATACTAACTCGTATCACAATATATTCCCCGAGACCCACGAAGTCTCCATTTTGAATAAGCTCAAACATATTACTTAGCCTCCTCTACATAAAGACCTACCAAGTCTGCGAGTCTATGACTCAACGCTGTGCCACTATCGCGTGTGCAACGATATACCACACCATCCTCGATGTAGTGCTTACCCTCAAATATCTCCATCGGTGGAGCGTAAGGGATTGGGTCATCAGCCTCGCCACTATGCTCCTTGTCGATAACCTCATAGAGCGATGCTGTAGCCAACGATGGGGGATATACCTCCAAAGGAGTGTGTGTCTGTCGCGCACGCCACAGGTTATCTTTGTAGAGTGTGATATAGCCAACTTCAATGGTCTTGCCTATCTTATCCTCCCAGCGAGGGTAAAGCTCTTTGACAGACAATGCCTCCTCATCTGTGAGGTTGATGTGGTTAATCTTGCGAGTAGTGTTTGCTCTCTCAGTCTCTACAGAGTCCTTTACCGCAAGCACCTCCTCATATGTCGATGCTCCATCAAGCTCTATATAGTCTTCGACCTCCTCATACTCCTCGTCCTCTGTTGTATCTACTGCATCTATATACACCTTCGAGGTACGCTTGTTGCGTATCTTATGGTCTGTGTCGGAGTAGGTGCGATATAACCTCGCACCATCCTCTCGTGTCTTGAAAAACTCCTTCTTTATCATAACGCTTAACTATTAAATTCACTTGCCTTAACCATCTTCGATGCGTGTGTCGACCAGTTTGTCGCTGCCGCCCATGTGTCGTATAGATTATCTGGGACTACTATCTTGCAATCTGAAGGGATGTTATAGAATGCATATGTCCCTCCAAGTGTTGGCACTGATGTGCATTGCGAAAAATCATAGAATGCCATTCCATAGCAATTCTGGAAAGCGTAGTTACTAATGCTTGTGACACTCTCTGGGATAACAATGCTTGATAGTGAATAGCAATTGTAGAAAGCGTAGTTACTAATGCTTGTGACACTCTCTGGGATAACAATGCTCGAAAGGGAATAGCAACTCTGGAAAGCGTTGTCACCAATGCTTGTGACACCATTTGGGATAACAATGCTTGATAGTGAATAGCAATTGTAGAAAGCGTTGTTACCAATGCTTGTGACACCATTTGGGATAACAATGCTCGAAAGGGAATAGCAATTCTGGAAAGCGTTGTTACCAATGCTTGTGACATTTCTGCCTATTTCTACAGCTTGAAGCATATTGCAATATACCCTGCCGTTATTACCCGTGCTACCCATAACGCAATAGCTCGATGAACTATAGCCTAATCCAAGAGTGCAGCTACTTGATGGATTGAGACTAATTGTATACTCTCCAATCTCAGCATATGTATGGGTAGTATTTTTAACGCCTGTGCCACTCAATGTCTGCGTTGCACTACCATCACCCCAATCTATGGTTACGCCATTTGCCACAGTCTGCGAGAAGTATAGAGGTACTGTCATACGGCCCTTCGCTGCAATCTTAATATATAGGTATGTCTTACCATCGCCAATAACAGGCATATCTGGTGTAGGAGGCGTAGGCGTAGGAGTTCCACCACCATCAATAGCGGAAATCTCCGCAGCGAAATTCTGGGCACTTATAGGCCCAGTAATACCTCTCTTTGCTCTTATAGTATCGGCTATATCCTGTAGAAAGTCCGTTAAATTATTATTCTTTGCCATATCAGTAACTTGCATTTATAACGGTAGTGATAGCGTTAGCAATAGCGTTGTTTACATATTCCTCTGTTGCCCCTCCACTAATAGTGATATCACCACTGCCCAAGATGCTCTCACCATTGATGGTCTTAACTGTTTTACTTGAAAGCAGAACATCGTCCTCATCACCTGTAGCTTCGTGTGGCAGAGCATATACCATTTCTGCACTTCCTCCAGCAAAGCCATTTACTGTGACTATATCCATTCCCAAAAACTTCTCAACCTGCAATGAGTTGTCTGCCTTGCCCAATGAAGTCTGCACATCGCTTGCGAGGTCACTCTCTGGGATGCCTCCACTTGGCTTGCTGTATTTGCTATCCCACTCTGCCTTCTTATCCTCAGTAATCGTCGCTGCTGGTGATGCCGAAAACACTGGGTCAAGCTCGACGGTAATGCCTCCACCACCCGAGCCACCGCCAACGTTGCCACTTGCCACTTGGTCGAGCAGAGCCTCCACCTGCTCACCGCTATATTTGCTATTAAAATCTTCCATATTCCTAACTCATTGGTTCTATAAATGTTTGACTTACACAATCCCAGAAACCCTCTACGCCATCGGATAGTCGCTTACATGGGTAATAATCAATAATCGGTGTACTGCCCTCAGTAATACGGAAGAAGTACACTCTACCTTGATAGTTCTTCGTCAACGCTCCCGATGCGGCTCTGTAGCCTCCCAATACTACTGTATCTGGGGTCGTGAATGTTGACTTCGTGAATGTACTACTTGTAAAGTTAAAGTTGACATTACCACTCTTGATTGTCGTATAGTTCGTGTTGGTGTTATTGGCCGATAATCCCTTATATGATGAACCAAATCGCCAAGCACCACCTTTAGATAGATAAGCTGTCACAGATGCTGTATGTGGACTTGTTACGATACCGTACAGATAAGGCGTGGTACTGCTCTCGCTACGCTTAAACATAACCTCCAAGGTATATGTACTCTTGACTATGCCGAGGTCGTAGAGCTTATTCTTTGAGAATGTAACATAGTCGATAAGCTCATACTCTGTCGTGATCTTAATCTCTGCACCTGCGATGAAGTCCTCGCCTGTGCCATTGTTCTCGTAGAATAGCCCTGACACACTATCCAGCATACCTATCTTACCATCGCTATCGCGCTTGCATGCGTATAGCTCCATAACCACCTCACCTGTCTGCTTGGTAATCTTAAAACCTCGCGTCTTGCAATGGCAATACATCGTGACGCTTGTGTTTGAGGAGTTACGCGCAAAGAGATACAACGGCACATCTGGCAACGCTGTGAATTGGAGTGCCTCGGTCAAACCATCAACATCGACATTGCCCTTCTTTAACTTCACCCTATATCTATTGCCTGCATCGCTGGCGTTATCTGATGCGTTATGACCAAAGCGATAATAAGCGCTGCTGCCATATATACTATACCATATGCCATTAGTGCCATCACTTGCGCCAAACAGAACCTTATCGGCACTTGTCGACGATGTGCGGATGTAGTCTGCCTCTATAACATCATCCTCCTTAACCACGTATCCGAGGTCAATATACTGCTGACCATTGCACTCGATATAGGTGAGGCGTGTGTATGTCTCCAAAGGTGTAGGAGGCACGATAGGCTCACCTTCTTTCAGTACTCCGAATCTGCCACCGCCCTTGATGCGGAAGACACCGCCACCACTCAAGCCAAATGGTTGGCGCAGACCCTCGTGTATTAGGTGTAGCGGAGCACTTTTGTCTCCGCATACGCCCTCCACGATGACCTCCTTGTCAATACCCTCATTTACGGCAGCAACGCTGAAGTCTATGTCGTGGACTCCAGCACTGCCGCTCTGCGGGTTGATTATGAAACCGTTAACATCCATTAGTCAAGTTTCTCCTCGATAGCCCAATCAGCATTTGCTGTGAGCGTGTTGTTTTTGATAGTGTTAATATCGCTATTGGTAAATGTGAGTGTATCCTTAGCCCAAGAGATAGCAAAGTCATCACCTTTGGCCTGTGATACCTCCAATGTGCCGATAACCGAGCCAGTGACATTATTCTTGAACTTGATGCTCAACTCTCGTGCTGAAGCACCAACAGCCTGTGCCGATACCGTAATATCCAACGACGCTGTGCCACTCGTGCCGCTCTGTCGTGACAATGTTACCCACGTGGTTTCCGTGTCGCCCTGTAACTCAATAGAATAGGCAATGTTTGAATTGATAGATACAGTCTGCTTGCCTCCTGCCTTTGAGAATTGTGTGAGGGTAGATGGTGTGATGACGAATGACACATCAGCATCCGATGATGACTGGATAACATTGTGTGTGCCCGCTACGACCCACGATGAGCCATTGTAATACTCCACCTTCACAGGGATAGTAACTGATGTATTCGTATTGTTGGCTGCGAACTGCACCTTGATAGAGATATTTCCCTCACTCATCTCACCGAAACCCGAGGTAAATGTGCCCTCATTGCCCGATACCGTGTACCCAGTATTCGCCACAAGGGTGATAGCCTTGCCACTCGACGATACGCGGAACTTTGCAGCATTAGACACACCATTTATTGTGGCATTGGTCACGTTATACGCAATTTCCGTCTGCGAGGTATTGAGTGTAAGATATGGTGCAAGACCAGCAATTTCCAATGTCTCTATCGCCTCAGCATTTGCCGAGGGATTAGTGATAGATGCACGCACGCGCGTCTGGAATTTGTTACGTCCTGTGTGCTTCTTGATGAGCTTATGCCCAATATCTACGCTGCCCGCGCTACCACTTTGTGGGCTTATCTCCCATTGTCCGTTACCTACTTTGTAACCCATTTTTTTTCAATTTAAATTTACAACATTTCTTCTATCTCTACCTCCTCCAACGACCAATCGCCCGAAGCGGTCAACTTGTTATACTTCACTACACCCTCGGCATTGTCATCACCAACCCATTGCAATGTGCTCAACGCAAAGCGGATGAACTCGCCCACACCAATATCGCAGATGATGCTACATGTAACCTCGATAGGCACATCCAAGCGCTGACACTTCGCAAAAATGGGTGTATCTATGCGCGTTGTTACAACCTCGATAGGCAAATCCAAGCGCGAGCACTTGACATTAGCAAGTACACATCCCATCGCGTCTATTCTTTGGTACTATAGTCTCGTCTGGGTCGAATGGCACTGGAGGAGTGTATATACCCCCTTCCACATCGGGGTCGGGAATAGAGGGATAAAGGATGCCGTATAACTTACCTGTGCCGATATTCGCTGTGTTCACACGCACTGTGTAACTATTCTCGTCGAGCATCACGGCATTGCGCTTCTCGATAACCACCTTACCTCGTGATGCAGAGAACTCCACATACCAATCAATGTTGGCAAGACGATAGTTCCCCATAGGGGTCATCTCTATCTTCAACGTTGGTATCTCCCCCGATACAATAGGTTTTTTCTTCTCCATAGTCGTTACTTATATATTTTCCACTCTCCCATATATAAACCTTCTGCACCGCGCGTAAAGGTTATCTCGCAGATGCACCACGATGACCAAGATGGCGCTTTACCATCCTTCCAAAATACATCGAAAGGTATGGTGAGTCTATCGCTTGACCCGGTGGCAAACCGCACCATCCACTTATTATCGTAGGAGCTATCGCCATCTCTTAGGTTGGGTAATGTTATGCTATAGTAGGAAACCTCACTATAGTCGTACAATAAGTTAGGCAATAACTCGCTCGGAGCGTTCTGCGGTATCGTAGGTATGCGCTGCGTTGCTGTCGCCACCTCCGTAGGATAGGCGGTGTTGTACACCTCTTCGGCAATCTCGCGCACCGACTTCCACGCATCATCGCCGATAAGAGTCTTAAGTTGGTTGCTAACCTCGGGATTAGAGGCTGACAATGCCAATGCCTTAGCCTTGTTCTCCCATCGTGTAGACTCTGCCCTTGCGATTCTCCCCGAGTCGTTAGCATAGCCTTTAGCAATAGCCGTAACACGCGAGTATTGGGTGTTATCACCGACGTTGTAGATGGCATCATACTCGTTCCACAACAACTTCTCATAGCCCTGTATGCGTGATTGTCGTCCATTCTCGCCAAATGCTCCACCGAGCAACTTAACACGCTGGCCGAGGCGATAACTCTTACCATTCTGCTGGCAATACACAGGATTGGTCTTGCAGTCGTACACATTGGTGTCCGAACCATACTCCTTAGCCTTGGCAACGCCCTTCGTCTCCAACTCATTCTCTGCCTCCGTCATCTTATCCTGAGGTAACTTGATGCCTGTAAGCACAAAGGTGTCACCGTCCTTTGGCTTCAACCACTCGTTAGGCACTACAATCTGCTCCGAGCCACTTGTACCCTCCACGCGAGGTTGGATGTGGAACTTATTCTCAAAGGGCTTATTCCAGCGGACATCGAAACTACTACCACTCAATGCACCACTTGTGAATGTGATGCCGAGAGTGCTTAACACATCCTCATCTGCGCCCGAGAATCCCGAGTCGTTAGATGATATAGAGTAAGCATAGTCCTCTCTGCCCTCGATGATAGCCTCCTTGCGCTCCTCTACCGCAGACACTGTGCTTGTGTTCTTTGGGTATACATCTTCAAGGATGATGGGGCGCTCTATGATGCGACCCTCGGGTAGTGAGTCTACTCTCTCACCATTGAGGATGTCGATATACGCCAAGCCATTAGGCAGGTGTAAACGCTTCTCGGAGATGTGATTTGTCACACCTCCTGTTACATTCTCGTAATAATCATCAGGGATATTCTTGGCACTTCCATAGATGTAGAAGCGCGTGCCATAGTTCTCATCTTCGCCACGCTTGGATGCAGGGAAACGTGTGACTACCTCGCCCTCTCGAATCTCCTCATAAGGGCCTTCTGCCAACTTACCAAAATTGATTTGGAGCTCGTTAATCCCAGTTACAATATCAACCTCCTTAACCCAGCACTCCACGCCGAAAGCCTCTGCAATACGTTGCATAGCCTCCCAGCAGGAAATACCATCAAAGGTTACCTCGCGTGTATCTATGCGATTACTCTTGGCAAATGTCCAGCGGAAGCCTGTGGTGGTGTGGCTGTGGAATGCAGTCATATTGTCCACCAACAACTTGGCGAACTCATCGAGTGTGGTGGTAAGAGTAAACGACACCTCTTGGTTACCACCTATATTCCACTTGCATATACAACGCTCGAGGTGATGTTGTGGCGCATAGAACTTTAGGACATACTTATATCCATCAACGCCAACGATTGGCTCAGGGAACGCATCTTTCTTCAAGAAAAACTCAAAGTCATCGTACTTGATGTAGCACCCTGCGGTGAATGGGATAGGCAGAATGGTGTTAAATGGAAGCTCGATATAATACTCGCCCATAAGTTGGCAAACGACCTTCGCTTGCTTACTCAGAGGTGCGTTATAAAGGATGCCTCCTTCGGGTTTGTATATCAGAATCTTGTCCATTCGTCAAAGGTTGTAGAGCGCATCGATACACTCGTTGCGCAAATATAAGTATTTAGTCTATAATCACCAAGTTAGTTGCCATATTTTTTGGTTGTGGCTCTGTAAATTTTACTGCAACCTTACACACCGTTAACCCAAAATGGTCAAACGACGTGCAACTCTCGTACTTCAGCGCGTATGTCTCGCCCAAATCGGGGATGTAGATATTCGCCATCCCTTTCTGCAACAAACCAATAAAGGTGTTGTAACGGGACAAGAAATCCGCTTGCGTAGCACCCTTAACCATAAAATACAGGGTTACGTTGCGCTCCTTAACCACAGAAGTCTCAGGCACTATGTAGTCTATGCCATCCACACGAGGATCATCGTTACTCACCCAGTCTTTCATCTGTGGTGGTGTGAGAAGCGAGGCATAACTACCCTCGAGGAGTGTTACGCCTAATTTGCTTAGTGAGTGTCCGTTGATTGCTATCTCTGCCATAGTGATTTTCTTTATATTGCTCCGTTATCTATCGCTCTACGCATCACGCTGATGTCATCGCGTATCTCACCCAACGCCTTTGTATGTTGTGCTATGAGCGAGGTGTCATTGTGAATGCTTGCAAGGGTGCTGCTCACGCTCTGCAAGTGTTGTGCTTGCTGTGCTTGCAGTCCTCGGCAAAACTCCACAGCCTCAGCAATGCGGTGTGTCTGCCCCTGTATATCAGTAAAGCGACCATTAAGCTCCGAGCCTGTCTCCTGCGACATCGTTTGGAAACCCTTTGATGTTGCAGAAGATGAGCCACTGCCGTTTTGCTCTATTCCTGCCGCCTCGTACATATCGTAGGCATCCTCAGTACGATCTTGTGCTTTGCTTTTTGCTTCGTCGAGAATAGCCTGTGTTTGTCTCAAATACTCTTCGTATGAAATTTTCCCTGCGTCCAGCTTCTTCTGTAACTTAAACACTTTATCCTCTGCTTCTTCCATTATAGGCTGAAAAAGTGCCATATTGACAATATCCTGTGCAAGTCGCTCCAATATTTTCCCTGTAGCCTCGCCGAAGGCTTCTGCTGCATCTGTACCACTCTTGAAAGCCTCTAAAAGAGCATCCGTGATGTCGCCTCCAAGGTCGCCAAATACATCCGATAGATACTTCTCAGTTGCCTCTACTGCTGCGTTGTAGTCCTCCCAGTCGGCAATCATCTGCTCGATAAGCTCTCTATCTTTCTCACCGAGTTTCGCCCATACATCGCTATTCTGTAGGCTCTGTAAACCCTCAAGGGTAACATTGCCACTCTCATCGAACAACTCAGGGTATAATTTTCCGAGGTCTTCATATTCTCTATCTGTAAACCAAGTCTTGTGCTTGGTCATCACCTGCATATTAGAGATGACATCATTGAGGTTTTGGCGGTCAGCTTTCCGGACATTCAAAAAATCCATAATTTGAGCACCGTTGAGCCTTACTGCCTCCTTCGATGCCTCAAAGTCCTTAAGAGCATCCTGCATAACCCTAAGGTTGTTGATGAAGTTGCCGAAAGGATCAGGGCCAAAGATTGTACCCTCTACACTATCTATCTGCGCGAGCTTTCGGAATCGTACCAACTCCTCATTGAGGGCCTCAAATTGGCGCATAGTCTCCTCTACCTCGTCACTACCCTTGAATAGGTCAATAAGCACCGATACTGCCTGAATAGCTGCGCCAACTACCGCAAGTATGGCTGATGCTTTCTCTATGCCACTCAACCCCTCCTTAAAGGCGGTCATAACGCCCTTTATAGCTCCAATCATATTGATAGCAGTGTTCGATAGGTTTGCTATGCCTCGCAACGCTGTGGCCAACCCCTCATCAAACTCCTCAATACCCTCGGCCGCATCTTGGGCCGCTTTGCTGATATCCTGGAACACCTGCGTAGCATCGGCCCAGTTGTCATCGCCGATGTCCTTCTTAGCCTTTCCAAGCTGCTGTTGTAATACCTTGATTTGTGCATTGAGTTTGTTAATCTCCTCGCGGTATTTCTTGGCATCGTCGCTGTCCGAGCTGTCGAGAGCATCAAACACTGCTTGCTTTGCATCTACCTGTGCTTGCAGTTCCGCAATCATCGTGTTTAGTTGCTCGGCGGTTTTATCTACCAGCTCCTTCGCCCACGTCGACGCTTGCACCTCGTACTCGGCAAGGATAGCATCGCGCTCTGCCTCCAAGGACATACGCTCACCCTTATTCTCTGCATCCGCTATTAGGCGGTTATATTTCTCCGTAGTGGCTAATATCTTCTCCTTGAATGTACCATGCTCTATGAGGTAGTTATTCCACGATGCCACTTCGGCTTTATGCGCTTCTGCTGTTGCTGTAGCTATCTTTCTGTCGCGCTCAGCAGTATTGGCAGAGCGTAGCGATGCAAACGCATCTTGCTCCTGCTTCGTGAGCATACCCCCGCGCAACTTCTTCAACTCCTCCTCGCGCTTGGCAATAGCCTGCTCCTCGAGGTCATAATCGAGGTTTATTTGCGCAATCTTCTTCTGTATGCCCTCCGCCATAGCATCCACCTCGGCTTGGTCTACAGCATTCTGGAGCTGTCGTGATGCCTCTGCTCGCTCTTTTGCAGCATTCGGATCTTTAGCCGAAGTCTTGTACTTATCATACTCCTTCTTCGCTATGTCGGCATTCTCCTTTAGGCGTTGAGATTCCTTTGTAAACTCCTCCTCGGATACTTTACTCTTGTTGTTCTTGATATAATCATCATACGCCTTCTGCGCAGCCTCGTATGCCTTTCTCTTCTCCTCTACCCAATCAGCAGCAGACTTCTTATCAGCATCGCGTGCGGCTCTCTCCGCCTCGAGAATCTTGAGTTCTGCTTGTAGTTGCTGCTCATCGTAGTCACCTAAACCAAGATTGATGAGTTCCTGACCATACGCCACACCCTGCATCATACTGCCAGATGTTTTGAGGGCAGCATCACGCATCTTAATCAAGTCTTGAGCCTTCTTGAGCAACGCAATCTCATCGTTAAGCTCCTTGTCTGTTAGAGATGGCGCATTCTGAAGATAAGCCTGTCTTTTCTCATCACGAATCTGCTTCTGTAGTTCCGCTCTGCGGTTCTCTAATACCTGTCTTTCTGTTTTTTGCTTTTCACTATAGGCTGAATGGTCAAAATTTCTTTGTGTTCCTTCCCAGACATATGCTCCAGCGGGTTTCATCGCAGATAGTTTCTTTTCTATATCTGCAAGCTCATTTTCGGGGGTGGTGATAGACTTCCCTTTCTCAATGTTGTCAATCTCCTTCTTTATCTCCAAGATGTTCTTCAACATCTCCGCCTCGGTCTCATACTTTGCGAATACCTCTGGGTACTCACGTATGAGTTTGTGTAAGGCATCCTTACGCAATTCTGTTGCCGCAGCATCATCACCAGCAATGGATGTCAACTCTGCAATGATTCGCTGATGTTCCTCCTCTGCTGCTATGATTTTATTCTTCTCCTCAGCATATTTCTCCTCGGCCTCACGTAGTCGCTCTGTTGCGTTCTTCTGCGAGACAAGCAATGCCACTACACCCGCTATTGCAGTCGCTGCGAGGACATACGGATTAGTTAGCATCGTAGCATTAAGGAGCTGCTGAGCCTTGCGAACCGCTATAAGTGCGTTCACACGTGCCACCTCCGCGATAGTATGCTTGGAAGCCGCTATCGTAGCAACCATTACGGCAGCCTTATATGTGCCATACGCAGATACAAGGCCAACCAATACACGCCCTACACGCTCATAGTTCTCCACAAGCGAAGATGCAATGTCCACAGCACCACTTATCACTCCCTCATTCGCTCTACCAATCTCATTGAACATCTGGTATATAGCATCCTCGAGGTTAGATATCTGACCTGCGATTGTCTGCGACTGCTTATCCATAAGGTTGTTGAACTGACCTCCCTCGGATGTCATAGCCTGTAATGCCTTTGCCATCTCATCGAAGCCAACCTTACCCGCTGTAACCAACTCGCCTACCTTATCCTTTGTGACACCAAACTGCTTTGCAAGCTCCTCTGCTAATGGAATACCTCTACCCATAAACTGTCGCAAGTCCTGCGTGAACATACGACCCTGTGTACGTGTGGTACCATAGAGGTATATCATATCGTTCAATGGGATGGATAGACCAGAGGCTATGTTACCAAGCATCTTAATCTCCTCGGCAACACTCTCTGCCGTAGAACCATACGCAAGAAGCATCTTCGTAGCGTTTGACACTTCTTGCAAGCCAAATGGCGTTTTTGCTGCGAGGTCTATAACCTCTGTCATTAATGCTTCAGCTCGCGCCTTACTACCGAGCATAGTTTCAAAGGCTACCTCAAGCTGCTGTACCTCACCTCGAATTTGCACTACCTGTCTCGCAAGCGCAGCAAAGGACACTCCCGCTGTGAGTCCCGCAAGGGTGTTCTTGAGTTTGCCGAAAGAGGCATCCATACGTTCCGAGTCCTTCACAACACTGGATGTCGTAGACTTGGCTACGTTTTGCAGTTCCTTGAGCTTCTTAAGAGCCTCATCACTATCTATGACTACGGTAAGATTTATCATTGTCGTTATTTCGTTTACAAGGCGTTGGATATACCATCATATCCTATTGTGCCATACGTTTAAGTATCTCGATGTTCTTGGGGTCGGAGAGGTCTAAGACATCGCTATCTCCCATCTCCGTTTTCCCGCTTCTCTGTTCCTTCCCACTTTCGTAGTCTGTATGCTGCGCATCTGCCATCATAAGGTTTACTACTGCCCAGCTTACGCCCCACATTAGATAATCGTAAGTCCAATGGTACTTTGCGATTATAGCATCTTTTGTTCCGAGGATGGAGTTGCCTCCGTAGCTATCCGCTTTTCTCTGTCGGTCTGGGAAAGAGTTACCGAGAGAATTTTTACCAAGCGAATAGCTTTCATAAAATCCTGATGGTATGTTTGGAATATAATGGTATATAGAATGTTTGACAGAGCTTGTGGTGTCATCGTTGGAGACCATAACATCTCTTGTACACGCTCCTCAAGGTGGTTTTCTATATCCTCCTTTGTGCGAAGTGTTGCAATGGCGATAATCTCCGCCACCTGTTGTGGCATCTCTGAGCATATATCCCACATATCCTTTACAGCATTGTTGCCATCCTCGCTATCGAGGCATAGGTCTAATTGAATAAGTCGCTCGGTGATAAGCTCCAAACGACCTAATTGTAGAGGGTAAAGTTTATAGGTTACCATCGTACCATCTTTACCCTCAATCTCGAATGTTTCTGGTTGCTCGGTCATAGTCCTTAACAACCTAATGTCCTGCTGCTGCTTTTGCGATAATCTCTTTTGTTTCATATTCCTATATATGAATTAGTCCCCTCTGCGGTCTCGCTACGCAATGCAAGTCTTTAGCTCTCCGAGGGGGATAGTATTACTCCTCTGTGTATGTAGGAGTAGGCACTGGCCACCACGCCTTACCAGATGTCTCTGGGCCAAGAACTGTTGCCTCCACGCTAATGCGCAATGGCTCACTTGAGTTCATAGAACCTGTGAGGATTGCCACGTACTTGAGGCGTGCAAACGCAAGAGTATAGCCGCTACGTGAATCAAAAGCGAATGCCTTGATACCCTCGTAGATAGTACCTGACTCTGCCTCCGTTGTACCGAAGTAGAACTCCAAAGTAGTATCGTCAAAGTCCGCTACCTCCCAAGTCAGCTTCTTCGTTGCAGATGCTGGATCTGTCGCAGAGTAGAATGGATCGGTCTGATTCTCGCGGAAAAACTCTGTTGACGATGGTAGAGAGAAGTTGGTTGTTACACCACCCTGATAAGGCTGTGTAATCTTCTTAAAGCCTTTAATAACCTCGTTACCTGTGATACCTGTCGCAATAGGCTCACCGACACGAACTGATGTTAGACCTACTAACTGTCCCATATCTTTAATAGTTTTTTAGTTGAACTTTAATGTTTGAGAATGTGTAAGGGATATTTCCCTCGCTGATAAGAGATTCATCGATGACATCAAAGAAGTATCGCTCACTTATAGGATAGCATCGCAGAGCGTCATAAGCTATTGCAGTCAACTCTGCGAGCCTCCTATTGTTCGGATAACGCTGTTCCTCTTTGTTTATCCTCGGTGTTGTATCAGGAACATAGATATTGACATTAACCGATGCCACCTGCTGGTCTCCAAGACTATTAGATAGTGGCGTAAGCACTATAAACTCCCCAGATAGTTTATTCGATGCACTTGTGGGGAAATGGTCAAGATACATCGTTGGCACAGCCTCATAGAGAGGTGTTGTGCGTATCCAATCCCATACGAGGGATAGTATTTCTATAGATGTCTTACGTGTCATTTCCCTTTAGCTTTAAGATATCGTCTAAACTCATCAATTAGTTTCTGTGCATTAGCTTCCACCCAATCTCCCGAGCCTTGTATCACATCGTAACCCTTTGCTTCAACGTAACGTGCGTACTCCATACCCGCAACCCACACAAGGTACGTTTTGTACCCTCCAAGAGTCATACCTACTTGATTTGCATAGGTAAGACCTCTCTGGTGCGCCATCTCCGCATTCGCCTCTCCCTGTGGATCATTTCGTGGAGTCGTAGAACCTACAAACGAATCATAGACTACCTGATTACTCTGTATTACGATATAACCTATGGAGTTACGAAGGTTAGCGGTACGGTCGGTATAGTTTCCGTTGTCACGCGCATACTTCACTACTCGCTCCCCAAGCACACATAGCCAGTTGATAGCCTTACGGTCATACTCTGCTTGTGCTATTGAGAATTGGCGTTGAAGCTCTTGCGGGTTATTCCACACTATACCCATAGTCGTGTTTTCGCATATCGCTGATTACGTGTATCATTCCCCTTTACGGCATAAGATGTCTCCGAGGCTTCTCCATCGTTAGAGCATTGATGAGCAAAGATGTTTCGCCCTTCGCTATCCAATACTCGAACTGGAGTACCCTCTGCTATCGCACACGCACCCGCAGGTCGTGTTATCTCGTAGCTGTATGCTCTCACCTCGCCATTCTGCGCTGTGATTGTGCGAGCATTGGTGTTTTGCACTGCATTACATCGCCCTGCTTTTCGCCACTCCTTAACACCCTCCTGATAAGAGCCATCAGGGAGCTGTATAGCATCAGCCTCGTAGAGATATTCAAGATAAAAAGGGTATCTTATCATAGGTCGAGAAATTCAACAGTAGGGGCATCGGTAAACTCCTCAGCAATATCGGTTAACCCATTCTCCTTAGCGATAGATACTATGCGCTTCTTAAGGCCCTCACTTGAATAACTTAAAGAATAGCCACTATCGCTCTCACTCGATAACACAAGGAGATTGTTAAGTATGGCTATAGTTATTCGTGCTATCTCAGCCTTGATAGTCACATCGTACTCATCATCATCATTGATATTGTTGTCTATGCAGTGCTTTTGCACCAGCATTGGCTCTACATCATAAGGATAGAGCATCGCCGATATTGCATCGTAGTTCGTCATTATCTTCCCGATTATGCGTTCATAGTGTCGAGGTCGAAGATAGCGATCTTGTTAGGTGCGGTGATGTTAGGGATCCACTCGCAACCATACTCGTTATAGCGACCCTCCTTATCTCGCCAGTTAGAAATCCACATACCACCCTCAAGACGAGTGTAGGTCTTGTTTGGCACAGGGTCGGTAATCTCGTATGGCTCGTGCCACATCATCTTACCAATCTTATCCTGTGGCAAGAGTGTGATGCGGTCATCCTTGAACACCTGCTCTGATGTACCATCCTCCTTTGCTACCATATCATCTACGATACGGATGCTTGGAAGACCGATACCTGAGAATACGGTATTAGCCATATCTGGGGTGATAAGGCCTCCTGATAGAGCTACCTGCGCACCTGACATAATCATCTTGTAGGTATTCTGGAACTCCGCAGAACCTACGATATTCTTATTGAAGGTGCTGCGTGACATCTCCATTACCGAGAAGCGACCGAGAGTAGGGCGCAAACGCTCAACCTCTGCCTTGAGGTATGAGATAAAGTTACCCTTATCAGCAACACTTGGAGTGATCTTTGTTACTGGAAGGTCAATATCAATAAGCTCAATACCATTAGGGTTGTTGGCATTATTTACTGTGGCCTTACCTGTAGAACGAAGCTCACCTACTACCAAGTCCATACGCTTGTGTGGAGCAAGACGCAACTGACGCATATCGTCTACGATGTAGTCGATAATGGTGTTCATAGCTGCTGTCTGGTCTGACGAGCGCGAAGCATTAAACTTGTCGATAAGTGTGCGGAGCATATCGAGGCGGTCATTGTCGAGCTGGTAGCGGTCACCGAGGTATGCAACCTCGCCTACACCACTGCCAAGAGAACGACGCTGGCGCAAAGGCTTCTCTGCGTTGCGGTCAATGATGCTACCTGCTGTTACACCTGTCTGTGTACCAAGATAGGTCTTGAAGACGCGCGATTTTGTCTCCTCAAAGTCGAGGTAGGTCTTCCAGCCAATCTTATCCTGCTCTGTTGCCATCGTGCGGTCGATAATTGCCTTGACAACATTAGGATCGTTGAATAAAATATCCAAAGTCAATTTCATATTCGTCGATGGTTAAGGGTTAAGGAATAAAGAAAAAGCGGTCGGTTAGTGTAGCCTTATCGACCTCGGCGATTGGTGCATACAACTTAGACTCGCATACCTCAAAGGCACGATAGATAGGTGTCAAAGGCTCCTTCTCTCCAACCTTGAATGTTGCATAGTTGAGCATATTGGCAGCGTTCTTTGCAGTCTTACCATCCGATGTTGCCGTCTCGAACAATACCGCACCAGCCTCTGCTGTTAGCGGTACGCTTACTGTGAGCAAATCGTAATCGGCGTCACTCTTGTCAATAGCATTCACCTTAACGGTAGTAGTGCCATCAGATAGGAACATCCCAACGAATGCGAGAGAATACTTTGCCACCCTTACCTTTGAGGTGTGAACCTTCTCAACTACACGCACATTCTTTACTGCTTTAGCCTTGCGTGTAACAAGATCAACAGTAAGTGGAGTAAGAGGCATAATTGGTGTACCTGTAGGGACATCTGAATCCTCAAAGACTACACCACCCGATAGACGCTGAATAGTGTCAATACGACACATCTCGCGCGTTACCTCCATAGGTTTCAAATCATACTTAAATCCTGCGGGCATAATTACTTGGTTTGAGATTTAACAATATTTTCGGTCTCCTTGTTGATGAGGTTTGCAATGCCCTCCGCATCACTTCGGATACCACCACCAGATGTTGGCGGCTCGGAAAACTCAAAACCTGCATCGGCAAGAGTCTGCTTTACGCCCTTGAAGAAGTCATCAACATTAGCATCATCGGCGATAGCGAAGTTACCTATCAGTGTTTCAGGGATTCCATACTCCTTTGCCTTTGCGGTGATCTCTGCCTTACGTTGTGCTGCCTTCTGCTCGTTCTGCGTTGCGCTCTCACGCTCTTTACGCATAGTCTCCAAGATTTCAGCACGGAAAGCCTCTACATCGAAAGGTTTAGGATCTTCCTTTGGGGGTGTAGGAGGTGTAGCCTCCTTAAGTTTCTTCTCAATCTCCTCCTTCGCTGCTTTGAGAGCATTGTAATTAGTTCGCTCTCTATCTGCTTCGCTCTGGAATACCTTGAGCATCCCCTCGACCCCGCTCACTGCGGTTTCGATTTCTTCGTCTGATTTGATGGTTTTTTCGAGAACCGAGGCAACCCCATCCAAAGCCTCACGACTCAAACCCAAATGCGCGTATTTGTTTTTGAGTGCTGAAAGAATTTTTTGTTTCATCGTATATGATTGTTGAATGTGTCATCACATCCGTTTTAGTGCTAATAAAAAGTGGCAACCTGCGTAATGCAAGCTGCCACCTACTAACAACAGTGTTTTCGCTTTTTATGTCGGTGGCGTGCTTCGTCACACGCTTTGTGCAAAATTCACAACTTTCGGCAGTAATTGCAAATATTTTTGCAACTTTTTTTACTTTTTGGTGTATTGCGGATTTTCTGTCACCCAATAGGGTGCTTTTCCACGCTTCATGGCATCCTCTATGCGCTCTTGATTATCTGTAATCCACTTGTCGAATAGGTCAGGAGTCTTCGTTACTTCGTTATCAGGTGTCTCCCAAAAGTCCTTATCATTATCCTCATTGGCAATGATTGGCACAGCGTGACATTTGCAGTTAGGATGCCAGCCTATGAACTTAAAATCTTTGGGGTAACGCCCCGCCATAGCATCACATATCTCCATCGGCATCACAGGTCTATTTTTGAAACGCGGGAACCACTCTTTTGCTAACCACGCTTGATGCGACTTTGATACTCTGATATCAACACCAACAACAAAGTCGAGCTGTTGCCATCTTTCGTGGTCGCTCTGTCGATATGCTCCGTTTATCTCGGTGCGTGCCATACGCATGGCATTCTGATACGAGCTACGATATACACCTTGACCGGGATGGAAACTGCGGGCATTTCGTGATAATACCAAGTTGCCAAATCTATCTCTTACCCTTCGGAATAACTTATCAGGGTACTTGAGCTGAGAGCGCACATCGCGCGATATGCTTGCCGCACTACGCCCCTCAGAGATACTCACAGATAGGGATAGTTCTATGAACTCCTCAAACTGCTTGGTATAGTGCCATACCCTGTCGGAGAGCTTATGCCCATATACCTTTCTTTTTTGATATGCGTCAAGGGCCTTGAGGTTGTGTAGCATATATCCCTCTTTTGGATTGCTGAATAAAGCCTTTACCCAAGCATCATTCTTTGCATTAGCAAACGCCCACTCTGAGGATATACCTACCGTAATAATGGTGTTTAGTTTAGTGCGAAAAGCATCTATGATGCCGTTTGCCTCGCGCTGTTTGATTTTATCATCCGAGAATGCAAAGAGTTTACCTGTGGTAGGATCATAATCGTATGCGACACCCAGACGCACAAGTTCATCTATAGCCTCGTCATATAATTGGTCGATTTCTGCGAGGAAAGAAGCGATATGTCGCCTATGTTCTGCTTCCCATTTTTCTATTGCTAATCGTGGCATATTGTTCTATTGTTCAAAAGGACTACATCGTTGGTTCTACAAGGTCGTTAAGTGCTGCCGTTGCCTGTTCCTCCTCAATCTTCTGTATCTCGTCATCCACATCGTTCACCAACCCTGCCATCATAACACCTGTGCGCAATGATGCTATAGGCTTGCCACAAGCATCTGAGGCATTGCGTATCTTCTCAGCAATATCATCAATAGAGAATGGCTGGATTTTTGTTTCAATGTCTATAGTCTGCGATGCTTGGTAATAGTCTGCATTGAGGCTACCTATTGCTGACGCGAGAAAGTTATATCGTCTCTGTATATGCTCGCCTATTACCTCTGCGTGGTTATCTACGGCAAGATTTGTCCCCATAAAGAGGAATTGGAAGGCTTTACCCGAAGGTACGCTACCCAAGCCCTTAAGAGCCTCCAAAGAAAGCTGTGGTGTGTTGGTTAGCTGATATGCCTTAGTCCATAATGTTTCCATCTCCAAGCGTACAGCATCGGATGCCTGGTCCCAGTTGAGATAATAAACCTTACCTCCGTTGGTAATCTTAATAACTCTGTTCTTGCCAGACTTCTGAGGTGTACCTTTAATATCACCCTCAAGGATGAGATATGGGAAGAAGTGTCTATCTATACAATCGGCAAAGTTTGACATCAACTGCTCTAAGCGAACACGAATAGGCTTGATGTTGTGACAGAGCGACTTCTCTCTGTATGAGTATATTGTAGGGTTTTTACCAAAGCCGTGCTTAAATATTTTTACAGCTTCCCAAGTTGCACCCATCTTCCAGTTATATACCTTATCTTTCGTCACGGTCATAAAGTGTGTTGTCTCTGTGCCGTCAGGGTCTGTTACTGTATATTCTCGGCTTAAGGCTACATAATCGCCCTTATCATCAAAGAAAGGATATAGCTTATCTCCTCTAAATGGCGACCATATAGCGCATCGCAACTTATATTTAGGGGTTATCTTCCCTCCCACAAGGCTCTTAATCTTTCCCAATGCCTTATTCCAGAACGATGTATCCTCTACGGTGTACCAATACTCTGCTACCTCCTGCTCAGATAGCCACGAGCGTACTATGCGTTTGTTGTTGTAGCGCATCTTGTTTTTGCGGCACACGCTGTTGACTAACTGCAATAAGCCTTTCTCTTGGTCATCATTAGGCTCGCACTCTACGGCAGGGTCATTGCCAACAGTCCACGCTGTGTGGATGTTCACTATATCCTGCTCTAAAGGGAGAGGTATGCGGTTGGTTGGATTTATCTTGTCTTGCGCGTACTCAGCTGGTAGTGTTCTTCCATTTTTATCAACGCCCTCTTCCTTAACCTTTACTACAGCATCAGGGCGTTTCTCTGTGTCCATCACATCGTGGCGGTCAGGGTTCCAATCATCATAGAGGGTCTTTACATCGGGGGCTTTCGTTCTGCGCTGCTTGAGGTAGTATATCTTATCTGCCTCACTTGGTAACGCTAAGATTTCATCAAGAGATATCATTGTCGTTTCGTTTATATTTTGTGGGCTATATGATTATAGCCATCAGTTAAAGTCTTACTTAAAATATTCCTGTATAATCTGTTATGGTTGAGAAGTCATCACGCTTCTCTATTACTCCTGTTAGTGCATCCTCGGCATCATCGTGACTATTGAACTCTTGCTGCTTGCGGTAGCTCTTTATGTGACTTGCGAACTCTGGCCACTTATGCTCCCAGCCGTGAGGAAAGTATATCATATTCTGCACCTCGTTGGAGCGTGTGAATATGCGCACTCGCTTGTTGTCTGTCTGCGTGAAAGGCTCAAAGCGTGTACGGTAGTTATTGATGATACGGCATTGCGACTCTACAGCACGACCAAAGGAGCGACCGCCATTGTTGCTCTCTACATAGCATATCTCTACCTCGTTGCGTGTAAGCATCTCGGCTGTGGCTGGCTCGGTGTACTCCATAGGCTTCTGCGTGTAGAGGATATCGGTAACATAGCACCCTGTAGGTGTCTCCACATAGCATATAGAGCATAGATAGTCACTACCAGTGTCGGCTGTATCGGTATAGTTTTTCTTGACCATTGAGGCAGCATAAGGCACTATCTCGTAGGTCTTGAACTCTCCATACATAAGACCCTCAGCTGGCTTAGGGTTCTGCATATACTGAGTTTCAAATACAAAGGGGTTGGCTTTTTCTATCTTGCGCAACTCCTCAATCGTATGCTTGAACTCCCATAAGGGTTGCTCATTGCCATCTTCATCGTGGTATATGCAAGGTAGAGATAACACTGTCCACTCTTCTGGCTCTATCTCTTGGAGGTAGCCACATAGGTCGTGTTCGTGTAGTCGCTGCATAATGATTATTATGGGTGTATTACGCGAGTTTACACGATTTCGGATAGTGGACTCAAAACGATTGTTTACACGCTCTCTCACGGTCTCCGAGAGGGCATCTTCAGGCTTTATTGGGTCATCAATGATGATAGCCCCAGCAAAGGCAGTATCCCACGCTGGAGTGAAATCATCTATATCCCTCTGTTCCCTATCTGGGTCATCCACCTGACCAGCACCAAAGCCTGTTACCTGTCCCGCAGATGATACGGCGTATAGACCACCTCCAGCCGAGGTGTACCACTTCTTAGCGTTCTTGCTCTGCACCTCCACTTCGGGGAATAGGCGTTGATAGTAGTCGGACTGCACCATTTCGTTTATCTCCTTAGAGTTGTCAAGTACAAGGTCATCAGAGTAGGATAGATGGATAAACTTACTACGAGGGTTGAGAGCCAAGCCGTATGCTACGAACATCTTAGACACAAGCTCAGTCTTGGAATAACGAGGTGCAATATTGATTATAAGACGCTTTATATCGCCACGCACAACCCTGTCGAGGACATCACATATCTTGCGATGATGCTCTCCTATGACAAAACGCTGCCCCACCTTATGCTTGAACATATAGCGAGTAAAGTTGAGCGCATTTGACTTACAATAAAAGCGGTCTATGTCAATATCCCTTTGCACTAATATATCTCGTTGAGTTGTTTAAGATACTCCTTTGCCTCTTCGGGGGTTAAGTCTTTAGCTCTTACAATATGCTCGTTCTTGTTATCTGTTGGCTGTGTTGCCTTGCCAAACAACCTATCCATCATTTGCTCTATGGTGTATGTGCGGCCAACCTTCATATCCTCTACTATGCCTTTAATATGAGCGCGAAACCATATCGGTGTACTCTTGTCGTTAGCGAGGCTTTTAAGTGCTTCCTCGTCGAGGTTAAGAAGTTCAGAAGACATCTTCTTGTACTCTTCGTAAGATAGTGGCGTTCCACCTCCCTGCTCAATGATACCTAATAGTTCTTTGTAGGCCGACTTCTTACGGCCTCGGTTAGCAGGCTGATTGGAAGAGGAGAATCGCGTATTTTTCCCATCTTCAGCTATATTCTTGTTTCCCATACCGATATTTAACCGTTTTTTTTGCTTTGTTATTTATTTTTACCTATCTTTGTAGCGTAGTTGATACTGATTGGGTTGATTGCAACTATTCGGCTTCGGCAATATGCTCTACTACCACGATGGGGAGGCAATCCTTGCCCATCTTTTTATTTCAGTTTGTGTCTGTGGATATTTCCACTTTGTCCTACAACAATAACCCATTCTATTCTTCTTCTTGCTACTTTACTTGCATTCCCCTTAAAATACTCTATCTGAGATTCAACATATTTGCGTGTCATCTCCTTAGTTCCTTGGAATAATACCACTGTTTTTGCTTTTTGGCTTGCTGCTGTTTTCAAAGCAGCGTGTATAGTGTATTTACCAGCTGTATTGATAGTCTTTATATCCATAGGACTCTCATATATGCGACCATCCTTTGTTTTCGTTCCGCTAACTGTTGACTTCTCTTTCCCTAAATATACTTTGTATCCTTTTCTTGCAAGCATCAAAGATGCAATATCTGATTTATCTTTATTAGCATCAGTTATTTGCTTATGGAGTTTGTGAGTAACTACATATCCGCCACTTGTATCGAAATAAGAACGCTCTGTATCATAATCTTTTCTACGAATATAATACTCGTATTTCTTTCGTCTTGCATCTAAAGTTGATGGTTTATTCCGATAATTCCTAACTCCTCCACTCGTTTTACCCATTCCAATATCGTGTGCTTCTACCTTTACCCTTAAGCTGCTCTACGCGCTCGATATAGTAGTTATCGGGTTCGTATGCTCCTGCGGCCTTATCGTCTCTATCCGCTCGATATACAGCGTTCTTTGCAGCTTTAAGGGAGGCATAGCCGTTTGATTGATTCCCTGTTATCTTATCGACATACACATATTGTATCTCCGTCGCCTTACTACTTGGTACAGTCGGACCACTTACTGGCTCTGTAAACCCGGAGCCTGTTCTTTTCATTCTACCCCCCCCCTCTATTGGAGCGGGTGCCTCCTGATGATTTTCCCATTGTTATTTTCCTTTTCGTCGTTTAAGTTCTGCCTCTATACGGGGCAAATCTCTATGTATTGCTGCTCTGTTTGCCACTCTTACAAGCTCGCTCATCGCTGCTTCTTTCATCTGTGGTTTGTACGCAACCATTTCACCATATTGCTGGATTGCTTTGAACTTCTCCTCTTGTTGGTAACTCTTTCCTATTTTACGGAGTTTCTCAAGCCTTTTGGTATCGTGCCCACTATAAGATGTCGTGCGCCCATAGCTACGCTCAATATTCGTAAATTCTCTTACAGCTGTTCGCTCATTGAGCTCAATCGCCCCCCCCATTTTTCGGGAGTTTGCTGACACTGCATTGCGTGTGCCGCCGCTACTCTTTCCCATTCTTTTTTGCTTGCATATATTGTTCTACATATACGAGATTATGCTTCGCACAAACCTCGTGAACTTTCGTCCCTCCTCCATATACTATGAGGTTGGGGTTGTCAAGTCCTGAGATTTGGCGAGCTATCTCGATTTCTTCTTCTAATGTTGATATTCTATCGGCATAACCTCGTGTGAAGAAGGCATTGTATCCCTCTGGGATGCCGAGCTTATTGTACTCTTGAAACTTGCGCGATACATTGAGGTCGGCATATACCTTGATGCCACATTCCTGAAAGTAGCGCGCTATCCAGCGTTTCTTGTATATCTGTTGCAGTCCGTAGGCTACTGGCGTAGTATCAAACAACGATAGGTTAGGTTCTACCAATGCCTGTACTCCACTCATCAACACCTTTGTTGGATCTTTCCATATAGCCTCGAAGCGATAATCCTCTACATAGAAGTGATAGGTGCTTATATCCTTGCGTAGGCGTGAGTCTGCTCCCCACGGTGCGAGAGGCAGGATTACCTTCCCAGCTTGCATATCGAGGCGTAGCGTAGGTATATCGTAGATGTTATTGCTCTCATATAGGCAATCCGAGAGCATAGATTGGTAGAACGATTGCTTATCATCTACCTCCGTTTCTTCATCAATTGTATCATCTTTCTCAGCAGTGTCATTATCACTACCACCGAAAATATCATCTGTTGTTATCTCTGGGAGCTCAATATCCAAGCCTATATCATCTATTTCAAACTGTGTCCATCCCTCAGCAAGTAGGGTGGTTTCCCATTCACCGCTACTATTATTATCGAGGAGGATATATCGTTTTAGTGCAGTTATAGGCGTATCCGCAGCTATTACCTTACACGGAGCCTCCTTGTAACCCAAGTCCTCCAATACTCTATATCGGCTATTACCGCCTATTATGATATAGCGACCATCGGCATACGGATATACCAATAGCTCACGATACGATAATAGCTCAGGGTTTTCCTTGATTGATTTCTTGAGCTTCTTAAGTCCCTTATCTGTGAGGTAGCGAGGGTTGGCAGGCAAACCTTCAATCTGACCACTATTGAGGTTGAGAAGGTCTAACGATATTAAGCGGCTCTCGCTTATGGATATGCCCTTTGCCTTTGTCATTTCGTTGTTGATGTTAGCGTGCTACGATACACGCAGTTACTTTACTTTGGCAAAGTAAGGTATTGTCGGCAGTAATTCCAAATAAATCAACAAAAAAGCGATTAGCATTTACGCTAACCGCCTTAATTTATCTACGCATCAGGGTTAATTCCCTTGCTGCTCGTTGTACTTATTGAGATACCATCGTATTGTATCTCCATCTTCGATCTCATCCAACTCATCATAGGCATCCAACTCCTCTAACAAAGCATCAGCATCGTTAATGACCTCTGATAAGACTTTCTGTTGGTGGTCTGTGGCTGTGAACATTCCGAACTCGCCTTTGAGGTGCTGCTGGATAACCTCCATCTGCTCTGGGGTAATAATAATTGTCTTCATATCTTTTTTAGTTTCTTTTTCTGTAATAAATTTGCGGATTTGATAAAACTCCATCCAAGACCTCTATCCCTTGCTCTTTGAGTTTTATTTCCTCCTCCAACATCTCAATCTCTTCTGGAGTAAGCATCTCAATAGTTAGGCTATACTCTTCTAATGCTTCTTGAATCTTCTTATCCATAGTTTATCCTCTTTTTTTTGTATATTGCCATCCAAATTTTTTCGAAATTCTCTTCATCACCTCGTGTGCGTGGGTTATATCTGCTCTTGTAACATTATAATCCGACCAATGTCCAGAGTTGATATACGACAACATTTCTTTCCTTACTTCATTGTCAATTTTCTTGTAGGCTCTCCTTACCTGCTCCTCAGTTTTCCCCCATCCTTTCGCTGGCCTCTTAATCGAAAATGTATAAGTTGGTGTTACAGCTCTCATCTCACGAGCATTCGTGCCGATTGCCGAGAATATATCTGCTCCACTAAAAGAGTGACCTATCGCCGCTGTTCCTGTCTTTCCTAATGATAAAGGGTGGTTATGAGTAATAATACTATCAGCAGGTACATCACTCCTAAAAAATTGTACTCTGTTGCCTTTCCCTTGTATGGTTTTTATATGCGTTCCATCTGGAGAAAAGATATGCATACTTTCATCTTTATCTGTTCTATGCACTCTCTCAACCCCTAAGATGTTACGCTTCATCTTTGCGGTATAACCTTGCTCTGTCGCAGCATTGCCACCTCCGCCTCTTAATCCTCCCGAACTTTTGCCCATATCGTTTTTCTTTGCAAATTACGATATTCTCGGCAGTATTGCTAAATTTTCGGGGGGGGGTAATTTTTACAAAGATAGTGAATTTTTCTTATCTATGCTAAAACGCCGCCTTTAATTTGAGCTGACGCAGCACTTCTTTGAGTTCGCTATCAGAGTAGGCACTTGCTACCTCTATCGATACGCAGTTGTGGTTAGCGGCAATCTGTATAGCTCGCTCCCTGCTAACCTTCGGTGTTCGGTGTAATGTTCTCATATAAATATAATGTATCATATATGTTTTACGACACAAAGATAATATAAAATATTTACCCACGCAAGCAAAACATAATATTTATTTTACTTTTATTGGCTATTTCAAAATATATGTATTATCTTCGCGATATAAAATTACATATTATGGAATTTCGTATCAAGGAAATACTCAAAGATAAGGGTATGCTCTATAAGGAACTTGCCGAAAGAATTGGCATAAGCGATATCGCTCTACGAGCCTCGCTATCTCGCAATCCAACGATTGGTACACTGCAACGAGTAGCCGATGCCCTCGGTGTGCCTGTAACGGAGTTGTTTGTGCCGACACCTACAGACACACTTCGTTGCCCCCATTGTGGATGTGTAATCAAGATTGAGAAAGGAGAGTAGAGTATGACATCGAAAGCAAAGAGAGAGGCCCGCGGAATGTTTACTTGGGCTATCCGCCAACTTGTAGAGAATGATTATAGCCGCATCCTTAACTTCAACCAACTACAACGCTGCTTGGCTGATGCTTGGAATGACCTACACGACGAGGGATATTTGGTTGCTCACGAAGATAAAGCAGAAAATAAGAGGTGATGGAGCGAGTAAAACTATCCAAGAGTGAAAGGGAGGTGTTGCGGATGGTGGCTGGAGGACTGCATCAATGCCCTGCGGAATATCCGTCGCACACTTTCAATACCGCTGTGCGCAGTCTCAAAAGCAAGGAACTTATAAATGCTCACTTTCGGGAGGGTGGCGGTGCTATTGAGGCGAGGATAACCGACTATGGTAGGCAGTATATGGCTGAATATCCGTCGTTGCGCAATCCTATTGATTGGAGCATCGTTGCCGCCATAGCCTCCATTGCTACGGCAATATCCACCACTCTTGCGCTGTTCGTGGCGTGTTCCTAAATACAACGAAAACGAGGCTTCCGACCTCGTTTTTTTTTGCTTCACCTCTATTTTATTGATTGTTTATTTTCTTATTTCAATTTTATTTCGTATATTTGTAATGCGGTTACGAGATAACAGCGAGGTGAAGCCTACGACCTCACAAACTTGTAGGCATAACAATTCCAAACAAAGTTCTTTATATGAGACTCGCTATTTCATTGAGAATTTGGAAAGTCAAGATTAAGTGGGAAATATCCCTCTAAGACTTTCAGGGTGGGGCGAAAGCCCTGCCCCTTTGGAATTGTTGGAACAAAGGTAAGGATAATTATGGAAAAAAGCAAATCGAACAAAGGTGGAAGGCGCGAGGGTGCTGGCCGCAAGCCTACAGGAAAGACAAAGATAACCACCACGCTTACATTCTCCCCAGATGTATTGGCTTTCTTGCGCACCAAAGGTCGCAAGCAGTCGGAGTATATCGAAATGCTTGTAAGAGCGGATATGGAAAGTAATAGGTAATATATTACCACACTTTGGGATATCCATTTTTGGTAGTAACAAAAAAGAGCCTATCCATTGGGGATAGACTCCGAGAAAATATAGTGTTGTTGTTAGTATGTTCTTATAGCACACTTACTAAAATGATTATTACCGCTATTACTCCAAATATGCCTAACACCCATAATCCTGAGTTATCAATCTCTTTATCCGCAAAAGATCCGCCTCCTCCATCCTCATTGGGGAGTGTTTCTACTATAGGTGTTGCAGTCTCTGTGCGCTCCGCTGGAGATATAACATCCTTCTTGACTATGTGGTTGCGAATATCCTTGATATCATTACACATTCCCCAAAATTTCACAATTAGTGCAATGTTGAGAATCGCACCTGCTATAATTAATAATGCGGTCAATGCTTCCATACTACAAATAGTTTTTAATAGTTGCTACTAATTCGCTCGATAACTTATAGATGTCATTAAGGGTGGTTATCTGGTGCTTTGTTCCCACCTTGTCGGCATCAAAGGTCTCCACATACTTCTTGCTACCATTGAAGTGGAGACGACAGATAGGCTTGCGGTTGTTATCATCGAAGAGGATGGCGCAATAGCTCTGCGCATCACGCATCACCACACGCTCCAAGTCCACGACAGAGCATAGCACGGCACATACGATGTAGAAGCCTTGCAACTCCTCGTCGGTGGTCACTACCTTGCGACTATCAGCCTTATCTTCTACCTCCTCCGCTGGTTGGGATGCCGACTGTGGCTTAATATCCCCTACCGATGGCACATCTGGGGTAAGAGCTTGCTTCAACCTATCGTTTACATTGTCGTTGATATACTGCTGGAACGCTCGCATAAGCATAGGTTTGAAGTCGTATAATATCTTCTGTGTCGCCACTCCACTATACACTTGCTTAACAAAGATCTTTACAAGGTCATCCGAAGGGTTCTGCATCATCTGCGCCACCATTGAGCGAAAGGCATTCACATACTTCATCTCCGTTGCCGAGTTAAGAATAGTATCGGTATTATAACGCTCTCGGCTAAACTCCTTTAGCTTCTCGATATGGCTTTCTTTAAGGTCGCATAGGTTAACCTCGAAGAAAGGTTTATCATCCATCACGTTACCCTTATCAAGGTCTGTGAAGAACTTGTACACTATACCATTGGTGAGGATGCCGAACTTTGCTTTAGATACGGCATAGTAACGGAATAGCTGCGCCTTATACTTATCGAGGTCGGCAGACCAATGCTTACACTCAATGAGCATTACAGGAGCGTTATCTATGCTTATGAGATAATCTATCTTCTCATCCTTCTTTGTGCCGTAGTCGCAATCAGCCTCTGGGCGCACTTCCGAAGGATTAAAGATGTCGTAGCCGAGTGTCTGTAAGAATGGAAGTATAAAGGATGTCTTTGTAGCCTCCTCTGTACGCACCTCCTCTTTTTGTCGAGCCACACGCTCGGCAAGAGCTGTTAGTTTCTCCTTAAAGTCCATAGTATGTAGTTTTATAGGGTTTTACGAATATAGTTGTTCAGGGAATGCCGATGTGTGCGGTGTACTCCTTTGTTCTGCCTCCAATGCTTTCGCTTTACTCTCTCTAAAATCTCTTGCTTCTGCGGTCTTTGTAAACTCTATTGTGGCATTGCTTTTGCGCACCTCCTCTTCTATCTCTTCAAGAGAAACCTTAAAGAACTCCTTACGCAAGTTTACTTGATTTACACGCTTAGTTTCAAACGCCCTATGTAGTTTTGCTTCCAACGAAGGGGCATCCTCACTAAATATAAGTGCGTGGACATCAAAGGGGAATGGGACACTCGCATCTCCCAACTCCCTAATCCTATCCAATGGGTCAAGTCGGCGAGTCATACCTATCTTATATACGCCTTCTCCAAACGAACCTATATTGGATATCACATATATATGCCCTCTTTTGGTCTGCTGCGCCATAGATAAGGCTCTCTCCCTATTATCTTCAGCTTCTTGCAGTCTTGCCTCAAGTTCTGCAATCTTCGCTTGCATTTTTTCTTGCTTTTTGCCTTCCGCGATTTCGATTTCTACTCTTGCTTTTTCAAGAGCCTTTTCATACATTTCCCTCTCTCTATCAGCTTTTGCCAATGCAGCATCTATCTCTCGACGAGCCTTTTCTTCCTCTCGCATCTGTTCGCGTATAGCGCGTTGTTCCTCTTTCTCTTCGTACTTCTTTAATTTATACTCAAAGGCAAGGCGTAGCTCTTTTATCTTCAAGTCCATATAGTGCTCGGTGATATATATGCCTTGTCGCTGATAGCCCTTGTTAATAACCTCGCGCGATTTACGGATGCGCTCCTCCATTTTTGTTACATTATTCCAATCAACATTAGCAACAAAGCTGTCGCACTCTCCATTAAAGGCTCTAATCATCACCTTCTTTATACCTCGCACCATTACCTGACCTTGTGAGAGGCTTCCATTCCAATAGATATTAAGTCCACCCTGTACAGCACCTTCGGGTATCAGTTCTTTTTGTTGCTCCCTTATTTCGGTTATCGCATCTTTGTAGCTTCCTGGTGTATCGAAATCGTAGTGAGGTTCATATACGCCAAAATCAGCCAAATCCAAATTTTCTGTATATAATGCGATAGCTTTCTCAAGTTCTTTGTATGTAGCAAGCCCAGAGCTGTATTGTGCCGACAATGCCTCGACTTGCTCCGTAAGGTTATCTATTTGCTCTTTACGCTTAGATTGCACTTCCTCGAACTCTACTTTAGCATTGTCTAATATCTCGTTTAGCTCTCTTTGCATATCTGCTATTTGAGCCTCTGCCTCCGATTTTTGCAGTGCTATCTCTGCTTCAGCATCCGCGATACCCTCATACTTTGATAATGCAGATATACGCCCCTGGAGCAATTCTATCTCCTTGTCTCTATCTTCAATTCCCTTGCGTAAAGTCGTTATCTCTGCCAACTCCTTACGCTTTATAAAGTCGAAAAACCCCATACTATTTTTTATTAGTTATAAAGTCTATCAACATTCTCTCACGCTCTCCTGCGCGGTCTACTTGGTCGAGGAGTCTGTCAAACTGCCTGTCTCTATTCTCTAATAGTTCTGTTGCAGACCTGTCCGCCTCACTCATTGTGCGAGGTGTGCGAAGAACCAATCTAACCAACGACAACGACTGAACATCGTCTCTATGAACTATAATATCTCCATAACCTTTATTGCGAGCCTTCAGATAGAGTACACCATCAACTTCTTTTTCTATATATCTTATAATACCTCCTGATGGCAAATCTACGAAGTACATTCTACCAGGTATGATAGCTATACCTGCTGGGAGCAACTGAGCGAGGACAGGCTCTCCAGACCTTATTTCTGGCTCCATGTCGTCGCAATGAGTGTAAACAGTGATATGGTTTTCAGGGAGCAAATCTTGTATAGGCTTCTTATACTCTTCAAGGTTACCCTCCTTATACTCCGCCTTAATATCAATATCGGGGTCGCTAAGAACATCGGGGGTGATGACTACCGTTGTTTTAAGCACCTCCTCTTTTACCTCCTCTTTTATCTCTTCTACCGCTTCGGGAGTAAGTATTGTTACCGTGGTATCTTTTGTAAATGTCTCAAATGGCTTGTCGGGGATGGTGTACTGATTGATTGTTTCTTGTCCGAAATAATCAATCAATCCCTCAATATGTTTCATCAGCATCTTCCTATTACCATTACACATCTGAGATACCTCCGACTGAGTTGTATTCATTATTTCTGCCATTTTTCTCTGCGACAACGACTTATCAAATGCCAATTGCTTAATATCAATCATAACTATAAGCTTTATTTATTGAATATTATTGAAAGATAAGAAAAATTAATTGAGTTAAACCAATATTTTATTGATTATTATTTGGTCAATTAAAATCAATCGCTTATCTTTGCATCAACAAACAATGATATTTGCAAGCAAAGTTACAAAACGATTATCAAAAAAGCAAATATCAAGCAAGTTAGAGGTTCTTATATGAAGTTAACAAAGATGACTAAGCGACCATCGTACACTGAGCGACTGATGAGCTTGCCAATAGGTGAAGAGCATTTCTTCACTCTGAATGGCACAGCATACCAGCAGTTTCAGAACGCCAAGCATAGACTTAAGAAGTCAGGGCGTGCAACATTCGAGATGAATGTGGTCGTAGGCGAGAAGAAGTTGCGTGTGGTGCGCCTAACATAGTAAGACTATGAAGCGCATAGCCAGCAACCGCCATGCAATGCTCAAGAGAGTGTTACCTATACTTATAAAGATAGCAGCACCCCAGAGCATAGCAGAGGCAAACGCAGTGCGACAAGCGAAGCGACTGCAACGCTACCTCGCCAAGAGTTAGACCACTCCAAAAGGTCAAAGGCTGCTTGAGCCTCTACCATTCAAGCCAACGCTGGTAACGTACTACTTGCCTGTGAGGTCGGGTAATTGAAGACACCTCCGCGAGTAAGCAAATAGCCGAAATGCGCGAAAGATGCATCAGTTGAATGTAGGGTCGATTTATCACCCGAAAGACCGCAGATAAATAGCTGTAACATTTTTTGTATTTACATTTTTTGTAATACGATATAGGCTATATCACTTTGATCGGTGGTATAGCCACTACACAGCCCCACGGTTTCAAGTTTGCACACTCTCATACACACATTCTAAATCTTCTTTTAGTGGGGCTTTCTTTTTTGACACCTAATATTACTAAGATATGAACGACAAAAACAACAAGCTGCCACTATATCAGGTGCTATTCGCGCTGATGGCAGGTGAGAAGCTGACTGTACAGAAGGCTTTTCGATTGTTCCACACCACAGAGCTTCGCAAGATAGTATCGAGGCTCAGACGCAAAGGTTACGACATCAAAGACCGCATCCTAAGTGCGGAGACTGATGGTCGTACATCGCGCTTCAAAGAGTATTTTATGGTAACCGCTAATAAGTAATAACACTATGGATAAACTAACCGAACTGAAAGAGTTACAGGCAGAGTACAACGATCTCCTTTATCTTGATGAGGAGTGTGCTTGTGGTCTATACAACACCGACACCAAGAGTGAGGCGATAACAATCCTCCAAGAGCAGATAGATACTCTTATCACAGAGATTGACCTTGCTACCGAGGAGAAGGAGATAAGGAGAGCCAAAGAGAGCGATGATATGCCGTGGATAGACCCAGCATTTCGCACTATGGCAGACTTTGATAGAATGAGAGTTTAATAACCTAAAACGAGAATATTATGAATGCGATTTTTCGAGTTGAGCGTGTTACACGCTGGGATAGAGTTAAGGGTACTATGATGATGCTTGTATGGCGTATTCGCAAGGCTTTCACGCGCGTCACCAAACCTTATATAATGAGGGTAAAATGACAGGCTTATTCCTCGACCTCAGCGATTACATACCAGATCCTGAGGTTGAAGCTGTAGAGTATGCAATAAAGAGCCTCCAAGAGCTACAAGAGGAGGAATATGATGAATACCTCTCTATCTCATGTATTGAGGGATGGGAGGATATGGTTAAGAGCAAGACTTTCGAATATAGGTTGATAGAGATTGAGAATGCTTAACCACAGAGCAGGGGCGCACAAGGTATGCGCAAGGGCAAGGACACGAGGGTTTTCAAAAGTTTACCTCGAAGTAAAAGTGTCTGGTTATTTGTAGTTTAGGTTTGTGTAATAGCCGAGAGTTCCTTGCCTACTACGGTAGGCGGTAGTGAGGGTCGCACCCTCTCCTGCTCACAAGCCATACGGCTGATTTTTCATTTATTTAAGTTTGGGTTAGTAGTAAGTCGGTGTCTATATGCCGGCAAGCCTCACTCATGTAGTGATACACGGTGAGTTGGGTGGTGTGGTGTGATAGCCTATCCACCCTCAATGCCGATATTGGCAGATTATCTAATTGTGTGAGAAAAGGCTCGCACGCAGGTGCAAATCCTGCTTAGTTTTGTATTTATTTCTGTTTTATCCCATTGTGCAGGGGATTATACTGCATATCGTTCTTTCTGTCTCCTTACGCAACAAAATTTATGTTTAATTTAATTTTTATTTTGTTTGTTATTGTTGTATTTCTTTGTGCGTGGAGGCTATCGTTATTTGAGGGTTATTCCTTCTTTTAGCAACACCTGTGCGCTGGGTATATAGCGTTAACGTTCTTTTTTCGGGTGCGTGTTCCAAATCCCACGCATCCACTTGCGGATGTAGCTCAGTAGGCAGAGCAATAGCTTCCCAAGCTATGGGTCACGAGTTCGAATCTCGCCATCCGCTCCACACTTTGATGATCTTTCATTGTAGTATCAGAGTTAATATTTGTTTTTTTCCTCACCCCTCCGTGACGGCTCGGTGAGGTATGTCGAGGTAGCTCAGCTGGCAGAGTCTTAAGCGTCGGTGGTTCGAGTCCACTCCTCGACACTTTATTTCACTAACAACTTATCCTATGAAAACAGAAATCAATGTTATTCGCAAAGGCAAGGTGGTATTCCACTCTATAGAGCCTTATGCCATGACCACGCCACAGGTACATGAAGAGCTAAAGAAATGGCATCATGTTAACACAGATGATGCGTATGTGCAAGTTATATATCACGATAGATAATATGGAGACGAAATGTGTTACTGAGGAGATGCGAGCGAGGCTCTGCAATCCCCTACCTAAGGAGGCTGTAACGCCACATCCTACAAAGAAGTTCCTAAGCTCCATCAAGAGCATCTATGTTACAGAGCGACTTAATGAGGTATTTGGTATTGGGGCATGGAAGGTAAAGACCGAGGTTATAGATAACTCGTCTAAGATGATTGTCTGCAAGGTTACATTCTCTATCCCTGAGTACGGCATCGAGTATGAATGCTTCGGAGGCAATGATAACGCCGATCTTGGCGATGCTTACAAGGGGGCAACAACAGATGCTCTCACCAAGATAGCATCGTGGATGGGTATTGGTGGTGAGGTATTCCGTGGCGAGGCAGGCAAGACAACTGCAAAGATGCAACCTCAGCAGAGCGTACCACAGCGCAAGAAGTTGACTCTCGATGCCTTGATGGATGAGGAATATCTCAAAGGCTTATGTAGGTGGCTACGTGCTAAGGCTGAGGGCAAGAAGTTAGAAGATGTAATCGTAGCATACTATGATTGTGACGAGGAGGTAGTAAGATGTATCACTAACGAATTTATACGAACAAATGTCTAAACACGCAAAAGATATGCTAGCGGAGCTTGACAAGGAAGAAGCTCTCAGCGACTTCCAGAAGGCTCAGATAGAGCGCATAATAAATGTAGCCTACAATGATGGGTGTATTGACCAATTGCATAAATTCATGACAAACAATGAACACTAATATGACACTATACCACATCACTTCCGAGCAGCTCAGGATTAACGAGCTGCTTGAGGAGTCGGGTGGCGAGCTTACCCCAGAGATTGAGGAGGCACTTATACTCAATGCCGAAAACTTCGAGATTAAGGCTGATGGTTACATAGAGAGCATATCACGATACAAGGCTCTTGCTGAGGCTGCCGATGTACGCATCAAGGAGATGCAGCGCATCAAGAAAACCTCGGAAAACATCGAAAAGAGACTCAAGGAGCGTCTTCTACAGGCTATGATGGTTATGGGTGTAGATAAGATGGAGTTAGGTCTCCGCAAGCTCTCTATACGCAACACCTCAGCCGTAAACATCACCGATGAGGCACATATCCCTACTGAGTATATCATCATTGAGCAGAAATATGACAAGACACGCATCAAGGATGCTCTTAAGAGTGGCGATATCATCCCTGGTGCCGAATTAGTAACTAACAAATCAATACAGATACGATGATAAACAAGGTTATTTTGGTTGGCAATGTAGGCGCTGACCCAGAGATTAAGAGCTTCGAGGGAGGCGTTAAGATGGCACGCATACGCCTTGCTACCACTGAGCGCGTATTCATCAAGGAGAAGAACGAGTATAAGGAGAATACCGAGTGGCACAGCATCACTCTATGGCGCACTCTCGCGGATGTCGCAGATAAGTACATCCGCAAGGGCGCACAGCTATACATCGAGGGCAAGCTCAGAACACGCGAGTATGACAAGAATGGTGTTAAGTGCTTTACTACCGAGATTGTAGGCGAAACACTCAAGATGCTCGGAAAGCGTGACGCACAGTCACAGGTTACATCCGAGCCTCAGGTACAACGCCAGCAACCTACAAGTGTCAATGACTACCCTATGCCTCCACTCCCTGAGGGTGTAGATGATTTACCATTCTAAACCTCTCGGTTATGACACGCATAGACGAACTTAGTCGAGAGGCTGAGGTTATCCAAGACTACCTACAGGTAAACATTGGAGGTTGCGATGCCAACGAGTTAATGTTAAGACTTGACCAACTCGGTGTGTACTACGCACGCTCAGGTGCTATGCACGCGGAGGTGGTCGGTCTTATCGACTCGGAAACGGCAAAGTTTATGGCGGCAAACACCGACACAATAACCACTCTCTCGCCCTCTCTTGTTAAAACCCTAATCAAGGGTGCTACAGCAAAACTTAACGCCTTAGAGAGGAAATTAGACCGCATTAACGCTGCTTGTTCCAAGCAGTGCGATAACCTAAGAACGCTTATATCCTATGAAAAAGCAAGAGCGCAGCTACTCTAATGAGTGGCGAGATGTCTTCGGTGGCGAGGTACGCAAGCGCAGACCTCCGCGAAGCCTTGAACACGGACTGCAAAGTGCATTTGTAAGGTGCTTCCGCCTAAAGTATCCCAGTATGGTACACAACCTTTTCGCTGTACCTAACGGTGGATATCGCACCAAGACCACAGCTGCCAATATGAAAGCAGAAGGGCAGTTATCGGGCGTTTCTGACCTGATATTTCTTAAGCGCAAAGGCAAATGTGGAGCTCTGTGCTTAGAGGCGAAAATCAAAGGAAACTACCAAAGCCCAACACAAAAGGAGTGGCAAAAACGCATCGAGTCTGATGGCTTCAAATATGCCATATTTCATTCCGTAGAAGAAGGTATGCAGATTGTAGAAGGTTACCTAAATCTCCCTGACGATGAGTAAGAGATATATCCCCATAGCCCGCAAGTTCTTCGAGAGTGAGGAGTGGACAGCACCACGCATCTTCTCAGAGCAGGAGGCGTGGTTGGATATGGTGTTTCTTGCGTGCTTCGCAGACCACGACATAGACCTTGGTAAGGATGGTATCCTACACCTCGATAGAGGCGAATTTTACTACCCCCAACGACAACTTGCTAAGCGTTGGGGATGGCCTCTAAGCAAGGTAAATAGACACCTTGCAAGGCTTGCAGAAGGCACAAATCCGCGCATTGTAAAAATACAGCGTGAAACGCGAAATGAAACGCGAAATGAAACGCAAGTTGAAACGCAGATAACAGTCATAAGACTTTGTAATTACGCAAGCTACAATAAGGCGGATAGCAAAAGTGAAACGCCTATTGAAACGCGAAATGAAACGCGAAATGAAACACTAAATAATAAGGGATATAATAATAAGGGAGATAATAACACACACACAAGTTATTTAGTTCTAAGAGACTTATTCGTGCAAGCGTGTATGCGTAACACGCGTGAGGCACACGCAGAGGCAGCACGCACAGCTGAGGAGATGGCACTGCTTACACAGGTAGATGCGGAGGCAGCACAAGAGCATAACGTGCGTTGTAGGCGTAGCGCAGAGTACAACCTCATCTTCTGGCTATGGTGGAAGTATGCCGACCTACAACTATCCTTCGAGAAACCTTTGCACCCCAACCAAGCAAAGGAACTTCTCAGTATCTACAAACTCGATGACATAGGCTACATCATCGAGTGTATATACAACAAACGAAATTCAATCACTGGTCGTAGCCTGTTCCACACAATCAAACAATGGGCTAAGCGAGATTTTTCACTTAAACAACCGAACTAATGACACTAAACAATTACCAAGACAAAGCGATGACCACCTGTTTGGCATCGTGCAAGAATGAAGTATATGCCATCAATGGCTTACAGGCAGAAGTTGGCGAGATTGCCGATAAGGTTGCTAAGTGGGTGCGTAAGGGCATCTGCCGCATCGACAACAATCACCTTGTGTTCAACACCTCAGATGAGGAGGTTGTGAACGAATACCAAGAGGAGCTTGCTAAAGAGGTAGGTGACTGTTTGTGGTTTATCGCACTTTGCTCACGACAGCTTGGTTATACTCTTGAGGAGGTTGCTCAGATGAATATCGACAAGCTCCGTGACAGAGCGCAGCGTAATGTGATAATTGGCAACGGTGATAAACGATGACAGCACGAGAGTTTTACCGCGCAGTGGTCAAGATGCGACACTGGCAGCGAGAGTGCGAGAAGCTCAATAGCACTCGTAACAGAACATTCCGCGCAGAGGCTGAGCGCATCGTTGATGCCGAGATAGAGCGTGTGGCGAAGATTGAGCAGGAGCAAGCAGAAAAGCAACAACAGAAACTACTATAGATTATGACACTTAAAGATTTTTGCAAAAAGTATGGCTTGACAATAGAGCAAGCAACAGGGGAAGAAGAGTTTGGCGGTGGCCTCTACCTCCGTAGCGTAACGAGCATCCCTGAGGGCTTTAATCCTACCGTAGGCGGTGACCTCTACCTCAGTAGCGTAACGAGCATCCCTGAGGGCTTTAATCCTACCGTAGGCGGTGACCTCTACCTCCGTAGCGTAACGAGCATCCCTGAGGGCTTTAATCCTACCGTAGGCGGTTACCTCGACCTCAGTAGCGTAACGAGCATCCCTGAGGGCTTTAATCCTACCGTAGGCGGTTACCTCGACCTCAGTAGCTACAGGAAGTATATTGGCGCACGAGTAGAATTACCATACATTTCTGCTCGCTATCTCTGGCGAAATAAAGAGTATATCAAGGTTGACGGCATATTTACCAAGATTATATCCGAGCGTGGAAATGTGATGAGAGTACAGCGCATTGCTCATAGGGAGGTTGAATATCTTGTAACAGATGGCGATGGTCGATGGGCGCACGGTGCTACGCTCAAAGAGGCTAAGGAGTCGTTAATATACAAGATCACAAGTCGAGATACTTCAAAGTATAATGATTGGACTCTTGATACAACAATCACCCACGCAGAGGCTATCGAGGCATATCGAGTTATTACAGGTGCTTGTGCTATGGGAACTCGCCACTTCTGCGAGACTATCCTTGGCGACAAGAAGAAGGATAAGTACACCGTAGCCGAGGTCATCGAGCTGACTAAGGGGCAGTATGGTGCAGAGTCATTCAAAGAGTTCTTTAAGAAGTAACTATGAGTAACATAAATAACGGCACGACCAACATCCCCATTCCCGATAGTGGTTATGCACGATGGCGCAGAAGCACAGAGTTGTGCTACCTCACAGCGTGGCAGCAGACGCAACCTCGCAACTATCACAATCCGTCACCCAACGAGGAGATACTCAACAAAGAGGCGGTGCTGATGCTGACACTAATAGCAGCTCTCGACTACTGCATCTACGACCTTATCGAGGAGATGGAGGAGGTGGGCAAATATCGCCACGCCATGAAGCACAATATCAACAAGGCAAAAGACCTTATCCTCCATGCACACGATCTATTTTATCGTAATATGCTCAGCTTCGACAATAAGGGAGTGAAGCAATATAATATTGCATCAGAGAAGATATATGCCACAATACAGGAGTGTGTATCACTCAATGCTCCAGAGCGTGCTTACAACATCATCGTGGCACTCATACGTCTACAATCAAAGCAGAGAGAGAAGCTCGGCGCGCGATATC
>ERZ808048.8-NODE-8-length-51537-cov-7.962651_pt1 | contig 51537 bp, 75 predicted proteins | sample MGYA00380197_ERZ808048 | MGnify/ENA primary metagenome ERZ808048 (study PRJEB31490, sample SAMN06133377) | cow dung metagenome | isolation source: M1 | host: cow | place: China: Chengdu | collected 2015-05 ... | reverse complement strand
ACAAAATATGCTTCTTTATATAATACAACAAATTAACTAATTTTTCTAATAAGGATTGAATAGGAAAATTTTTTTTTTGCTTGGATTCGAGTTTTTAATGCTAATTAAAAACGCGACTCCGCAAAATTTTTGTGATTTTTTGCGATTTTAGCGTAATTGAGTAATTAAACCCAATTTTAGAGTCAGATATGACCTACTTCAATCATTTTTTCGTAATTAAATCCCTATTAAGAATTTTTTAATTTAATTCCAGAAAATTAGTTATTATATAACCTGGGGTTCCAGGTTATATAACCAGAAGCTCCTCAAACGTGTAACTTGATTTGTGTCCAGTGTAATAATGAATATTATTATTAGCACACTTGACTGCAGCGTGTTCGGTTGTGAAGACTACCTCTTCTTGTTTATACTTGGTTGTTAAGGTTACCACGAACTTGCCTTCGTGTTCCTTAATTGTTATTTCCGGCATTCTCTACCTCCTCGATTGTTAGTTCCCGGGACGCATTTTTACAGTCATATGCTTTTGCGAGCCATATATCTGCCATCTCTTTGTTGGGAGCTCTTGCGGCTAGCTCCCTGTAATATTTCTCCAAGTCTTCGTAGTGTATGAACGCATTATTCATTTTCCCCACCTCCTTTTATTACTATGAGCTTAGCAAGTGTGGTTACATCCAGCTCCTGGGCGATTTCACAGCATTCTCCATAGGATAGAGTTTGTCGAAATAAAGTACGTGTATCCATATCCTGGAGAAAGAATTGTTGAAGTACCTTGTACTCGTTCTCTACATCTAGATCCTCTTTACAAGAATCCATACCAATACGTAAGGCTGTAGTGATTATTCTAGACAGTAACATTGTTGTTATCCTCCTCCCCGATTACAAAACTTATGTCAGGTGAGATGTCTTCAAGAAGACCGTAACAGAAGTCTTCCATCAGTCTTTTGATTTCTACGAATATATTATCGCTGCACGTGATTTCTACGATGACTTTCATTTTATACAGTTCCCCGCGAAGTCAATAATGAGACCGTTCTTTTCGCAGTATGCTTGTAACTTCTTGAACAGGTCTTTCACGTCTTTGTATCGTTCGAGCACTTCTGATAGAACATCGCCCTTCTGTACCTTCACGATTGTACCTTTTGTGCGTTCAGATTCGAGAGTAGTAATCAGTACGAGAGTATCCTTGTCTTCGTCGCTAAGTACAGATTTGTCGGTAAGCAGATTACAGATAAGTCGTAAGACGCGTCGTTCTCTTTTAGTCTGATACAGTTGTGTTGACAGCGTATTTTCAGACCGGTCGCCTTCTTGCTTTTCACCGGCTTTTACGCGACTTAATTCCGCAGTCATTACTTTGATTTTGTTTGTTAGTTCGTTTAGTTTTTGTTCAGTTAGTTTTTTCATATTATTAGTCCTCCATAAATATAAAACTTACGATTTTAGCTTCTTCGTTAATTTCTTCTTCGAACGAAATATTAGACTTATATAATTCGTTCCAGAGTTGTACCATACCGTCTAACGCAGCCCATATGTAAATATTATCATCTAATCCTACTACGATTTCTGGTACTTCGCTTTCGTCTTCGTATACGTAATAAGTAAGCGTACCTTCTTCTGCGTATCGTTTAAAAATAACGTCTACGTTCTTTAATAGTTTCTTTAAGTTAGTTCTTTTCATACTAACCCTCCTTGATTATTACTACTTACTTAAACTAAGTAAGTTATTAATTAATAAGTATTACGAACTTATTAATTAATTAATTTAATTAAATAAATAAAAATATTTTTTATTTATTTATAATATTATATTATATTATTTAATTAAAAAAATCAACAGATTTTATAAAAATTTTTACTTTACGTCCGGAATAGTAAATAAAAAGTACGGTAGCAAGAGCGTTTTCGTACGGCGTAAAATTCGCGCGAGGATTTGAGCAGACGCCCCGCTCGGAATGAATCAACGCCGCAACCGTTCGGCTTCGTCTCCCTTGAGACGTGAGAAAGAATGTTTAGAGTCTTACGAGCCCAGACTCATGTGAGGGATTTTTGCCCCGATGGCGAAGGTAGTCTACTCCCTTAAACTACCCGAGAGATTTCGGGAACATATTTTATGGTCCTTTCATACAGACCTCCTTCACTTGTAAATACGTTGATAAACTCTCTCCGACAAGAGATTATCTGTTTTCTACTTTATAGATTCTAAAAGAACCTCTAAACCATTCCCTGGTCCACTTTCTACATGCTTCTTTAGTCTTAAAGTATGTAGGTTCTGTGTCTATATAAGCAACAGGTTCTACCATACCACATTCTGCATCTCCTTCATCTATACGAAGATACATACCTTTGGTGTATTTCCATTCAGCGACCCAACTATAATTGTGTTTCATATTATGCCTCCTAATTTATTCCATTACTGTTTCATCAGCAGTCTTCATGAGATATTCTACGCTCTTATCTTTTAAGTCTACTACTATAGTCTCTAAAGATATACCTTCGAAGTTCTCTACTGCACTAATGACTGTGTCAAAAGCCTTTAGTTGTTCCAAGAGGATTGGTGTCACATCATCTTGATTGCCTTCTGCTTGCATCAATTTCATACATGCAAGTACCTTTTGTAAGTCTTTAATTGTTTTCATATTATTTTCCTTTCCCTGCCTATAAGCGGACAGGGACGCTAAGTGTGTTGTTATACTTCTACAATCTTGTTAGTTGCAGAACCTCTTTGTATAATTCCTTCTGGACTTATACAACCACCTTCATTGACAATAACATTCAATATCTCAGAATAAGACATTTTAGGTTTCTCTTTTAAGAGTTCCAGGATATGCTTGCCTTCGTATTGGATACTCCAATTGTTTGTTACCGTTAGCTTAGGTCCTCTTTGAGCATTATACTTTGCCTGCTCTACCTTATCACAATCGTGTACAGTAATCTCTTTGTCTTTGATTCTGACTATGATTGATTTAGGTGTATAGAATACTGGAAATGTCATAGCAAGACTTTTACTATTTCCTTTTTCCCTGTTTACATAATAAAGAGCCCAGTGACTATCTTCTTTTACATAAACCCAATACCTATTTGCTTCAGTCCATTCAATTTCTTTCCTGAAGTAATTCTGTTTGTGTTCTGGTTTCTTCTTTTTCATAGGAAGAATCAAAACATCTTCGTACAAGACATATAAGTCATGTCCAATCTTTTTAGCTACCATAGTATTATTCCTTTCCCTGTCTATAAGCGGACAGGGACGCTTTATTATAAACTCTCTCCGACAAGAGTTATGCTTTAACTATGGAAGCACCTACCATTTTCAATCCTTTAGCTTCACAAGCCTTTTGGATTTTGTGGTAAACATCTTTGACATCTTTGTACTTGTCAAGCAATGTCATAACATCATCACCTTCGTTAACAATGATGACTTGTCTTACAGAAGTATTAAGCTTTTCAAAGTGTTCTACCATTGATTCAGGTACCTCGATTTGTTCTTCATCGATATGCTGTAGTAGTTCATTGATGATTTCATACAAATCACGTTCTCTCTGATTTTTGTAATAATCAGGATTACGTTTTGTACCGAAACCTTCCAACTTGACGTTTAATTCGTCAATACGAGATGTTGCTTTCATTGAAGCAAAAGAAGTGTTTAATTTAGCCATGGTTGGCCTCCTTGATTTGTTTTTGTTTCCCTCTTAACCTAAGAATGGCTTTTATATATCCACCATCCCGAGATGTATTGAGGATAGAAATGTAGATAAACTCTCTCCTATTGGATATTAGTTCTCTTTTCTATTAGCATAGAATGCCTTGATACGTTCCTGTAATTTAGTATCTGTATATATAAGATTCTTAATATTGAATAATGCGTGATGTATCATACCAGGAGCTATGTGTAATTGTGTTGTGCAATATTCAGTTCTCCAACCCCCTGTATAGAATCCGGATGACTTCTTCATCATATCATTAGGAAGAGATACAACCAACATGACTTCATCACTAGAGAACATACTTAAACATGTTTCATAATTGAATAACGCATCCTCATCATTAGTATATTTGAAGAAGCAGAATCCCTTACTGTTTGATATACAAGATTTAGAAAAATCCTCATGGTTAGTAATTGTCTTACCCTTGATAAGATTCATGTATTCTTTGTACGACATACATCTTACATAAAGGGAATATGTTGAATTAGTTTCAGCATAGAACTTATCTTCTTCATTAGTGAAGAAATCATTAAGCTTTTTATTAAGCTTCTGTGTATTATGATGCGATACACAAGCGTCAAACAAGTAATTCATCTTGTTCATAATAAGGCCTCCTTAGCCATTTTTACTGTGTTTTGAGGATATCTAAAGTACCCTCTGATTCGGTAAACACGCACAATTCACAAATCCTAAATCGTCAAAAAACTGACTCCCTTACCTCACGGCGTCAAAAATCTGACTTACGCATCCTAACTCGTAATATTTCTGACCTTGCATACATTTTCAATATATATTAAAATTAAAGTATGAGAACAGTTTATTTCGACATGGATGGTACTATTGCAGACCTTTACGGAGTACCTGACGTATTTAAAAGATTAGATAACAATGACGCTTCCCCCTATCTAGAAGCCGCTCCAATTCCTGAATATATAGAAATGCTCAAAGAGTTTAAATCTCTTGGACATCGAATTGGGATTATCACAGCAGGCTCCCGTTTTCCTCCAGATACTCCCGAAGATGTAAAGAAACAAATGAATATAGATACAGAAGCAGCTAAAAAGAAATGGTTGGATAAGCAAGGACTTACTCCATACATAGATACTTTTCAGTTCATTCCTTATGGTGTTAGCAAATACAGTGTTGCCGAAGACAAGACTGGAATATTGGTAGACGATGAAGATAAGGTGTTAAATACATGGTTCAGTGATAGAATAAAAGCTGTTAATAAAAATAAAGCGAAGTTCTAAATTATGACGTTGAAAAATATATTATAAAGATGTAAAATAAAATTATATGAAACTATCTACTGAAAAAGAAGACAAAATATACAATGCTCTTATCATTGGAATGGCATTAGAAGACGCGTATATCTACGCAGGACTAACTCCTCAAGAAATCGAAAAAGTTGTCGAGGATGACTATTATCAACAGAAGTGGAGACAACTTACTAAAGATTTCGAATATACCTTGCTTAATAGATTAGTTTCAATTAGTGAAAAGCAGTCCAAGATGGGTAGAGAGACAGCTACTACTTGGATGCTTGAACATATGTTCCCTCGTTATAGTGGAAAACCTCAAAACGAAGGAGGCGAAGTACACCTTCACTTTAATGATGTGGATCCAGTTACCTATGATACTGTAGAGATATTCAACCCTAAAGAGAAAAATGATAAGCAATAACTTACTACGCCACCAAGAAGCTTCCATAAATGCCGTTAGAAAACATCCAGAAATACCTTTTGTATTCTTAATAGGGGGATTTGGATGCGGCAAGAGTTTTACTGACGTACAGTTATGCTTGTTTCTATATCACGCATACAAACATTCTAAAGAACCTATAACTATAGGTATCTTGGGTGTTACAATTAAGTTGTTAAAACAAACGGTTATTGCTGATTTAGAAAGGGCTTTTGATGCGGGAAACATTGCATATAAAGACAACAGTCAAGCAGGTACGATAACAGTAGGTCAAATTACTTTTGTATATTTGGCTATGCAGAATCCTGATGACATTTATGCTTTTAACTTTCACTGCGCTATATGTGACGAGATAGACGAGGTACCGGCAGAGAGGGTACAAAAGATTGTAACTGCAATACAAGAACGTTGTCGTGTTGTAATGCCTGCAGGAAAACACATGCCTTCTCGGGATCCTTTTATCTTCTTTTCTACAACAGCACAAGGGTTAGGTGGAACATACCAACTTATTGAATATCTTAAGGAAAAGGAACTTCCTTACATTAAGATAAGAGGAAGAACTCAGGATAACACTAACTTAGCTAAATCTCAAATTGAATTATTAAGGGGTTTATATACTGAAGAAGAAGCTAGAGCCTATTTGGACGGTGAGTTTGTTAACTTGAGTACTGGACGTGTATATCCTGATTTTAATCCTAAAGTACATCTTTATATGCCTTTCAATATAAAAGAGGGGACACCTGTATCAATTCTTGATGGAGATGGAAGACCTATACCTATTAAAGACGCTAATGGACATACTATTGGTGTAAAAGAGAGGTACGAAGGTGGTGACATTATATACGTAGGACAGGACTTTAACGCAGGATATAATGCGGCTGTTATGTTAGTGTCTCGCAACGGCAAGATATTTGCTGTAGGAGAAGACCACTGGAACTACGTAGGTGATGCTTTTAGAATGTTGAGGGAAAAATATCCTCGCAATAGAATTATAATGATTCCTGATGCCAATGGTAAGGAAATCATGTCTGGCTTTATGGAAGAAGCTGAAAAATATAACGTAGAAGTATTTTGGAATAACATAAATCCTTCGATAACAGAACGCATTACGGGTGTAAATAAAGGGTTCCAATTTGATAAACTACGTGTATTTAGTAGTTGTAAAAACCTTACAATGTGTTTGAATGTAAGGGATTTTGATGATTCAGGAAAACCACGTAAAGGGAAAGGTCCAAAAGCATTAGACCACTGGGGAGATGCTTTTGAATATGCCTACTGGCACGTGATTTATAATATAAATGGATTTGAGAAAATCATATCCGCAATTGAGGCAGTACATCATATTAAAGCAGAAGTGAGGAAGTTAAATGATAGCGAATAATCCTATGAGACCTGTCTGTGAATATGCTACAGATTCTCAGTACAAAGAAGCTCCTAATCAAGAACAATTATCCTGTGGTGTAATTCCTTTAGATTCATTGCCTGCAGAGTGGTGGAACTATTTATGGGGCAATGCAAACCAACAAATCAATAATGGTGTAGTCGCTTTAAATAACGTTATTGCTGAAATAATTAACGTAATGTCAGCAGCAGGTATTAGTCCTGTATCAGAATGTACTGACCAGTTGAAGTCATCTATACAATTACTAGCTCAATGTATAGGTACTTCTACAAAAGCAGGAGCTGTTAAGTCATCTAGTACTTGTGGACAAGTAAGTATTTCAAGTACAGGTATAATGACAGCCAATGGATTAGGAAACGCATCTAATTTAACTACTACAAATAAAGGTAATGTTGTTGCCGCTATCAATGAGTTAAAATCTCAACATGAACAACAGATTACTGATTTAGAGTCACAAGTACAGGGATTGCAGGATTCTACAGTAACTGGAGTAAAACTAAATTCTTCTGGAACAGTAATAAACCCTACAAGTGGAATTATTGATTTAGGATTAGGAAGTGTAGCCAAGTGCGATGCTTCTTGTTTCCTCGTTCCATCTTCTCTTACTGCATATGCAAAACAAAATGGATACTTTACAGGAGCTACAGACAGCTGGGTATGTTGCGCAAATAATGCATCCTGTCTTGGAGGTACAGCTGCAGCTTGTTATGCCTTATTAACAAGTACTGTAGCTAATGCATCTAAGTTAGGCGGAACCGAGGCAGCCTGTTACGCTTTAAAATCTGGAACTGTAGCATGTGCTACTACTGCTACTAATGCTTCCTGTCTTGGAGGATGCCTAGCAGCTTGTTATGCTTTAAAAACTGGAACTGTAGCATGTGCAACCAATGCAGGTACAGCTACTAATGCTTCCTGTCTTGGAGGATGCCTAGCAGCCTGTTACGCTTTAAAATCTGGAACTGTATCTTGTGCAACCAATGCTACTAATGCTACTAATGCAGATTGTCTTGGTGGAACAGCTGCACGCGATTATGCTTTAAAAACAGATACAGCTCCTAGTGCTACTACTGCTACTACTGCAACCTGTCTTGGGGGAGTCTTAGCAGCTTGTTATGCTTTAAAAACAGATACCGTGGCTAATGCAACCTGTCTTGGAGGATGCCTAGCAGCATGTTACGCTTTAAAAACAGATACTATAGCTAATGCTACTAATGCTTCCTGTCTTGGAGGATGCCTAGCAGCTTGTTATGCTTTAAAAACTGGAACTGTAGCATGTGCTACCAATGCAGGTAACTCCTCCTGTCTTGGAGGATGCCTAGCAGCCTGTTATGCTTTAAAAACTGGAACTGTAGCATGTGCTACTAATGCAGGTTCAGCAGGTAGTGCAACATATGCTACAAACCTTGGAACATCTTCTGCTTATCATACATACACATCTTTGAATAATGCAATAAATGGCAAGGCTCCTACTGACCACTCTTCCGTATCTGCTATGTATGGCAGTGCTACTCCACTCAGATATGGTCATGTTAAAATAGCTCCTCGTATGCATGATGAGACAGCTATTATTAATACTAGTATTTCATGTTCTCTTTCGCTAATTTCGACGTCAACTATTTCTCTTCAGGATATATCAGGAGACAGAAGTAAGACTAAAATACAGATTGAAGTACAAAATACATCATCTCCTTCCTTGGGAATTCTTGATACGAAAGGCCTTAGAATTAGGAATGATACTCCATATATATTATATCCTCTAGGGTATACTGTTCATTTATGTTGTCCATACGGTGGTAGTATAGATATTAACCCTGAACTGTGTAATCCTTTATATGCTGTTGCACCAGGAGATTTCTTATGTCTGGCATCCTTAACTAATAAAGGCTCACAAAAATCTAAATTATGTTTAGATTTTTCATATGTGATAGATAAATACGTAACTTGGGTTACCTAAATTTAAATCAACAAAGGAAATTTTGTATATACTTATAAATATACATACATCCTTACTATATCTATAATTTAACGTAATAATTGATTGTAGAAGCCATGCCGCAAGAATCCAAAATATTACGTTGAAAAAATATAGATAATTCTTTATAATTAAAGACATAAGGAGAAAAGGCAGTATGAAGTGTTTAATCAATGTAGAAGGAGGAATGGGGAAAAACGTTATGTTGACATCCATCCTACCTTTATTAAAAGAAAAGTATGACGAGATTTACGTAATCTCACCATATCACGATGTATTTAAAGCATGTTCTTATGTAACGGATGCTTTTCAACCAGGCCAAGGTTCTTTATATCAAGAACTGGTTTTAGACGAAGATTGTGACATCCTTTGGAAAGAACCTTATTCTAATCAAAGATTCATTAAAAAACAATGTCACCTTTTTGAAGCTTGGTTAGAAGAATTTGGAATTAAATATGATGGAGATGTTACAGAACTTGTACCTAATTTAGACAGGATTGAACAAGAATATCCTTTAGTTAAGAAAGTTGTTGAGCAAACTCTTGAACAAATAGGAGACAAGTTTATATTTGTACAGTTCTGTGGAAGTCACAGTCCTCTTACCCCTTTAAAGGACCCTACTACAGGACAAGATATTGTATATAATGAAAGAGAAGAAGCTATTAAACGTAATTATTTCCAGGGACAGGAAATAATAAATAAGTTAAAAGAAGAATATCCTGAATATAAAATCATTCATTATGCATTACCTAACGAACAGTCTTTTGAGGGAACTGAAAAACTTACCCTTCCTTATTTAGCTTACCATCTTTTGGCTGAATATGCATTTAAAGTAATTTGTATAGATTCATCTTTACAGCATCTAGCCACAGGAGTATGTAAGAATGTTACTGTAATTTGGGGCGAAACTAGACCAGAACATTTTGGATATAAATGTAATAAGAATGTTTGTGCCAAAGATGTCAAGAATTTACAACCTTATTTTAAACCACTAGGGATAAGTCCTTCATTAGTAAAGATGCCAAGTCCTGAGGAGGTATTAAATGGATAACTTATTTAAAGAAATTGTAGCTGTCGTAGGTACAGTAGAGTTCTTAAAAAACTTTATTAAAATTGAAAAAAATAAGTGGGTATGGGCTTTAGTTACTGTAGTTATATCAGTATTATACAGTCTGCCTTTTATGACAGAAGAAATCTTCAATGCCATTCTTTTGGTAACGGGGTCTACATTGTTCTACAATACAGTACTTCAAACATTTCAGAAGAAGGTTTTAGGTGAATGAAAAAATATTTATTGTTGTTCTTATTCTTATTATTCTCTTCTTGTGCTTTTTGCTTAGAACTAAGCGATTCCGAAGCACAAAGACTTCAGGAGATATTCCTGCAACTAGAGAAATTGAATCAGGAATCCAAGACACAATGGATGCAAGCCGAGCAGAAAGTCAAGAGCTTGGAGACATTATTACAACAAGCCGAGCAGAAAGTCAAGAGCTTGGAGACATTGTTAGAAGAGAACAACATACAAATGCAACAGTTGAAGAACTCATACAAGAAGGAAAAAATATCCTTAATCGTGAGTAATGTTGTACTAGTTTTAGGTATCATAGGAGTGATTATATTTATATGAAAAGGTTTACGGGACTTCAAAACAAATTAAAGAAAATAGGAGAAGAGGGTTGCCACTTCTTGTTCCTAATGAGTATTATAGAAAGAGAGACCAAGGAAAACGTAGATATAATCACATTCTATGATACTTGTCTTAGTAAAGGATGGATAAGAGAAGACCTTTACGTGAATGATGCACTAGCTATACTAGAATATTTTACAAAAGCAGGCTGGTGTAGATATGAAGCGGAAACATATAAAGTACCTTTAGAGCCAAGTGTTTACGTAGAAGAGGTATGGTATAATCCAAGAACCAAATATACACACTTTAGAGACGTTTCTTTTGACACATATAAAAACAGTGTTACAGTAAAAGAAGGTACTTTACTCAAATATTATATCTATAAAAAGGCGGTATGGTTATGAGATTAAGGCAATTACATGACCTTTCTAAATCAACCGATGCTTATGTAAGTGAGACTTTCGCGTATATCCTAAAAAATTCTACACGAAAGTGTTTAGGAGATTCCCAAGATTTCCAGATTACCTTACCTTCTTCTTCTATCGAAGAACTTTCTCAAATAGCTTATTCACACGTACAAGCAAGACACATTTCTGCAGGGATTACTTTTGATTCTCTGCAAGATGCGAAGGATAAGACACAACTTAAGATATTAGGAGACACTCTTTTTAATGATAAAACAGGAGTTGGTACCCTTCTTGACCCTACTTTATACACACATTCTACAATTCCTGTAATGTTTGGGCCATACGAAGGTACTAGTTTGTATTCCTCTGGAGGATTACCTGCACAAATTATTGATAAAAAAGCACGTGCTATGGTATTGCAAGGAGCTACGTTTAAATCCCTTCAAGACGACTTTTGGGACAATAATAAAATTAAGATGCTAGAAGATGCTGCTACGGAAACAGGATTTAATGATGCCATCAATGATGCCTCTGCTAATTCATTTATATATGGAGGCTCAATTTGTTATCCTGTATTTTCAGACGATAACATCACTTCTTTTGAACGAAATATGTACACTAGAGACCTCAAAAAAGGATGTGTTTCTAGATGGGTAAATGTAGATAGATGGAATGTTACTATGGTACCTTCCTTTATAGTAACTGCAAAAGATTATTTAAGACCTAAAACTATTTACCTCCCACAATCAGCTCTTGTACTCGATACTTCTCGAGTAGCTATGATTAAACCTAAACCAATGCCATATTGGGCTAATTTATATAATTTAGGATGGGCTCCATCAGATATGAGTGGATGGATACGTTCTTATTATGGATATGAAATTACCTGTCAGTCTATTCCTATTATGGCACAACAAATGTCATTGATTCTTTATAGAATGCCTCTTGATGCTTTAAATGCGACAATGGGTCACGATAAAGTAGAAAAGCTTATGAAGATAAATGAACAAAAGATGGCTGAATGGAATGTACTTTCTCCTCAAGCTGTTAATATGGTAGGGGAAGTTGAAGTAGTAGACAGAACATATACAGGAATTGAACAGCTTACAGGAATTATGAAGTCTAATTTGGCTTCTCAATGTGGTATTCCTGAACCTACTTTATGGCATACTCCAAATAAAGGATTTAGTGATAATACTACTGAATCTTTGTTAAAACAATCCGAAACTTTGTTAATGTCACAGTCTTTCTTAGAAAGAAATATGACACCTTGTACTGATGCTTTAATTGCACATGTTTTTGGTACGGATAGTAAAGAATGGGAAAATCGTCATAGAATTAAAATGACGTTCAATAAACCAATTATAAGTACCGAAAAAGACATGGCTGAAGCAGGAGCCCGTTTTGCGGCATCCGTTTCTTCCTTTGCACAATCAGGTATTTCTCCTGACCTGGCTCTTAAATTGAGTTCTCAATTCTTCCCTACTGTAAAAATAACAGAAGACATGATACGGGATGCTAAAAGCTCATATGAAGAATATCTAAAACAAGGAAAAGAACAAATAGGACAAGGGCAAGGTCACGTTATAGGCGTAAATAAGAATACAGGAAAAGCTACTAAATAAGGAAGATATCAATGGATAATGGAGAACTTACACATAAAATTATGGCACTTGTAGAAATTACTTCAAACACAGCGGGACAAGTATCTGCTATAATGGATGTCATTAAAGATATCAACGATAGAATGTCTCGTATGGAGGAAGTTTCTATAAATGACAGACTTCAAAATGAACACCTAGCTGCCTTAGATAAAGAAGTAGGAGAAATTAAAACAGATATGGATGGGTATACTGCCCGGATGGATAAGAAAGTTAAAGAACTAGAAGACAAAATCACTGTACTAGAAAATTACCCTGACAAGATTATATCTTCCAGTACTAAAAAAGCCTTTCTGTATATATTAGGCCTTATCTCTAGTTGTGTTATTACGTACATAATCACACAATTGTTGAATAAATGACAGTGACTTAAATTATAAATAAAGGTATAATAAAAATATGCAAATAATAGCTGGTGACAGAAAAATAAAAGATTTAACACCTAAAACTACTAACATAGGAAATAGGTTGGTTAAAAACATGAGGATATGTGGAAGTGGTATCTATACATATGATATCTCAGAAGCACATCTTTTAAACCTTACACCTATTCCAGAAAAGTTTAAAGGACTTCAATACATCAATGTGTTTAGACCTCCTGAAGTTCTTGATAAGAACAAAGACCTTTTTGCAAGAGTACCTATTATAACAGGACATCATGTTCGTGTAGATAGAGAAAACGCTAAAAGTTTAGTAGTAGGAATGGTAGGAGATAGTGTAGAAACTGAAGTAGATGAAAAGGATGGGGAAACTTACCTTTATACTACAGGCACTATAGTAGCAGGAGATGGTGTAGAAGCTTATGAGAAATACGGACAATTAAGCGTAGGTTATGACCCTGAAATAGTTTGGGAAGAAGGAGTACATAAAGACGTGCCTTACCAAGCTGTTTTAAAGGGATTTAAAGATATAAATCACCTTCTTATTTGTAAAGTTGCAAGAGGTGGTCCACAATGTATGGTTATGGATTCTCTTGATAATTTTTCTCCGTTGGAGAGATTTATAAACAAACACAATAATCTTGGAGGACAAGAAATGGCAATCTTCAAAAAGATTTTTGGTTCTAAACAAACACCTCTTGCAGGGGATTCTGCAGTAGTATCTACACTACTTCAATCAATTGCAGTAGGCGCAGACCCAAAGGTACAAATTCCGAAGATTAAAGCAATGGTAGGAGATTCTGATAAAGAATTCACAGGATTTCTTAATGAACTTGAATGTGCTGGGGATGAAAAACCAGAGATAATTTCTAAAGCAGTTGAAATTGTTGATGACTACTACAAGAAAAACTTAGCCGGAGATACTTCTGAAAAGAAAGAGGAAGAAGTTAAAATCGAGAAAAAAGATGACGATGGCGAAAGTGTTACCAAAAAAGAATTCAAAGACGGTAAAAAAGAAGTCAAGGTAGAAGAAAAAGAACCTGAAAAAGACACTGCTGGTGATAGTATTGACTATGACTTACTTGCTACAAAACTGGCTGAAAAAATGAAACCTTCTCAGAAAAAAGAAGAACCTAAGGTAGAAGAGGATACCACTCTAATGGGAGGAGATTCCTCTGATAATTCACATGACAGTTCTTTCTTTATGAAAGAAATTTGGGGGTAAAGATAAATGGAACATTACGGAAACATGGGTCCTTTTGGACTTACAAATTTTAAAGGTAGTGCTAAAATAAATGGCGTACCTGTATTCGTTGACAAACTTCCTCTTACTATTGGAGGGCTAGCTGGGGAAGATATTAAATTCGGAAGAATTGTAAGTATTGACCCTTCTAAAAATAGAAGAGAGTTTGTAGCAGGAATTCCAGGGGAAGGTTATGTGGTAAAAGGCATTTCAATGCTTAACCCAGCTATTATGCGTACTGACCCTGCTATGCAAGATTTTTACTTCGCAGGACGTCCTATGACAGCTACTACAATGGGTATCATTGAAATCAATGAATTTGACCTTAGTCAAGACGCCCCTTCAGAAGGTTCTACAGTTTGGTGTAGAAATGAAGACGGTGTTATCGCATTTAACGACGGTACAGATATCTCAGCATCAGGTTATACAAAACTTAATGCATATGTATATGAAACCTTAGACCCTAATGGTGCTAAAGTAGCCTTTGGTATTCCTAACCTTCTTGCTACCCAAACAAGAGAAACTGTACCTACTACAGAAACACCTGTAGCATCTCCTGCAGCAGGAGAAGTTCCTGCAGGTACACAAGTTACTATTAGTGCAGAAGATGGCGCTACTATCTACTATACTCTAGATGGCTCTACACCTACTGTAGATTCTCCTGTATATTCAACACCTATTGAAGTATCTGCTCCTGTAACAATTAAAGCTGTTGCAGTTGTTCCAGGTAAGGACCCATCTACAGTGTTGTCAGCTGCTTATACATTAGCATAAAGGAGAAAATATAAATGGAATTAAAACTAGGTAAAGGGTTTGACAGACTTGGAGGTCAATTAGAACAATTTGTAGGAAGTGATCCCGCACTTTCTAGAGCCCTTTCAGGTTGTGAAATCCAAATTGGTCTTGCAACAGAAAGAGGCTTCGGAGTACCTTCTCACGCAGCAGACAGTGCTATCTTCATGGGAGACGAAAGACTTCTTGGAGAAAAACATATCAATGCGGCTACAGAAGCTATGCTACGAACAAAACCTGAAAATGTACAAGTGCGTTCTAGATATAATCCAGAAACACAACTTTTTGATACCCATTTTACAATGGCTGGGGATGCTGGGTTTGACCCTCTAGCAGGACAGTTATTCAGTCCTTGGAACATCTCTTACTTGTCTAAAGTATGGAAAGAACCTCTTTCTTACTCAAACGTAGATAAGTTGGTTCGTACAGAACATGCAGGCAATAACCCATGGGCTGAAATCTTCACATTGTTTATGGAAGAATATGCAGGTTGGGGTGTTATTGGACAAACTGGTGATTTACAAAATAACATGACAAATGATGTTAACGTAATCAACGGTATGATGAGTGCTCCAATCATCAACATGATGGGTACTTATTCAGTTACTCTTGAAGAAAAACGCCGTAAGAACTGGGGAGCTATTGGTTCTAGTCCTATTGGTCGAAAACAATCATATCTAAACTATGCGTTGGATATGATGGAAAATGTAATGAAATATTACGGAAACCCAGAAACCAATACATACGGACTTATGGATATCAACGCAATTAAAACTTGGGATACAGGTAAATCTATGAAAGAGATTTACAAGGGAGCATCTACTACAAGAGGTTCTGACGCATTCCGTTTGATTGCTGATAAACTAAATCAGTTCTTGACAAAGGCAGACAACAAGTTCAGTAAGATTAAGTTAGGTGTTTCCCCAGAAGCTTATAACTACTTAACTACAATGCCTTACAGTGATAACTTCGATGCTACTACAGCAATGGAAACTTTCAGTAAGACATATTTGGCTGGTAAAGGACCAAATGGTTCAACACCAAGTATTGAATGGGTAGTAGACCCTCTATTGAAGGCAAACTCTCTATTCAATCCAAATCCTTTTGACTATTTGGTTATTCAAGCTCCTGAAATTGATGGAGGTCCTGAAAGAGAAAAACAAGCTACAAACTTCTGGGCTTCTGTACTTAATAAGTTTACATTCCCTGTAATTCCAGGCATGTACAACGACCAATACAAGACACTAAAACGTGTAGCTGGTATTATTGCGCCTGTTCCTCAAGCTACTGAGGTATGGGCAGGATTCGGAGTTCAAGGCTAATCTTAAAGAACACCTTAAAGGTGTTCTTTATACAAAGGAGTTTAACTTATGAAATATGTTAAAAGTACTACACAAAAAGAATGGGTAGCATTAGGAAAAGTAATTCCTGCGTGTATCACAAAAGATAACAGATATCTTAAAATAGAAGATGCAGAATGGACTAAGATGTCAGAAATTCCTGTAATCAAAGCCCTTATTAAATCTGGAGGTATTTTTGTATCTGATAAAACACCTACAGATTTACAAGAATCTTCTACTGAATTAAAAGTTACTAATGCAGAATTAAAGGCTGAAATTGCACAACTTAAAGCACAATTATCTGCACAAAAGGATACCTCTGGATTAGAAGCTAAAGTAACAGAACTTCAAGCACTTCTTGCCGACAAGGAAAAAGAAGTAACAGAACTTCTTGCTGCTAAGGAAACAGAAGTGGAAGCACTTAAACAGGAAGCTTTGGCAGAGCTAGCTAAAAAGGATGAAGAAATAGCTAAGCTCAAGAAAAAAGCTGGAAGAGAATAAAAACGTAAAAGGAGGATTTGTAAATGAAGAAATATATGCAGATAGATGATTTTAAGTTTAATACATATTTTACTGACCTTACAGTCCTCCAACTTAATTCTGCATTACAAATAGTTAATGCACAATTTTCTGGTGTATACTCATTGTGGACTGTACTGCCTCCTGATGAAGCTCAAGCCAAACGAGAATTGTGCATTAACTATTTGTTAGCCTGGAAACTTATGCAAATGCATCCACATCAAGTTCAGGGGATAGCAAGTACAGGAGGTATTCCTCTAGAAAGTAAAAAAGCAGGACCTATTTCCATTAAATATAAAACAATGGTTAGACAGGACGATAGTATACTAAGTATGCTCTCTACTAATTACTTTGGTTTAGAAGCACTTACAATGATTCAAAGTGCTCCTGAATGTTATATGGTGTATTAAGATGTCAGTTTACGGTACCTTTATTGAACACTTTTCAGAACTCATTGAACCTATCTATGTAATGGAAGGAGACGTACTCGTTAAGACGATAACAGGCATATACATGCCTCGTGAAGGGAGTTATTTAAAAAGAAGAAAATACACTAGTGGTAATACTTCTTTGGATGTACAAGAAGAAAATGAGATATATCTTCATTCTATGTATTCTATATATATAAAAGAAGGTACTTTACTTAAAGTGTCTTCAAGACCTGAATATTTTTTAAGAGTTGTATCTGATATTCCTTTTGATACAATAGGGGGATTTCAAATACATAGAGTACAAAGGGTTACAGGAAGTACTCCTGATAAACAGGGAAAGCTTAATGTAAAGGAGCCACGTTTTGATTGATTCAGATTCATTAAGACTTGTACTTAAGAATATATTTGGAATAGACGATACACACCTAGTACCTATTTCAACAGACTGGTTTATACCTACAGTAGACCCTGAAGATAAAACAAGCAGTTGGATAGGATATAGGATTCTTGATAAAAAACCATATGCAAGAGCCTGGCAAGGTGGAGTGATGATGAATAAGCCTTTAAAGATTCATTTCCGCCTTACTTTCATGGGACCTCAAGCAGAAGCTCTTTCAGACCAAACACTTTTATGGGAAGATAGGGACGATGTAAGAGAGGCTTTTGAAAAGTACCAGGCACAAATAAATTATCAGGATAGAACTTCTTTTTCTTATCCTGTAAGAAATGGAGGATTCAATGATGAACTGGCTTGGATAGTCGATATGTCCCTCCAGACATCTTATGAAGTAAATACAAACCAGATGCCTTGGTTAAAGGCGTAGGAGGAAAAATGGAAACAAATGATTATTTAGGGTCATTTGCGCAAGAAAATGTAGTCTTTACCACAGGTGTTGTAAAGACTAATGCAGTAGGAGATAACTTCTGGAAGGTAATGATTTTTGTGGAAAACGACAGATTTGTTACTTCTTCTGATGAAGCTTGGCAGAATATACCTGGTTCTGCTACAATTAAGGCCCTTTCTGTAGATGCTTCAACATATACAGAATTTACTACGGGAGTACTTCAGTCTTGGTTATATGACCTTTTCTGTAATGGATTTACCGGAAACTGTATTTTGGTAGCATGTGCTCCAATGTCTACAGGAGAAACTCCATCTAACGAAGAATTCCTACAGAATATGGAGACTGCATATGGTTTATTAAAAGCTTATGCTTACCATAAAACAGTATGCGCTGCTCCTACACTCTCAGCAGAAGGGCCTTTTGCTATAGATACAGAAGTAGCTGTAGCCTTAGCAAAACTTTGTAATCAGGATAAGAATATTCTTTCTTCCGTTCCTTATTATCCTTATTCAAGTGTTACTCCAGGTACTTTGAGTACAGACCCTCTTTATTCTGCTATCATGAATGAAAGAACAGCAGATGCTTTTATGTCTGCACATCAGGATGCCACTCGTAATGCGGCCTTGTTTGCTTTAGGATTATCTTTAAGTATTACAAATGGCTCAGGTACTCCTGTAGGTAATGCTATTGATATGTGGAAGACAAACATGATTACATCTTCAGGTGCTTCTGGAACGGTTCTAGAAAATTATATAAAAGATACACTTACTGAAGCAAATATCCAATACTGGAAACCTGTTGGAGATAATAGTGGTGACGTAGCAGCATATGGATGGAAATCTGTAAAAGGAGAAGTAATTCAAGCAAATTGGATTATTTCCTATATTACTTATATGTCTAAAGTAAAAATTGCAAGGTTACTTACAACTCCAAACTTTTTAAGGAATGAATCAAACTATGCTCGCATAGTTAATATTCTTCAATCCCAAATAAACATGTTTGGACCAGACCGTGCAGGAAAACTAGAAAATATTCAGATTACTGCTCCTGCCTTCGCATTGTTACCTCCAAGTGCTGAAGAAATTGTAATAGATGATGCATGGTCAGCTTCTTTTGTAGACCAAGTAAGAAAAGTACGAATTAAAGGAACTCTTTATATAGGAGGAAATGAATAATGGCTGGACAACCAATAATTAGAGGAATACAAGCCGTAGGAAGTGTAGGGATTACTTACACATATAATTCTTCTGACGGTATGTTAAAATTACCTGAATCTATTAAGATTGCAGGACAAACAGGAATTAATATAGATACATCAGGAGGAATTGAGATTTCTGGATTCCGTCTTGACGGTGAATTCCTAAGAGCTGTACAACAGATTGCTTCTTCTGTACAAATTCCTATTCTAGGAGGAGGAGCTGTTGCTCTTACTAATAACAATAGATCAGGTACATTAAGTATTAACTGTACAAAAGTATCTACACCTGCACCAAGTGCTGAAGGTGGAAATGTAATAGGAGCTATGTACAAAGGAAGTGGAATAGGACCTGTAGGTAGTGCAAACGTATATGATTTGACTTTCATTGCACAAGTACAACAAGCACAACCAGGAGGAGACTCTGTAGGGGCTACGATAAATGTTTCATTCGCATTCTGTGGTCTTAATACAGTAATTACTTTCGAAGGATGTACTGTTGTTTCTGTTGACCCTATTGCTTTAACAGGAAATGAGGCTGCAAATTACAACGTAAGTATCAACTACTTAAATTGGAGCATAGATACAAGTCAACCTGCATCACAACAGCCATCTGGCGGAAACTAATATAATGAACCACATAAAAGGAGGCAAGTAAAATGGCAGAATTCGGTTCAAAAGAATATAACGAAACTCTAAAAGAGTTTAAAAAAGGTAGACAATGGTTACAAGATGTTTCTGTTGAAATCGTAGGAGGTGAAAACGAAATAGATGCTTTAACATTGTTAAGAGCATATGAAGCCGAACCTACTCTAGATACAGGTGTTTCTTTAGCCTGCGGTTTTGTAATTAACAAAGAAGTACGTTTTCTTAAAAAAGGAAACGTGGTCTTCTCCTTTACATATAGAGGAGGAGATATCAGTGATTGTTTTAGTAAAGCTCCTTATCTCTTTGATACTCTTATCAAAGCGTGCTGGGGACTACTAATAAAAAAATTAACACCGCCTTCTCAAGACTCAGAGAACGAAGAAGTGCGGTAGGAATATCTCCAGTAGCTACAGAAACCCCTGAACAGGAAGCTGAAAGAATACAAAATGAAATTCAATTAGCACAGGCTACTGGGGATATCTCATCTCTGATACGCATTATCGCCAATACAAGTGGAATAACTGTAGAAGATTTTATACGAAAGACTTGCGGAAGTCTTTTATTTATTTATTATTCTTACCTAGACGCACTTCACTGCGTCCCTAAAGACATAGATGACCTCATTGATGGCATTCTTTATTTAGATGTCAAGTCATTTATATATAAGAAAAATATTAATGAGATTAAAGATAGACAAAAAGGGGGTCCTCTTAAAAGATGAAGTATTTTAATGAAACAGACTTAAATCTATTAAAAGACCCTAAATATTTAGAGGAGTTTTTACAACAATACCACTCTTCTTTATATCAATATTTTGCTCAGAATATACATAAAATAGGGACATATTCCAATCAAGACGTTGAACAAGTGTTCTTGAGGAATAAGACTGAATTATTAAATTCTTTACATAAACCTACATCTCAATGGAGTGGTACAGAGTTATCTTCCGTAAATAATATTTTTCATATACATAGAAAATATCATGACGGAATTAACTTATTTCTTGAACAACAAGTTAAAGAGACCCTCTATAGAGAATATACTCCTCAAAGAGCAAGTGAACTTTGGAGTAGTTTTCAAACTGCTTATCGAAAACCTCCTTCACAACAGACTCCTCAAGACCTAAAGCTAATCAAAAGAATATTAAACATTAATAGAAAGAAAGGTGTAGGACCTTCTAAGGAATTCACAGAAGTTAAAGCCTCTTTTGTTCCTCGTAAACTTAGTAAATTAGAAGTAATTAAAATAGAAGAACGTAAGCTGGAAAGACAGAGGATAAAAAATACCATTGATTCCTTTGTTCCTCCTTCTCCTTCACCTTATACTCATGTCAGTATAGAAGACATGGCTATAAATTTACGTATGCCTTTAGCTCCTTCAGGCTGGCAAAATATGCCTAACTTCAGTCCTCGTTTAATATTTATGGATACTGAAACTACTGGATGGATAGAGGGAAGTAATAAAAGAAGTGATATTCCATTATCTGTCAGTACTCTATATGCTACAATGGACAGAAATACAGGAAAACTGTATTACGTAAATTCAAATGAACGTTTTTATTTACCTCCTAATAAAAATAGTAAGTCTTATTTAAGTTCTATAGAAACACATGGACTTACTATAGAGCGTCTTAAAGAATTACAGAAGCAAGGAATTCAGGGAAATAAATATTGGAATGAACAAGAACTACAAGACATTATAACAGAATGGACAGTCCAACCTTCTATTCTTGTAGGACACAATGTTTGGGAATATGATATCCAAAAAGCTTTAAAAGCACAACATTTATTAGGAAGTCTACAACATATAGATACCTTAGATGTAACAAGAGGAGGTATTATAGGTGCCTCTAGTTATACATTGACTTCTTTATTTAAAAGAGCAACACAAGGCAAGGGGCCTGAGTATTATGGAATAAATCCCCATGAATCAGGTAGCGACGTAATTATGAACGCCTTTGTTTTCTCAAAGTTGTTTGGAGCAAAGAATACTTTAGGTGTTCATCACCGTACTATAGAAGAACTTAATTATATCCTAGATAATTATGATAAGGCTTCATCTGCACCTTTTTACAGAGGGTCAGGAGTAGTAATAGGTACATACGGAAAATATGGAAATACTGATATAGGTAATTATATTTCTGTGCCGAAAGGATATAAAAGGGGAGGAAATATTTTGAATATTTCAGAAGAAGAACTAGATAAAGCAGCAATGCATATAGTAGAAGATGACAGGGAACAGTTACTAGAAGATTCCTCTATAATGAATGATTCCCTAAAAAGTATTTTAGGACTACAAGGAGTATTACAAGAATTAACCGCAGCCCTAAAAGAAGACAGAAAAAACAATGGTTCTACAGAATTTATGTATGACTTCCAGGAATCTTTAAATACATTTAATGGATATAAGAGACTCAGTCTTGCACAGTTATATGCTAACAAAAGGTTAGAGGATTCTGAAATAGAAGCCATATTAGCGTCACAAGGAATGGGATATTACTCTAAGGACATTATAACATCAGCAAATATATTAAAAAGAAAAGGTGAATGGAAAGAGTATTCAGATGAGTATCTTCGCATAACGAGAAAGGGGGAACAAGATTCTCTTTATGGCAAACGTCTGTTCGATATACTTCAGCAAGAAAAGTGGGAAGGAAGATATTCTTCTAAAGAATTCCAGGAAAAATTAAAAGAGGCGAACCTTTATCAAAGAAGCAAACTAACAGACAAAGTTGATAAACTTTATAATAAGGGTATCATCGATGATGTTCAAAGAGAAGAATTACTACAGATAGAAACTAATGGAGAATTAGCACAATCTATCGCGGAAGTTACACAAAAGGCTAAAGAAGCTACAAATGCATGGAAGTCTTTTACAAACATCAAGATGTATGACCCAAACAGACTTTATGTCGCTACACAGAATCAGATAGGAGGCGTTTCTTCTGCATTGTCTAGCGTTGTACCTTCTTTTGTAAACTCTCCACTAAGTCATATTACGCAATCATTATCATTGCAATTAGCAGGAGCATGGGAACCTTACAAAAATACATTAAACGCTGTTTCTTCTATAGGTAATGGGGTATCTGCAGTAGGTACAGGACTTTTAGCTGCAAATCCTGTTGTAGGAGGTATTGTTATAGGTGCAGGCCAGTTATTTAACCTGGGGTCACAAATAGCAGGAAATATAAAAGAAACTCAGATAAATAAAGAGGGATATAAGGTACAACAACAAATTCATGGTGTAGGATTTTTGGCTGATTATGTATCTCTTCCCTTTAAGTTACTCTCAAGTGCTACAAAGACACTTATTAGAAGTTTTGGTCTTCTTGGAGGAAGTGTATTAGGACTTATTAAGGGACTAAGTAGTTTAACAGAGAGTGCACTTTCAGGGATAGGAGCTCAAGGTAATCCACTGACCATGTTAACAGGACAGACATACGGAGGGTATATGAATTCCCTTGGTATAGATTATGCCTCTCTTTTATCTCCGGGGTCTTCTTCTTCTATGTTAGAAGAATTTACAAACCTTAGAAACATGTTTATGTATGGAGAAGTTTCTTCTGATAAGATTATTGCAGGTTCTTTGTTAGGAGTAAGTGGAAACCTTTATGGTTCTACAAACGACCCTCAAGGTGCTTTCTATGGAATGGTTAATGACATCTTTAAGCTGATATCTAACTCAGACCCAATAAGTGCTTCCAACTATATGTCTCTTGCTAAACAATTACACTCTTCTTTACCTTCTTTGTTACAAACAATGGATGTATTCGGAGTTACTGATATAAGGGATTTAATGAATCCTTCTTCTAGGGGTATTTATTGGTCTCCAATGACAGACACTAAAGCAGCAAGGGGAGCTTATTATGAATACCAAATGGCTCAAGTTCAAAGACAAGAGTCACAAAAGAAAGCAGGAACCTATTTGTGGGGATGGGTAGGAAAAGAGGCTTATAACGGAATGAATAAGGTTTTTGATGCGATATCTACAGGAGATTGGGAAACTGCAGTAGACAGAGTAGTTTCTCTTTGGGATGTGTTAAAAGGAAAACTACAGGAGTTATGGACTTCTTTTAAAGGTAAGTTTAACATTGATGCCGATATTTCTATAGAAGGCTTTATGAAATCAAATCTATGGGAACCTATTAAACTAGGAGCAGTAGACTTAGCTATTAAAGTATTAGAATGGATACAGAATAAAGGGATTCCTGCTTTTATGAATGTATGGAGTTCTTTGTTAGATTATATGACAGAGGGCATTATAAACATAGTAGGGTATTTGTCTTCTGTTAACGTTGATACAAAACAGTTGTTAGAAAACATAACTAAAGGAACAAATGACCCTTGGATTTCCATAGGACCAAAATTAGGATTCTCGGACATAAATCCTGAAGCTACATTCAAGTCAAAAGATGCAAAAATATATGAACAATTTTTATGGAAATCAGGATTAGGTAGTCTTGATGCAAAAGACCCTTCCAAGAAGGCTTCAGGTCCATTATTTTCTACTACGAGTATTGGAGGGTTGTTAACTAAAGGAATGAGTATCTCTTCCCTAGAGTCCTACGCCAAAGGAGCCTTAAGTGCAGGAAGTACATTAAGAATAGAAGATAGTAACGCTCCATTGTTTGGATTATCTAAAGGGTTTACAATACAAACAGAAAAAGACTTGGAAGCTCTTTTAGATTGGATAACTATCTTTAATTCAGGTACAGATAAAGATAAATCTAGTGGATATTTCTTTTATAAGAATATTTTACCTATATCCAGTGAATTCGATAAATATACGTTACCTGTTAGAGAAGCACTTGAAACAGCGAACGTAGTATCTACACAGATAGTGCAGAATGGAATTTTAGGGAATACCTTAAATTCTTTAAAAGACGCCAAGATTACAATAGAACAGAAAATCAACGGAAAAGAAGTAGCATCTGTTACAATTACTCCAGAAGGTAATACCACAAGCAATATTCGAGATGTTACATATATAGATGGTACTTTAGGCGTAAGTACAGCAGTAAGAAAGAACTACTAAGGGGGATTTTAGGATATGTCTTTTTCTTCAAAAATAGCTCAACTGTGGGGAAATGCCTCAAAAGGGGTACAAAATGCACAAGACTTTATAAAATCTGAACTTATAAGTAAAATAGCTAATGAACCTGAACTACAAGAAGCTTGGAAGGTACTTATGTTATCTTCTAACATAATTCCAGTAGCTAAAAGTAGAGGAAAATACACTCCTGTATTACCTCCTTGGGTTAATAATACACTAAATAGTACAGGGAGTGTTATTGGAATAGCTAATGCATTTGTTACTAATAACATATCTTCCGTATTAGGAGCATCTACAGGATTAAGTACTGTATTAGGAGCATCTACAGAAACACTTTCTTCGGTCCTTATGATGCCTAATATAGAAGGTATTCCTATTAGTTCTAACAAAGTAATTACTTCAAGGAACGCTGATACTTCAGAACAGGTACTTATAGTTCAGAGTACTTCTCAAAAGAAATACTGGACAGACAACGTGGTTCCTCACTTAAAAGAATGGCAAATAAACGGATATATAACTTCTTCTTTAAGTATAGACCAGGGGTTTGTTATCAAGCCTTCTTTAGATTTACAGATGAAATTCCTTGATATCTGTATGTTATCAAGAAGACCCGTACTGTTTAAAAACGCGAGAGGAGAGTTTATATTTGTACAAATAACGAACTTACAAACAGTAGAGAGTCCAGAGTATAATAATGCTGTAGAAATAACTATATCTTTAAAAGAATATGTTCCTTATGAAGTCACAACTGAAATACAAGAAATAGATGTAGCAGTACAAGACTTAAGTAAACTTAAAATACTTCAAAATATATCTTAAAGGAAAACTTAAATATGCGCGTTTTTTATTGTCCTATAATTCCTCGTACAGACAAAGACATGTTTACACAATCTATTAGAGCTGGTACTAAATTACTAACACTTAAATTCCAATGGGCATCTGCCACTGAAGAGCAACTTGAAATGATATTTAATGCCTATAAAAACATCTCAAGAAATGACCCTCTAGTGATGAAGAATGGTAATTTTAATAGGGATTATGATTATTATACTTATTATATTTCTTTAGTTAACAAAAACTTATCTGAGTGGTTGGCTACTTCTCCTGAACTTCCAAGTTCCTTGAATAATCTTCCCTTATTTAAACAGGAAGAGATACTTTCTCTACGTGTAAAAGATGTAGTTTCAATGAGGCCTATTATTTCTCAACTTCTTGAAATATTAAGATGGCAATGTACAGTTACGGATGAAGATGGAAATAAAACAGTGGCGGTAGTAACACCAGGAGGGTGGTACAGAAACGGAGACCCTTTTTATTCCTTTCGTTTTATGTCCAACTTAGAGAATATTGGAAAAGAGGATATAAGTAAGACCTATATTGAAATAGAGGTATACGAATGAAAACTACTAATGTTCTCTATGACAGAATCATAGATATTTCTATTATATCTGAGGTAATAGAGAGAAAGAAAACCATAGGTATTAATTCTAAATACGTTTTTGGGAAAAATAATGTCTTTGAACAAGGATACAATAACGATACTATAGTACTCTATGAAGGGACTTCACACAAAGTATATGATAGTGAATCTAAAGGGTACAAGACTGTTAAAGCCAAAGGAAGGGTACATTATTATACTCCAACAACAAGAGGGAACCTAGACAAGGGATTAACCCCTTCTGGAGAAGGTCTATTAAAAGAGGGAGACATAGTTAAAATAAAAATAGATGGGTATGTAAAAGAGATTATGCATGTAGTCTCTTTTTCTCCTTCTCATATATCTACATCACACGAAAGAGAAAGAATAGACATTAAATGTCCAAGAAGTGGTATTAAACCTTCTGTATTTTTTAGTGTTAAGTTATTACCCGGAGATAATTGTTATCAAGCATTACTAAAAATAAAAGGATTTAACATAAATACTATAGATATACGTAAATGGAATAGAATGGAAATAACAGCAGGGTATGCAAATGGAGGGACCCGGAGTTTTAGTTGTCCTATCTATTCTAGTTATGTAGAATCTCCTTCTCCTGACAAGACAGCAGTATTCAATGGACTTCTAGTAGGTACAAGTGGAGCAGGGATTACAGATTCTCGTATAAAAGTTAATATGTTGGGAGGAAGCACTACTGTAGGAGAAATAATCCAAAAAGTAGCAAACGTGTTAGGACTGGATAACAAGAATTATTTAAAAGGCAAAAACGAAATTACAGGAGAATATACAGGACTTAATGCTATTCCTATTTCACTAGGACTAACATCCACTACAGCAGAGAATGGCCTTTCTTTAGTTTCTTGGACTAGAGAAGTTATAAATAAGGCGATTAACACAGTAAGTGGAGAACAATTTCATATTATTATGCATGTAAGTGATAAAGAATTAGTTACATGTGGTATGGAAAAAGAGGCTAATTTAGATACCCCTATATTGTCCAATGCATACATAGTATTGGATACTGTAACTAGTGCACAATTCATAGGACCTTCCTTGCAGGTAATAGCTCCTTGGTATCCTGGATTAACTCCAGGGAAACTCTTTAAGATGTCTCCTAATTTTATTGATGGTTCTAAGCTCCCTAACATATTAGAAGAATCTCAATTTACAAATGCCTTGGGGTTATATAGATGTCTTACTGTAGATATAAATTTTTCTACAGTAGGAACTGAAAACAATATGAAAATATTAGCTATTCCTTCTCAGTATATTAGTGAATGGGACGTAATACAAGGTGGAGAAATAACTAAAGCATATGGAACAGATTTAACCCCTGTAGATTATATTAAACTTCAGGGAGATTGGAAAGAAGTTCCTGAACAGATAATTACGTTAGGGGGAGAGAATAATTATTCTTATGAAAAGGTACTTTCTGTAGAAAGTGAAGTATCGGAGACAGGAAATATGTACTCAATAAATCTTATTGGAACTGTAAAAGGGGTAGCATATACAGAATATGTAATAAAAGAAGGAGATACTCTTTCATATATAGCTGAAACCTTTTACCGGGATTTAGTAATAGATATAACTGATTTAGAAGATAGGGAACAACTTCCTGAGGGAGCTTATGTAGGTGAAATTCCTCACAATTCTTTATGGCCTTTAATTGCAGTAGCAACAAAGAACATGAGAACTAAACAACCAAATGGGGGTTGGAACGATTGGGAAGAAAATGATACTATTCACGCAGGATTTAAACTTAATATTCCTATTATTAAAACAATGGAAGATTTACAAAAATTCGCAGTAGTAAGAAACATATTTAAGTATGCAATCGACAAGTTTAAAGATATTAGTACACATCAAGCCTGGAGGCGAAATTGGAGTCACTTAATTCCATATCTAGGAGGTCCTTATGAAAAACTCTAATGAAGAGAATAAATACTTACAAAGATTGTTTACTTCGATACCCGATTATGTATTACAGATAATACAACAATACAGTACTGTAGACATTGGTACAATCACAAAGAGTTATTCCAATGGAAAAGTAGATGTAGTTGGAAATAGAATAATCGCAGGAGAAAAAGTCAAATACAACAAAGTAGAAGTCATTTATCCAGGGAATAAGAAAGGAGCATTTATTACAGATTGTACCAATTGCCCTTGTTTAATATTCACACCTTGTACTTGTGTTCCTGATATTACATCTAGTATAGTTAGGTATGGGACTACTCCTTTTAATAAAGAAGGAGTAAAAGTACTACCTGTATCTAATAGTTCTAATCTTTCTTCCTTTATAAATATAGATGGAGCAGGAAATATAAATATAGAAACCCCTGAATATCAAATAAGTTTTGGACAGAAAGACATATTGGTAAATATAGGGCAGTTAAGTTTCAAAGCCTCTAAAGAAGGAATATTCTTGAATAGAAAAACAGAGAATACAGGATGGCTGTTCTCTTCTTTAAGTGACACAGGTCTTTCGGTAAACAAAACAGGAAAAGAAGGGCAGAATACCTCTATTGTGTTTAATGAAGATGGTTCTCTTCAATATGTATATAAGAATAAGGATGGAGAGGATATTGTTTCTTTAAACATAGATACAGAAGGCGTACTGAGTGTTAAAAGTAAAGAAATAAACATAGATTCAACAGACGGAAACATTAACTTTAACGGAGACTCTAAATCGTTAGTTACATATGAGGCTTTAAATTCGGCATTACAATCTATGTGGAGTACTATAGTGGGACATACGCACAGTGTCAGTACCTCAGGTACCGCAGCAGCTCAGACGGGAATAGCTTCTCCTTCTTCTAGCTTTAGTTCTTCTCCAGACATAAGTGGAGCGGAAGCAAAAACTTTAAAGACGTCATAAAATTGATAGTGAAAAAATAAAGAAAAAGGGATATAATAAAATTATGAGAGACTTAATGTTAATTATGCCTACTTCCCCTGCTGATTGGAACTTGGATTTTGATTTCATAAAAGGGGTTCCTCGTATGGTACCTGATATACAAAATACGCAAGACCAAAGAGCGGCTATAGCTACATATACTTTAAAGGGAACTATTCCTGGAAAAAAAGAGGAAGGAATAGGATGGACTCAGCTTTATGATAAAGAGAACACTATCCTAAATATAGATAATGAAATAAAACAGAAAATACAAGAAAGAGCAAGTTCTCCAGAGAATAGTACTCAGGGGTACATGCCTCTTTATACACCTAATGAAAAAGGAATAGAAGTAACTATACTTCGTACTTAATAAAAGGAGGACACCTTGTTAACCTTAGATGGAATAGAATATGATATTAAGACACCAGAAGAAAATGTAACAGACCTGGTATCATATATCAACAATTATTGTTTGGAACACAATATTAAAAATTCAGAAGGAGAAATCATACAAATAGAGGTCAATGAAAGCAACCCTTTCTATATGTTGACTTTCGGACTTTCTTACCTTACCACGTTGTTACAACGCCTTGTATACAATGCAGGATGTTCTATGAGTATTCCGGAATCCTCAGAAAGACAACTACTTAATCTTGCAGATATTGCAGGAGTTCGTAGACGTAATGCTACAAAGACTGTAATTCAAGGAACTGTATATTCTTCAGAAGATGCATTAGAACCTTGTGTTATCACTCAGGAAAATACAGCTACCGTATATGTTGGAGACTTAGAAGTAATATTTAGTCCGGCTTATGATATAACTGTTCCTCCAGGGTCTTCTCGTCAAATTATGTTGGTAGCAGATGAATATGGTTCTTTTAATATTTCTGCTAATACTATAATAGAATTCGATGAACCTATTGAAGGATTTAGGTCGATGTCTACCCTTGCATCTACACCGGGACAATCTCAAGAAACTATATCTTCTTTAAGAACTAGGTTACAAAGAAGGTCTGTAGAAGGAACACAAACAGAAAGAGCTGCGGAAGCTATCCAAAACTTGGATGGAGTTTCTCTCTGTAATATTTATTTTAACAAATATCCTAATACTACAATATATGTAGGAAGTCGTGCTATTCCTGTAGCTCCTCGTACTGCTTTGTTGTTTGTACAAGGATGGAGTACTGAAGAAGATGATATAGCTAAAGTGTTTTATAGATATCTTTTTTGTGAAACTTCTGGATTTACATATGCATATTCTGAAGACGGAGAAAACTTCTATTCAGATAGAGAAATGACAATACCTGTATCTATTCCAGAAGGAAAAGAGATTATCTCTCTAGAAAATAACGAGTACTGTTATGTTAATGTACCTGGAGGAGAATACCAGGTATATACAACAAAAGCAGGACAAGTGTTACCTGTATGTATTATACCTCCAGTCTTAACCCCTGTATATGTAAGAGTATTTATTAGAAATAAATTAGACTATGGTAAGGTAAATGCAATCAAAGACGTAATTAGTTCTTTATCTTCCAACCTAACAATTGGTCAAGAATTAACTTCTGTTGATGTGACTTCTAAAATAGTAGAAGAATTTACAGACTTAGAAATTCAAGGAGCTGAAATAGGATTAGGAGGAGAGACTACTGTATATGTATACAGCAATGATGGAGAAACTTTTTATACAGACGATACTTTTACTACTCCTGCAGAAATTCCCGAAGGTATTACTCCAGTACGTGTAGGAAATACGTCTCAATATTCTTATAATACCCTTCAAATAGAGTGGAGTTATAAAAAAGCACCTAATGTAGATGCTGTTTTTATTTTCAATAATAGTAACTTATATATAGAAGAGGTACTTGTATGATAATTCCTGTAAACTTCTTGTGGGCTCAATTAAATGGACCTCAAATAACAGGAATTACAGATGCTATGGTTGAGTATTTAAAAAGTATATTTGATATCCAACTAGATTACATAAATACTATAACAGTAGATACAGCTAATAGTGACCATCTTACCTTATTGGGAATATTAGCTGGCTTTGCGAGACCTGTAATAAGTATTCCTGATAAAGACTATTTTTATTTTACGGAAGATGCTGAAAAAGATAGTCCAAATGGCTTCTCTTCTTTAGAAAACCCTTCCCAAGGAGGTCGTTTTGTATCTTTGTACAAGGGAATAGGGCAAATAGACCTTCCTTTAGATACAGAACACTATAGGGCATTATTAAAGGCTTATATCCAAGGAGAAGGAGAAATTGGTGGACTTGAACTCTTAGATGATATATGTTACGCTCTTTCTCAGGTAGATATTCCCGGTGTAATTCCTTTTTATAAGTTTGAATTTATGAGGTACGGAGAAGTGCCTACAGGAAGGTCTTCAGGAGACCTTTATATAAACGTAGGAAGTCTTGAAGATTGGAAAAACCCTATGGAAGTATATGCAATATTAAAAGGATTAGCGGATACTGTATATTCTCCTATTCCTCAAATATTCATATCTATAGATATTACCTAATAAGGAGGAACAGAAATTATGGCTGTTGCAACACAGACACTTAATCAGTATATTGGTACTGATGCGCAGGGGGTTGGAATTACTATTGTAGCACCTGATATGACTACAGCTTGTCAAGTCTATCAAGCACAAGAAAATGATGACCCTAACATCATGCAATGCACAAAAAGAAATATTTCTTGTGTATTGCCTGAGATTTTTGTATCATTCACAGCAGAGGCTTATGACCCTACAGGTACTGCATCTAACACATGTTATGTAACACCTGGTGCTTACACCTTGAAAGCTGGAGATAAACAAATCTTTACAGCAAAAGCAGGTGAAGGTTGGGAATTTGAGAAGTGGATGATTGGAGACGAGGACGTAGAAGATGAAAAAGGTGACTTAATTACAGACCCTGTAGCAATGCTTACTATTCCTTCTAGTAACGTACCTATCGTTATTAAAGGATGTTTTAAAGCTTCTACTTAAAAACAAAACCCCCTTTTAAAGGGGGTTTTGTTTTATCCTTTTTGTTCTAGTCCTTCATTGAATGTATCTATTTGAGAAGGGTCAAGTGTTAATAATAAATCAAGAAGTCTTCCTGTATGGTTTATTTCATCCTTTTTGATTTCATCTATGATATATTTATAATCTTCAGGACATGATTCCCTTAGTTTATCATAGGTATTAGTTGCATCAAGTTCTTCTCTTAGTGCATCCCTTAGTTTAATTATAAACTCATTCATCCTAGTAACTCCTTTATACTTTTATATTTCGGTACATTTCTTGTATTGATTAAATTATCCTTGTAGACTATGTCATGTGGTATTTTAATAATACAATCATCAAAACAAGCTAGTGTAATACAAGGGCACCCTAAAGTAGTTACTCTATGTAACCAAGATTGTTGTCCTGGTCTCCAAGGAATACTTTGAATAGCGTTTACATTCGAATGTACTCTTTTTAATTCAATCCACATGGGAAACCCTTTTGTCATTACAAACAAATCGGGAATCCCTCTTCCTGTGGTACCACTTTCAATTCTTTGTACAAACATCCCTTTCTTTTTCATAGCACTGGTCAGTGCTTTTGAAAAAGAAGCCTCATTATAATAATTAAACAAAGCTTTCGTTCCTTAAGAATTCTAGTACTGTATCAAAGGAATCCAACATAATGGAACCAAACTGTGGCATTAAATTAAATCTCCAGTACTTTTTTTCATTGAACAAAATTACTGTTTTATTAGCCGCTGTCATCCAGCCCATTTCCCATAGCATTCCTTCTGAAGGTTCTCTAGGATGTTCTATGTCACCACAACAAGCTATACAGATGTCTGCTTCTTTCATAGCTTTCAAATCCAAACCAAATAAATACTTTCGTACACTGTCTTCAGAATCTCCAAGCTTTTTAGCTAATTCTTCCCATACTCCGTGTTCTTGTGGAACATATACCTGGTGTCCTTCTTTACGTAACAAAGCTACGTATTTTTCATTTCTTTTTCTGTCCCTTTCATCATGCAAAGGAGCAGCCCAATAAATCTTGCTCACGGATTAAATCCTCCCCATAATCTTTATTCTTATCATATACCCAATCTTCATCAGGTAATTCATATGTACCATTAGGTATTAAATCTTCATCTTCTACTTTAGCTACTTGACCATTCTCAGCTTGTAGAAAATAAATATAATACCACCTATCTAATCCTTCTTCAGGCCTATTCGCCGTCCCTAGATGTGTTATCTTGACTTTCATTTTTGTTGCCTCCTAAAAGTACAATATCAGAAGCAGTAACTACGAAGGCGTATCTCATGTTTCCTTCTTTGTCTCTGTAGTTATTACTTTCTATTTTTCCTGTAATACCTACCTGCTTTCCTTTCTTTAAATATTCACATAAAGAAGCACCTTGTTTTCCCCACATCTGAACATCAAAGAATTGGGTTTTGGCATAATCTCCAAATCCTGTATTGTTTGCAACACTAAACTTCGTAATTTGTGTTCCGTTGTTTCCTACTAAAGAAAGTGTAGCATCTTTAGTAAGATGTCCAGTAAAAGTAATGGTATTCATATCAGCCATTGATAAAACTCCTTCTCACCATTTCTGATGATGATTTTATTTTACTACCTAATCCATCGATTAAGGTAATATTCAACTTTTCTAAAAAAGGGAACTCCGGAATATTATCTTTATTTCTGTCCCCTCCCTTTGCAAAACAGATGCTTTGTGTAGGAAAGCATCTCCTTATATCTGTAAGATTATTTACTACAGAACACTCATCTTTATTTCCTCTAACTAACCTGTCTACACATCTAAGACTTCTTATTATACATAGTCTTTCTTCTTGAGGCATAAATATATATCCTTTTTTATGAAGAAGAAACTCGTCACTGTTTACTATACATATATGAAGTCTTCCAAGTCCTTTTGCTTTATAGAGATATTCTAGGTGACCTACATGCAGGGGATCGAATCCCCCGCTTGTAATTACTATATCAAACTTGAATTGTCTATCCATGTCTGTGCCTTTGCGATACACTTACAATTTTTACACATAATGTGTTCTTTGGGATTTTGTAAAGAAATACCTGCAACATTCATAAACAATTTACAGTTAGGACATCTTACAGCATATACCCTGCTTATGTCAATTTTTCTATCTGTATTCATTTTCAAACTCCTTCCAGTTCTCTTCTGTACAGTGGCCCCAGTCAGGACCGATTTCAGTATCTACACCAATAGGTATCTTTAATATATATGCTTCTTCCATACATTGTTTTAAAGTACAACAAGCTTCATATCCTTCTTTTGATTTAGGGATACTGAATACAATTTCATCATGTACTACAGCATGTAGTTTTAATACTTGGAAAACTCCTTTTTCCCAAGCATCTACTAAAGCTTTCTTGAGAAGGTCAGCGGCACTTCCTTGGATAAGGTAATTGATAAGTTTATAACTTCCTCCATCAAGAGGCATTCTTTGTCTTCTTCCACTTAATGTTTTTACATAACCTCTTTGTTCTCCTGTCTGCATAATACGTGTACAGGTAGGACGAACAAAAGGAACCTTACGGAAATATTCATTCATTAAAGATTGTGCTACAGGAAATAAATTATCTGGGTCTCTTTCAGGATGATTATGAAGAAGGTTGTGTTTGAACTTAGTTGCAAAAGACTTTGCACCTAATCCATAAATAGAACCAAAGTTCAAGTTCTTAGCAAGGTGTCTTCCTTCTTTTCCTAAATCTCCCCATCCCATCAAATCTATAGTCATTTGATGGTAATCTGTAGATGAATCTTCACGGAATTGTTGTTGTGCTTTTTCAGCTCCTTCCCCTGTAGCAAAGTGAGTAAATACACGATACTCAATTTGTTTATAGTCAAATGCTCCTAACAAACATCCTTCTTCTGGAATAAACAAACTACGTACCTCTTTACCATGCTTATCTTCACGTGCAGGTATTTGTTGTAAGTTAATGTTAGAGGAACTCCATCTTCCTGTTACTGTCCCACCTTCATCTCGTTTTGCTGGATAGAATGTAGAATACAAGTGTTCATTATATTGATTATCTACAAACCCTCCATCAATAAACGTATTTAACAGTTTTGCTAGCCCTCTTAACATTCTTAATTTTTCCCCAATAGGGTGAGTACAATCTTCAAGTACATCTGCCTTAAAAGAAGGACGTCCTGTAGATGTATATTCTATAGGAAGCTTTTCTTGTTTCCATATTTTAAGTAAATCACTTGACTTATTGATACTAAATGTACCTCTTGCAAAGCCATAAGTATCTTCTATTTCAGCTATTGTATTATCATACAAATCATTAAGTTCGTTACTTAACTGTCTTCGAGCTTTTATATCTAACCTAAATCCGTTCTTACGCATAGCAATCAAAGCAGGATAAAGCCTTACTTCTATGTCATTAGCATTAAGTAATCCTTGTTGTTCCAGTAAAGGTTGTTGTACTTTATACAATTCATACGTAGCCTTACAGTCTTGTACACAATACTTTCCTACTATTTCAAAAGGAATTTCATCAAGATGTTCTATAGCTTTTCCTTTTCCTTTATTTTGTTTCCACCAGGCTTCTATGGTATCTTCTTTATTTTTTCCCATAATGCCTCGGCGAATACAACAGTTGTCTAAAGAATAACTATTTGCATATGCATCTAGAAATGTTTCTCGTGTCATTGTATCTTCACAGCGTCCCTTAACAACAAAACCTGCTCCGTTACATAACCAGTCAAGGTCATATACACCGTTATGAAACACTTTAATTATATCTTCATTCTCGAGAACTTCTTTTATTAAAGGATATTCAGGATGAAAATAATCCGCTATCTCTAATTCAGGACAATACATTCCTACGCCCAATATCCTTCCATCTTTACGAATGGAACCAGGTCCCCATTCTTTTAGATAAGGGTCTTTTGTTTCGATATCAATCGCACAAATCTTCATATTCTTCCTCCTCTTCAGGATATCTTTCTTCAAGAATCTCCTCAAACTCTGGACTTTTGAATTCATCATTATCGTAACAATCTTTACAGTAATAAGTGTTCTCGTCCTTTTTAACTACATCGGGATAAAATTCTTCTTGTACTATTCTACCTTCCGAATATTCCCGAGCTCCTACAAGTTGACAACATCCTGGTCTCGAACATTCAATTGTTTCTATTCCATTAAACATGTGTCTTTCCTTTAAAACAAATAAGGATAATAAGTACGTGTTTGTGGTTGTACTATTATCAATTTTTCTTTTGCACGAGTAATGGCAACATAGAATACTCTGTGTTCACTATCTTCGTCCAAATCCAATTGTGATGATACTGCTTTACTTATGTCACTCATTAGTACTACGACATCTGCTTCATCTCCTTTTACTGTATGTATTGTCGAAATATTGACCTTAGGTTCAGAATAAAAAGTACCTTTAGAATAGCAATACTGTGCAAAGTCTAATTTCTCTTTATCCCAATCCTGTGTCCTCCCCTCCCTGAATTCAATTTTGTCAGTCATTGAGAATATAGGTTCTCCTTTAATGTAATAAGGAATAGCATTTTCCCTGCACCATTCCTCATAGTGCTTAAAGAACCTTTTATTTCTTGCTAAGAAGAAATATGTTTTCTTAGTATCAAACATTGTATTTAATTCTTCAAGTTCAGATATTTCTTCTACCTGTCCTCCCAGTTTAATTGCTTTACACTTACTGTGATCCGTAAGTTCCATTAAGTCTACTATGTTTTGTGCATAATTAAGTATCTTAGAAGGAACACGATAACTTGTATCCAACATGTGTTGTTTGCCTCTTAACTTTAATACTGTTTCAGGAGAAGCTCCGGCATATGTAAATACAGCTTGTTTAATATCTGCAGCTACATATATATGTTTAGCATTCTTAAATGCTTGAAACACAAGACGCCATTGTAACAATGAACTATCTTGCATCTCATCTAGACATACTATGTCAACATCTTCATTTAACCCTTTTGCTATATAATCTTCAAGAAGGTCTGTAAAATCTTTATATCCAAAAGTATTCTTATATTTTTGATATAAATACATATACATAGATAAATCTGAATAATTTACCCTATCTTCCATTATAGATTCACAATAAGGTCTGTTATTTCGATAAAGTTGTTCTATTACAACCAGTTGTTGGTCTTTTATTTCTGTCCAGTCAGTACCTTCAGCCGAATTTAATCCCAATGTACCAAAATTATATCCTGCTTTTTCACCAAAGTCTTTATACTTTTCAAAGTCCATCATAGTTTGTTTTGTAGTGCCATTTCCACGGAATGCCATACTATGAATTGTTCTGAAGTTCTTCAATCTTTCTAAAGGAATAGCAAATTGTTCTGCTGTACGTAATCTAGCTACTTCAGCTCCTTTCTTTGTAAATGTAACAAAAGCTATTCTATCTATAGGTACTCCATTTTTAAGATGGTAGTCAATAATATTCATCAATTGATGTGTCTTTCCCGTACCTGCTGATGCTAAGAAAATATCTACTTCCATTTAATTTACCTCACTATAACCATATTAAAGTAATAATATTCTACAGGTTTATGAAAATGAGATAGTAAATATCTATTATTTTGAACATAATCATTCATCCTATCTATTTCCATCTTTATTTCCTCCTCTGTGTTACTGTTAAGAGGTTTAGCCATATATTTCTTATTAAGATATTCTGTAAATAATTGATTAGCCTCTGTCTTATCTCCTTCATTTTTAATAATAGAAGACATTACCTCAAAGTAGATGTTATTATCCCCTTCTACTTGTTTGAATTCTACTCGTTCACTTAAAGAGTGTCTTAACTGATGATATTCCCTCCAATAAGACCTGTTTTTAAGCCACTCAAGTTTCTTTTCATTGGTATAATTATCCCAATCTTCAGGGTACTGTATTGGATTATGGATAACAGTTGTATGATGGTTATGTGTAGAAGAATGTGTTCCTCCTAAAAACATTCCTGCGAAAAAACTTCCTATACTCATTTTATGTCTCCTTCTTGAACATAGCATGGAACCTAGCCATCATTTCTTCAGGTGCACAATCTGCATGAATGTTAATAGTCTGGTCTCCTTTACCAAATGCTACTCCAAAACGAATAGCTTTAAGTAAAGTACGTTCTGGAGAGCCTTTAGGGTATTTATTCATTTCCTCGGTTAAATGAGCTGCTAAATCACATTGTTGTGATTGTATTAAATAATTTGTTGCCTTCTCATAACTAGCTCCGCCACATGCTCTTGTTTCTACTTCTCCTAGTTTAAATTCCATTAAAAATCCATCTCCTCTTCTGTATTATCTTCAAAACTAATTTGTACCTTTTTTACTTCTTCTTTTGGAATAGAAGCAATAGGTATCCTCCATAAACTTCCTTCTTTATGTGCTCCCATATGTTGTAATCTTACTCTAATCTCTACAGGATTGTATTGTCTGAAGTCATTCTTATGTACTACAAACTCTAAAAAAGATTTAGCTGTAAATACATATTCTTTTTCAATATCATCTTGATATACCCTTCCCATAGCTATCTGAGTGATATTATCTGCTTTTCTTCTGGTATTAAAGAAGGCGCTTGTTAAATCAAAGAATGTAGAACCTGAAGTAAAGTCTCCTGACTCCACATTAGGTTGAATTACAGTAATGTGTTCACAAGCTCTAGTTAATATCTTAGCCCAGGTATCATCTTTTACTTTTCTTGGAACCAAGTGAAGTTGTCGCAAACACAAACTTCGGAACTTATTTTGAGTAATGATTTCTTGTTCGTTCCAGAATGTTAGTTTTTGACCATTTACTATCCATTCATAGTAAGGAGGGTCGGTCATATATTGTGTAAGTTCTCCATAATCTAATCCTGTAGAAACTACAGAATCTATTCCATATTCTTGTTGTCTGCAAAGAGCTTTATCACACCTATCTAAAGAAGCACACATATAGAAATATGTTTTTCTTTCAAAACCCTTTAGAATAGTAGCGGTAAGTTCTTTCTCAGGAATAGGCTGTTGTAATGAATCATTTATATCTGTAAGCTTTTCTCTTAAATCACAATTTTCATCTTTTAATCTTAAATACACTCCTACACTAAATAGCCAATTATTACGTTGACCTGGTCCTATGTCTCTTAACAGTATGCCTGTAAGTACACAAGGAGGAGCATCTTTATATTCAAAGTTATTTATAAATTCTTTGTGTTCTTTTAGTGATAGTCTTCTTTCTTTCATTATATCAAGACCTTCACTAAGGGAATATGTTCCCTTTTTTCCTACCAACTTTCTATGATTTTGTAAATCATTAGAACTAAAGTAGGGTAGGTTTATCCAACTATAAAATGTATTAGTACTTGAAGCTTTAGACTGCTTCGGAAAGATTTCTACTTTTTTGTTACAAGAAAATGCTCTTGCATACCACTTTAATATTTCCTGTACATCTTCAGCTTTGGTTGGTTCAGAAAAGAATATATAGATATGAAGTTTTTTTGATTTACTATAACAAGGACATAGAGGGAATTTAAAATCCTCTATAGCTGCAATTACATCTTGTAGGTCATAATTATAGTCATCAATATCAATAGCTCCAAAATAACAAGTACCGTCATCTCTGATTGGAGCTACTCCTACAGAAAGTTCTCCTGTTAAGTGTTTATTTATTACAGCAGGTGTTAAATTATCGTGAATAAGTCTGGATTGAGCTTCTAGTTTTTGACCTTCTTGAAAGGGAGCAGTCAAAGTACTAACTCCGAAAGCAGAGGTATTCCCTTGAAAAAGGTTGAAGAAGTCTAGAACATCGTTATTAGTATACATTATTTTCCCTTTGTAAATAAACAAAAGTTCCCCGAAGGGAACCTTTGTATCCTTTTAGTAATTAGTAATCTGAGTTGTCATCTTCTATCATTGGTGTTGTAGTTTCTTCTCTGTTGTCTACTAATAATAGAGCGCTATCAGATATCTGACGTGCTGGTTGTACATATTCTAGGAATAATTCTTTTGAAGTCCATTCTTTGAATACAATAGATGATTTGCCTTCGCTGTTGCAAGAATAATAAGGATTTCCATTTTTGCTTTTATCCTTATTAGAAGTCATATTCCAAATACCTGCAAAAATAGGAGCTGGTTTTCCTCCAGGAGTACGGAGATACATAAGTTGTGTATTCCATCCTTTTAGATACTTCATGTTTCCTGGTGTTGAGCCAAAAATCATAAATCCTGCTTCTTTGTGTTCAGGAAGAATTACAAGGTAATACCATGTCTCTACTACTTTATTGATGCTTCCATCTTCTCCTACGTGAGTCATGCCTTTGAAGTTATCTCCTGTAACTCCTTCCAATCCTCCTACTGGATATGTACCTACATATCCACCTTGATTAGGTTTCCATTCTACCCATACCTTTTGGAAATGACAAACAATAACATCTACGCTTGTACCGTAATCTTCACCTGTTACAGAATTGTAGAAGTGTCCTACAGGTACTTTTTCATTAGTTACTACATCACTTAATGATTGAGCAATAAGTAATCTAGGTACTGTTGTTTCATTTGACCCAATGTTCTCAAATCCTTGTCCTGCTACTTCCTCTAAATAGTCTACATCTAATTCTTGTGCCATAATTCTTTTCTCCTTGGCTTAAAATAGTTTTACTTGAAGTACTCTCTATGCGATTTCCTTCTTTAAGTGTATATTTAATTATATACACTTAAAGAAGGAAACCCCGAAGGGTTTCCAAAAGGAAAATAATATGAATAACTAATTAGGATAATATAAATATATATTATTTTAAGTTATTTTGCACTATTCTTACGTTGATTTTCAAATCCAAATATATTAAATTTATTACGGTCTTCAAAAACATTTGGGCCCTCAATCATTCTTAACTTATCTGCACACTTTTTAGCAATAGGTGAAGTTATTACTTCTACTGTATATTTAAGAATAAATTGTACTACATACATCTGTAAAGACCAGCTTGGTGTTCCAATAAAAGCAATAGTAATAAATAAGAATGTATCTACAACTTCTGCTCCTAAAGAGGATAACAATTTTCTTTTCAGGAATCCATTAGTACCTTCTCTGTGTCTGAAGTATTGAAATATAATATCATTTACCCATCCACCTATGACTGCTCCAAATAAACCTGCTACCATAACACGAATCATTCCTGAAGTTCCAGAAGAACCTAAAATAATAAGGCGTAAAGCATTATCTATATCTACAACAAAAGGTGCTGGATTAATAAGACTTATTACTCCTAAGATAACTCCTATGAATAATAATTGAAACAGTACAGTAATCCAAGCTATCCATCTACTAATACGGTATCCATATACATCAGAGGTCACATCTGATATAATGTATACAAAAGGAAAGAAGAAAACACCCATTGGAGCTAAATAAGGTCCAAAGAATCCAAGTCTTCCACTTACTAGGTTAGCTGCGATTTGCATAACAACACTTGAAACCGCTAAGAGTGTCAAATAAAATGTGTAACGTTTTCTCATTTTCGTTACCTCCTAAATAATTTATATAACGGAGCTAGGTTCCGTCTTTATACCTCTACTAACAGTATAGGTGTTTTACCATCTTTACTACTTAATGTCGTACTTACGCCTGAGATGTTTTTAATCTCAAAAAACCCTTCTCTAGGTATTTTAATTTTAATTTGGGTATTAAGTAGTTTTTTATCATTTTTACATTGTGATTGTAACATATTTAAGAGTTCTTCTACAGTAATAGGTTTTGAACCTCCATTAGAAAAAGAGCTCCTAGAAATTAATTCTGTTGTCATCATTTTCTTAGTACCTCCATTTCATCATATTGATAAAAGTTAATCCCTTTTGGAATGTCTTCGAGACTTATCTTAGCTTCTCCCCCTTTTTGTCCTAGTTGGTCAATAAGGAAAGCTTTTACGGAATTAGTATTCATATTTAATGTTTCCGAATATATAATACCTGCTTCTTTTAATTTTTCTATCTGAGAAGAAGGTACGGTACATTCAATTTTTACGTATTCTTCTCCTTCGTGTTCTTTCAACCATTTTGCTACATTCCGTTTATCTGTGTCATTTTTATTGATAGAACATGTAGTCTTGGTAGCGATTCGTACTAATGTATTATCGTCTGTTCGAATTTCTTCAATGTTATTCATTCTAAAAAGCATAGGCATTTCTTTTCGAGCGAAGTCTAAATACTTCTTTTCAGCCTTATTTAAAGCTTCAGTACACTGAATAACTTCCCATTGTAATTGTTTTAATTTCTGTGCATATTCTTTTAATTGTTGCATCAAATTAGATGTTTGTTCAATTTGCATGTCTTCTAATTCATATTCTGTTGACATATATTTGTTTCCTTTTCTAATTCTCCCTTTTCTTTTTAAATATAAAAGAAAAGGGAGAAGATTTAATTTAATTATGCACCATATTCAAGGTAATATGTATATGGTGTATATCCACGTGCAGAACGAGTAATTTTAACTTTATCACCTGGTTTAGACAACAAAGTTAAAGCGTAAGCTTCTGCTTTCTTTTGACTTTTAAAAGTCTTTACATCAGTATCATCTATACGAGATACTGTAAATGTAAATACAACTGCCATCTGTACTTCTCCTTTTATATTAAGTCCAGTTATCATACCAAGGTCTAAATATATTAGTTGTCCTGGTGTCAAACTTTTTCTCTATAGGGACTCCGTCCCCTTTATATTCAGGAAGAGAAGACACCTCAGATTCAGGAGGTAAACATTCAAAAACGTTCCCTGGTTGAATCTTTGGTCTCTTTTCCGAATCTGTAAAGAAAATATAAAGGGTTGGTCTTATTATTAAATATACCAGAAGAAATAGAATAAGGATTATTATTAAATACATATTACTTCTCCTTCTTTCTCTATAAGTGTATATTCTTCTTTAAAGACATCATCTACTTTGGTGAGCATGTCTTCTAAAGAAGTATCCCTTATATAATCCGCTAGTTGTTTCTTTTGCTTTAGAGCCGCATATATTTTCATGTCTATGGTATCATTCATAACATAGTCCAAATAGATACATCTATTCTTTTGACCACTTCTGTATATACGAGCTTCTACCTGAATCCTGTCTTCCAAAGAGAATGTATTACTATAGAATATCATATGGTTACAATACTCTTGTAAGTTAAATCCCATACTAATAACTCTGATGTTAGCTACAAGAATAGGAAACTTATTTTGTTGGAAAGCTTCAAGAGTTCCAACCTTCTTCCATCCTGTTTGAAGACAGCATTTATATCCTGCTTTTTCTAATGTATTAAAAATCCTGTCTGCTTCTGCACTGAAGTGACATACTATAATACATTGTCCTGTTGGATTTTCAACAGAGCCTACAACTTCTTCAACATCAACCAATAACTGGTCTAACTTAGGAGTATCATCAAACCAGGTAATCTTGTTTGGTGGAGGGTCTTCAAGTTCTCCTTCAGGAAGTTGTTCTGATGAAACGAATCCGGAAGCTATTTGCTGTAATCTAATATAAGAAGAAAGTTTTGTTTTTGCTTCTACCACTTCATCCTTATATGTTGTCAACAAATACTTTTCCATTTCGTTATAGACACGCTTTTGTTCAGAACTCATATCCAATAACTTACGCGTGTAGACGCGTTCCGGCATGTCTATACAATCTTCAATCTTAACAAACATTGCTATTTCTAGCATCTTTTGTTTTAATTGTTCCACATTCTTGAAAGGACCTTGATAAGTATCCTGTTGCTTTATAATATCATAGGTACTTAATGTAACTTCAAATAAAGCATGTGCCATTTCATATGAAGTACAATTCTTAATACCCCTCCATGATTCTTCGTTTATCAGAATCCTTATAGGTCTTCCATTAACCTGGATAGCATGAAACATACCATATTTGTTTTGAAAGCCATACCAGTTAACTCCAAAATAACCTGGTCTTAGGAATTCAAACATAGACCATACATCGAAAGGACCGTTCGTTACAGGTGTTCCTGTAAGAATAGCTCTAGCTACTGTCTTAGGTTCAGAACTTAAAATTGTTTTACCTCGTTTAACTACTTTATTGAATTCATAAAGTAATCTTTGTGTACGAATAGCTTTAGGATTTTTAATCCTTGTAGCTTCGTCCAAGATGATAAAAGTCCTGTGTGAGTTAACCCATTCAACATAGTCTAAATACTTTGTCTTTGTACTAAATTGTTCTATGTTAGTACATACAATATTTAGCTTTCCTTCTACAAAGAAGAGTTTCTTATTCTTTCTCCATTGTACTGTAGTATCTACATGAGACATCCATTTAGGTATCTCTTGTAAGGCCCATTGCTTATGTACTCCGTTTGGAGCAATAACTAAGACAGCATCAATTTCTCCTTTGTTATACTTCTCTTCTGCTATTAAAAGAGAAGTACGTGTTTTTCCTGTACCTGGGTCAAAGAACAAAGGAATTTCTGCTTTGTCTTTATATCTATCCAGTGCTTTCTGTTGATGCTGATACGCTTTCACTTGCTACTCCAAATTTTGCTTCAATTATAGTATCTCCATTTAAGGTGACATCTATAGATGTATGTAATCCCATCATATATAATGCAGGTAGATAGTTAGGGTCTTGAAAAATATTCTGAATACATTTTATATTTGCTTGAATCTGTTCAATAGCTTCATGAGTAAGTTTACAGCTATGTTTATAACATTCTTCAGGCCCTTCGAATTGTTCTACATATTTTTTTACTGCTTTCAATTCTACATCATCCATTTAAAACCTCTCTTCTTCAGAACATTGGTTAAAGTAATCACACCATCCACATAATTTAGAAGGGACTTTATGGAAGGTAGATGTTTCAAGTATTCTTTTAATACTTAAAGTAAAGTCTACTACCTTTTGATAATCAAAGATTACCTCTTTAACTTCTATAGTATGTTGAGATAGTTCTTTTTCTAGTCTCTTGAAATATTCTTCAAGAGATTCTGTTACATTCTTTTCAAGAACTATTTTAGGAATGAATACAAAGAACATTTTATCTATAGTCATTCCAGGGTGTGTAGATTCAAAGAATGCTTTATATTCATGCAACTGTCCTGAAGTCATATAACTTTGTTGGTTGTTTGAATATTTGAAATCAAATAAATGATATCTGTTCTTTTTTTCTAAAGGAACGAGCATATCCATATAACCTACAAAGTCCTTATGGTCAAGTTTCTTTTCAAAGATTGCATGTTGAAGAGGTAATACACTATGTGCTTGTTTTGCCCAGTACTTGAGTTTAAATTCTTCAATTAAGTGTTCTTCAGTATGCATTTGAAATTGAGACAAATAATACTGTGAAGCTGCTTCAGGTCCTTTTTCAATACCTTCATGCATAGCTGTTCCTAAAATCAAAGCATCTGTAGGTGTAATCTTCCTTTCTACTTTGACATCATCTACATAATGTAGTTTGTATTTGTAAGGACATTGATTAAATGTACTTACCCTTGAATGTGAGAATTGTACCGCCATTTATTTCTCCTCTTAATTATATTTAAGGCTCTTCTGAACCTTCCTTCTAATGTGAGTACAGTACGTTGTAATTTATAGTACTGTTCATGTAAACAAGAATTACATAAAAAAGGAATTGTGGAACAATTTGAATATTTTGTAGCTCCATAAAATTCCTCATCTACCTTTCCTTCAAAATCATCAGGAAGACTGTTTTCTGCTATAGGGATTTTGCATTCCTTGCATTTATAAACTATATCCATTAGTCCACCTCGAATATATCAATTGGATAAAACAATGCCCAGCAAAGGGAATCATCAGCTTCGAATCTTTCATAACATTCCTCACTAAATCTTCTCGTCAAGGTTTGTACATTCTTTTGTATAAATTCTTTTTTCAAAGAAGCTAAAGTATCAGCGAAGTAACCTTTCATACCTATTCTTGCGTTATCTGCTGTTACAGTTGTAAGTACGTTGCTAGGGTCAAATACTCTGTTCTGTCTTAATACAGTCATTGCTCCAATTTTAACTAAAGCATTATGAATACTCTCTTGCATGCATTTATCTCTATATCCACATTCCTTACACTGTATTTCACCACAGGATGCATTTTTAGCATATTCTTTCAAAACTTCTCTTTTAGTTTTCATCATATTCCTAATAACTCCTTACTGTAAGGTAAAGTCTTTACCCAGTTCATAAAATCATTACTCCATTCAGTAAGTTTGTGATTCTTCCTTTGTTGAACCATTGATAACAGATTTTCATAATTCATTGTTACTGTTCTAGTTTGTAACCAAGATGATGGTAAAAGACGTATAAGTTCTTTCCAATATCTTTTATCTTTTGTTTCAAGATATCTCTTTCTTAAATCCTCAAGCTTGGTCAGTAACTCTGCCCAAAGCGCTGTCACTTCTGTAACATATATCAATTCTGGAACGTCCATATTTTTTGAAATATAAAAATCTTCAAAATCACCTGTCTCAAAACAATCTAAGGTAATTGGTGTAGTTGCTAACTTGTGCATTGTACTTGTACTGTTTGCAACTGTTCCAACTTTATATGTATCAAATTCCTTCCACCAGTACAAAGGAGCGGTAATATCAACGCTTACCATAATCTGACGCATAAACTTTCTATGTTCAGGACCTGCTTTAATAAGTCTTTGTGCAAGTTCAATGTCATTAGGACCAATTACAAATTGCATACATTTACAATTAGTTTTAGAATTACAATCTTTGCAAAATGCCAAAGCTCCATCATAACAACCATATCCACTATCGCTTTTATTCCAACTTTCTAAAGGATTACGCATTCCTCTAATTGCATGCTCAAATCCCCAAACATCTGTATTATTGAAGTTCATTTCTTTTCCCTTTCACATATTTTGATTATACTTTCTTCAATTGAATCAATTAAATCTGTGAGTTCATCCAGTTTTTTGAAAAAAATTGTAAATGAAACAATTGTAAGAATAACTGCGAAAATAATTAAATATATCATTCTGATGTTTCCTTTTCTACATTCTCCACATAGCATTTTGCTTCATCCATAAGGGAATCGAGGCAAGGGTCATAACGACAAATATAAATATCTCTTAACAAGGATTTCGCATAAGATAATTTTTCAATTTGTGTCTTTGATTTTGATAAATCAGCTTGGAGTTCACAAATCCTTTTTGAAAGGCGATTTTGTAAATCTTGGTATCCAGTTAATCTTACATATGCTTTGTCATTAAATATAGTTACTTCTGGAGGCTCTAAATATCCAATCTCATTTAATCCTTTTATAGTTAAGACAAGTGAACGAGCTTTTTTATGATTATTTACTAAATAACCTTGTTTCTTAAGTTTTATACATCTGTTACTTACATTAATATTATGTATATTGAAATGGCAACCTATCTCTCTCATTGAAGGAGAATGCCCATGCTCTACAGTATATTTATGTATATATTTTAATAATTCAAATTTATTCATATTTTCCTCCCTTGAAAGTTTACCTATACCCCTTACAAGGTTTAAACACTAAATACATCGTAACCATTACGTAGGTTACCCACTTTATAATAATTCTCTTCGACGAAGAGTTATTAACCCAAGTTTACCTTCATCAGTTTCATATAAATCAGGCATCTTAAAAGTTATTTCAGCCAATGCTGTGTCTATTGTACTATTACTTTTACAGATGCCGAACAATTTACTTAATTCTCTCTTTGGATGGAGTTGACCATCTCCGAGTAAGTGATAAAGGATTTTAATCCTTTCTTCTATTTTAGATATCACCTTCTGGTACCTCTAATTCATTAGCAGTTATTGCTGCTGTACATAATTGTTCACCATAAGTACAGTCTTTACATACTTCTGCTACATAAGTACCATCTTCTTGTTTTTTGTAGTGACTGATAATTACTATTCCTGTAGCATGTCCTGGTCCTACTAAAGGATATCCTGTCAATTCAACTACAGGTATTAGTAATCTACTTCTATCTCGAAAGACTTTCATCTTTCGTACTTTATTACCATTTTCAATCAAACGTCTTGTACTTTGTACACTGCGTTTGGTGAGCCTTGCGAAATCACTAATGTGTATGAGATCGATCCCGTTATACGAAAATACTCTAGCTTCTTCCATTTTTTGACCTTCCTATTGTAAAAATAATACCCAGTTCATCCATGAACTGGGTATTATTTTTATTTACGCATTGTAAGCTGGGATTTCAGCTTCTAATACATATGCTTTTTTAGCTTCATCGAAGTTAACAGGAGTACCTGCTTTTTCCCATTTACGCATCAATTGACGCATTTCTGGATAACCTTTTCCTGTTTTTTCGAAAACTTGAAGAGCTGTGATTGAAGCACCTTTTTTAGGAGCATCGCCGAAAAGTTGGTAAATAACTGGTTTACCAAATGTAGAAGAACCTACTTTACGACCTTCACGACAAAGGAATGCCATTTCTTCTTTTAGGTCAGCTGGAAGTTCGATTTTCTTTTCTTTAAGGAAATCGCGAATTGCACATGCAGCCTTAAGTTGGTGTTCTCTCTGACGTTTTTGGTATTCAGAGTTGTTGTTTTTCTTTTTTGCTACTGTTTCTTCTGCTGATGCTGTAGCTTTTACTGAATCTAATAGTGACATATACTGCCTCTTTTTGTTGGATGTTAAGTTAAAGATACCTTTTATTGGGTTCATTTCAATCAACGAAAGAAATGATTCCGGTTCTTTTATTCTTACTTCCTAACAAAGTTTAATGAATTACTCCTATACAGAATTAAGTATATAAAATCAAGGATAAAACTAAACTTAATCCCAACAGAAGTAATTTATTAAACTTTGTTATTATGTTTTTATTATATTTAATATTGAAAATAAAAGCCATATTTAATTGGCTTTTATTTTCAATAATTTTGAAGGTTTTTAACGTACTAGAATGGTTACCTTATAAGAATGGTTACCTAATTCCAATTCTTCCACAGATGGCACTCCCCTGCCTGTATCCATTTCTATTATGTCGAAATATTCAGGAAATAATTTGGTAACAAAGTCTACTTTGTTATGACTGCCTAAAAGATACTTGAGTTCGTTAAGTATCTCTTCTACTTGTCGCTTACCTTCATCATCTGTTACAAAAGAGTTGGCACAATCACTATAAACTTGGTGAAGGTATTCCAGGTTTTCTATTAAATAGTCAAGATGGGTCTTTTCTTCAAGAGGTTCCATATACCTATATCCATTGTAAGGATGGTCTTCATCTTTATCAATTGATAGTTTTTGTATATCGTACTTCTTAGCTTTAAGAGCCTTAATACTATCAGCCACCTTAACTTGTTTGCCAAAATACTTAACTGTGTCCTTAACGTTTAATGGTCCGTAAATCATTGGTTGTCTCCTTTATGATAGAGTGGTATATTGTTTAACTTAGCTAACAATAAAGTTAAACGAGAAGTAACCTTGAGTTTGGTATAACTGTTTTCCTTAGCATATGCTGGTACATCTAGAATATCCAAAGTAGCGTGAATGTCTTGAATTTCCCTATCAGCTTCCCGGTAGTTCTTTTCATACATGTCCTTTGTTTCTTGGCAACCTTTAAGTTTAGATGTAAGGTCTTCCACTTGTTGTTGTAGTTGTTTAATGGTTCTTTGTTCCTTTGTCATTTGACATCTCCTTTAACCTACATATATGCCCCTTAGACACATATTCCTTTAACACTTGTCGTGATTTGTTTAATGGTACGATACGTTTTACATACCATTGTCCATTGCTCTCGTCGAGTAGTAACAATTTGAATCGCCTAACTGGAGGATTCTTTTTCAAACCAGCTTGGTATTGTTTAAGTACCATAAGCTGCTCTTCCGTATACTCCCCCGAAGGCTTAATTTTACAGGCTTTTAGGTATTTATAAAAACTAGACTTTTGAATGTCTAATTCTTGTAACAATCGCTTCAAGCTGTACACTTAGGTTGCTCCTTTCTTTCGTAAGTTCTACGTAAGTTAAATTTATCCAACACCAAGGTCTATGGGTTAATAACTCATCCTCAGCTATTGGTGATAAATTATCTTGACGTATTGCTTCTAGTAATATTTTACTTTCGTATCCATTACAGAATACAAAAGGTCCAATGTAATCTACAGGTATTTCTTCGTGAAATACTAATGAATGCCATACGTAAAGAGGATATTTGTAAGCCTTGCTTCCTTCCTTTTTATATCCACCAGTGTAGTACCTATCCTTTACATGTACATACCTCTGGTCGAGATACTTAGTCCAAAGACCAGTCTTCATCAGACGAGAAGCTGAAATTTGAACGATTTCCGAAGTATATGGTAAGAACTCCATTTTTGTAAGCCTCCTTTAACTTTTCTACGTCTTTGATTTGGCATTGCTTCTCGTAGTAGTTAGATGCATACATTCCTGCTAACACTTCCGCTTCGTCATCCTTGTCCAAAGCTAGAGACGTGATTAATTGGTCATACAAGGGTGTCATTGTATTCCATTTCTCTTGCAACTTCTTGCGTTTAGACACGTAGTTGGAACAAGATGCTTTGGCTAACACAACGATTGTGTTATTTTCAGTTGTAACGAAGGGAAGAACGCAGTTGTCTGTATCAAGAGATTCAACTTCGTACATGTACCATGTTCTTTTTACATCACAAGAATGTCCTGGTACTTCTTGTACCAAACATTCTCGGATGCTTTTGTCAGACATGTATGTTCTGTGAAGAACGTTGATGTTGTTTCGTCTACAATAAGCTTCGAATGCCGCGAATGTTGTAGGAATTACTTTTGATGCAGGACGTCCCTTTTTCTGAGGCATTTCTCCTTCTTGAATGCCCTTGATTAAAGAAGCCGCCATTTCAGGACTACAACTGAAGATTACGTATTTCCCGTTGCTTAGCTGTGTTTGACTGAATTTCATAGCATCCTCTTGGTTTAATGGGATGTTACAAAAATATGCTGGAAGACTGTAGATGCTTTCCAGTTGAATGTTGTTGTAGTTCCTTAAGAGGTATCCCCTTAAGTTGTTCTTTGTCATTTTTACTCCTTTCCCTTCACATTAGTGAAGGAGATTTACGAAAAAATATTTTAATTTAAAGTTCCTGGACTTATTGAAAAAAAGTTTTTTTGTCAAAAATAATGGAAATGACCGTTTCTCATGATACGAGAATGAAGAAAATGAAAAAAAAACGATTCCATTACTTTTGCGAGAAGGCTGATTCCCTTTTACAGTCATCTCGATTACAAAATATGCTTCTTTATATAATACAACAAATTAACTAATTTTTCTAATAAGGATTGAATAGGAAAATTTTTTTTT
>ERZ808048.7-NODE-7-length-52116-cov-4.159842_pt1 | contig 52116 bp, 62 predicted proteins | sample MGYA00380197_ERZ808048 | MGnify/ENA primary metagenome ERZ808048 (study PRJEB31490, sample SAMN06133377) | cow dung metagenome | isolation source: M1 | host: cow | place: China: Chengdu | collected 2015-05 ... | reverse complement strand
GCTGAGTTCGTTTTTCAGGGCTGCCGCTTCGTTTGCGAGTTCAGGCTTTTTTTCTACAAAGATTCGATAGACCATTGTTCTTTCTCTCCAGAAGGATGCAGACTTCAAGAATAGGTATACTATTGGTTGTCCTGCGATTTAATAGTAGGGAGGATGAACGCACAAACAGGCAAATGCAGGAGAGACATTACCACGGTTTTTCCACGGAAAGCACAGCAACTATTTTTCAATTCAGATTGGAGCCACGCAGAAAATCAGCAGAAAAAAAGAGTTTTGTTGGTTGTTTATGCAAAGAGGTTTGCAACGAACTTCATCGAGAAGATGAAGACAAACGGCAGGAAAATCCATCCGATAACCGGAATCAGCACGGCGATGGAACCAAGGATTGCAACAACGATGAAGAAGACTAATACGGATAAGATGTACTGACCCCATCCGATCTTCTTAATCTTTGCAAAGTGGTCGCCGAATGCAAATGCTGCACCGAATCCCTTCTGTGCGAATGCATACTCTGCCGGGATTAAAATGAGCACGAATGCAAGGGTGACGATTAAAGAGATAATAGAGCCAACTAATCCAAGACCGCCGACAAGAACATCAACGATTGCCGGAATAATCATGTAGATAATGGCGATAATACAGAGGAGTAAACCGTCAATGAAAGCCTTGCCGATGTTTTTAACGACCGGTTCTTCTCCGCGGTAGATTTTCAGATAGATACCATTTCCGATTAAGTTTACAATCGGAATGATGGTTACGATGATAAGAAGAAGCCAGTTGAGCCACTTGCCAATCAGGCTGTCTTTTGCAAATCCAAATGATTTGCCGAGATTGTCTCCAATTCCAATAGACATTTATATCACCAATTTTGTGATATTGTAACATAAGAGTTGAGAATATAAAAAAGTATCCCCGCAACAATCTCAAATATGCCCCTGATTTCAAATCAGAGGGTGAAAAATATAGTTGAGGTCAGTACTTAACTTTCCTGTAAACAGGCTGACCGTTTTTGATACTATCTGCTTCAGCCTCTTCCTGCAGAATCTTTTCAAGACGCCTGGCTTCCATCTTCTTCTGGAATTTTGGACGCAGATAGATACCAAGGAAAGCAACTAAAAGACCTCCGATGGTCATAGTGATAATTGCCATAATTCCCTCGGTTGAAGTGAACGGGAAAGGTTCAAGCGGAGAGATTGCAAGGAAGTAAATCATGAATCCATAGCTTAAAAGCCCGATTGAAATCGCAAAGAACGGAATAACAAACATCCTGTAAAGCGTCTCCGGGTTGTTCTGAGCTGAATCAATGATTTTACCGGCAACAGCCACAAGACAGGCTGTGATAAACCAGACACACGAACCGAACAGGAACGTGATGAAGTTGTAGATGAAACCTACATTTCCTGTGTCCGGGTAGTATGTCACAATACTCATCAGACCAGAAACTAATCCTGCAACGATTAAAATGCCGGCTCCAAGATAAGAGATGGCAGACATTCTTCCATTCTTCAAAGAGTCAACAAGACCATGATAGAACATTGAGAAGTAGTCATCGATACCAAATCCTTTGAAGAGGAGATAAAGACCGACGATTGCCAAAACCACAAGGAGTGCAGAAATTCCAGGGAGGAACAGTGCTGCCAGTGCTGCTAAGAGAAGAAGACCTCCAAGCGGCACAAGGAAAGTGCGGGCAATCTTTGGATCGTTCATCAGTTTTTTGATGATATAGTAGGTTCCTTCGATGTTTGGAAGCTGCTTGATTACCACGCGAACTATTCCTGCGATTTTAAGTCTTGACTGTATGATTGGAAGGATATATTCATCCTCTGCCCCGTCTGAGATGAGAATACACTCGGTGACACCTGTTTTTTCGATGACCTCTTCTAAAAGATCGGCGATTCTTCTGTCACCTTCGAGCAGATTCAAATGGTTTCCGGAGATTACTGCAACCTCGACGTCTTCGCCTTTCGCAAGCTGATCGTCATAGGTTTTAATTGCCTGGAAAATAGCGTTGGTATCTGAATCCTCGGGGTCTGCCGTTCCAAGTTTTACGGCCGCCTCAAGACAGGCCTCACGCCCAATAGCAGGAGTGGTTACTCCTGCCTTATATCCTACATCGTCATCTCTGTCGACGCTGAGAATAAGAGTTCGTGGCGTATTCATTCTGTATTACCTTTTGATTCTGAATCGTTATATATCTGTGGTGGGAGATATTTTTTCGTTAATCCATTTCCGTCCTGATTCGGTTTTGAACAGAGGAAGGTCTTTGTCGACTACAGCTATGTTTCTTGTAACAGGAGCGGACTCTCCTGTTTTGGGGTTGTAGCCCATCTTTTCGATTTTACCTCTGTAGATGGCAATACCGCGCCTCTGCCAGGCAGGAGTTGCCGCGAGGTTTATGCCGTTTGAAAAGGCAAGTTCGTGAAGAGCTCCGGCGTTCATTCCATCAAGTTTTCTCTGTGCCTGAGTGCCGGAAAGCCCGCTGTCTGTTAAGAGCTTCTGGCAGTAACCGTTTATGTGGTTTCTCCAGGCCTCGGCCTGACGCCATGCAAGATATGCAGGTAGCTGGTCCTTTGCAATCGGTACAATTCTTGCATCAAAGGATATCGGGGCTTTCACATCCGCATAAAGTGTGAAGGCTGATGCGGCATGGGCAGCCGCGACTGATACGAGTTTTTCGACACGGCAGTCGAAGACTGGGTTTTGCATAAAGATGCTGATTTCATCAGAGAACGTGTAGATAAAATCAGGCGATAGACCGCTTTCGCTAAAGAGCGATTCAGCAGTTTTTACAAAACATGCGGAAAAACGATCATCAAACGGTTTTTCGTACCCTGACGTGAACGTATGAAACGCTCTCCCGTCAAGACGAAGTACGAATGGAAGAGTTGTTGTGAGACGAGAGTATATCTCACGATTCTTCATTTCGTTGTACAAATTTACTCCAGGGATGAGTCTTCCGCGGATCTAAAAGCTCCCGGGATGTGACGAACTAAGATAATGTCTCCAACTTCCTTTACGATACGGTACGGGATGATTACTCCTGTATAGTTCTTTGTGTCAATTGCATCACGATTGACGTTTGTAAGGGCAAGGCCGCTGACCTTTTTATTTGTGACATCAAGGACGACGTCCTCTACTTTACCCAGATAGACTGCTTTGTCAGAATAAACGTTCATGCCGAAAAGCTGTGAGATCTGCCACTTCATAGTACTGATTCATATTTAACTTCAGATATAAATAGATTCCTATGATTTGTGCCATCCTCTTCAGAGGGTGAAACAAACATATTAACAATCTATAAGACCAATATAGATAGACTACATGATAACCATCCGGAATTTTGAAGACAGCGACTATCATTCTTTATGTGAGCTTGACGCTCCGCTGTTTTCCGGCATGGGAGGTCCGATTCTTTTCCGCCACATTCAGGAGATTTTCGGAAGTCTGTTTTTTGTTGCAGAGTGCAATGGAAAAGTTATCGGATATATTTTAGGCGGAATCCACCTCGAGGACAAGACAAGAGGTAAGCTTATCAGAATCGGGGTTGGAAACGGATATCAGAGAAAGGACTGCGGAACCAAACTCACAGAGGCTCTCTTTGGAAAGATGAGGGAGCTTGGTGTAAAAAGCGTTCACTTAACTGTTGCAGAGGACAATATCCCGGCCCTTTCATTCTACAAAAAAATCGGATTCATTCAGACAGACGCAAGGGAGAATTACTTCTACCCGGATATTCCGCGTCTTATGCTTGAAAAGATGTTATAATAGAGTATCTCCCTTTTTCTTTTCGAAACGGGAGAGTACGCTTTTTTTCAAATCAATTGCTGCCTCTTTAAGCGGTACGGTAAAGACAAACTTCGGGACATCAGCATATCCGTGAAGTCCTATTACGACATACACAGGATATCCCTCCTTTTTTTCCCAGTCGAGAAGTTTTGCATAGGTCTCTTCCGTTGTCCACGGAAGGTATGCCTCTCCGTCTTCTCCAATAAACATCTGACTGCGGTAACAGGTTACAATGTCGAACCGTTTCTCATCCTTGTTTCGAAGGACGATTAAATCAGGTTCTCCAAGTTTCCTGTCTTCGCGTGATGCACATGAATAGGCACTTCCAAGCCTTTTTTCGATGTACATCCGAAAAGCAGCGGTAACTGCGGGGTTTGTGTCGTCTGGTTTGTCATCCGGGTCGGGATACCAGACACCAAGTGCCCGCTCAATGTTGCCGAGGAATTTTTTCATTTATGCTACGTGGACGTACTTCTCAACGAGTTCGGCGAACTTCTCTTCGTTGCCGAGTAAGCTGTCGGATAAGCCTTTGTCTCCGTATGCCTTGAGTTTCTTAATCTGAGAGTCGATGACTCCTGCCGGGAAGATGCCGTCTCTTTCGAAGAGTGCACGCTTTGCGTCAAGGACATCTGCGGACTCGTCACAGCAGGTTGGAAGCTGGTCGAGGGTTGCAAGGAAGTCTTTGTATGCCGGGTCAAAGATGTTTCCGGATGCGTAGAGTTTGTCTGCAAGCTCTAAGGCATTGTTCATCTCAAGTCCGTGCATTGCTCCCATGATTAATGCTGCAACAGTTTCGTAGAGGTCTGCGGAACCGTCTGCTACGCGGTATTCAAAGGTCTGCTTGCAAATCTTGTCTGCCTTTCTCTTGAGGCCGAAGTTTGCTTCTGCTGCCATGTCGGAGGAGCCGGTCCATCCAAGCGGTACACGGACTACGACGGAGCGGTTTCTGTCTCCCCAGCAGATGTAGGTTGGTGCTTCCTGGTGCGGGACTAAACGGAGGTAGGAGGTCGGGATGGTGTTTCCGAATGCGGTTACTGCGTCTCCGACGTCGAGGATTCCGGCAATCATGCGCTTTGCGATGTCGGATAAGACTCCGTCTTTGATCATGACGTTCTTGCCGTTCTTCTCTGCCATCATGTGGAAGTGCATTCCAGAGCCTGCCTTTCCGACAGTAATCTTTGGTGCGTAGGAAACAGTGACGCCATACTGGTTTCCGAGGTTTCTGAGAATCCACTTTGCGAGGATGAGCTCTTCGACTGCGAGTCTCGGGTCAACCGGGAGGAACTCGATTTCGTGCTGTTCGTAGTAGAGTCCGTCTTTGGTGAAGCATCCGACTTCAGAGTGGCCATACTTGATTTTTCCGCCTGCTCTTGCGATTAAGCGCATTGCTTCGACTCTCATCTCTTCGAATTTGCAGAACGGTGCGGATTCGTGGTATCCCTTCTGGTCACGTCCCGGGTAGAAGTCGTCCTGGTCGCAGATGACGTAGTATTCGAGTTCTCCTAAGCACTTGAAGTCCATTCCGGTGTTCTTGCGGAATGCTGCTGCTGCCTGGGTTAAGATGTACTCAGGTGCGGAGGTGAGTGGTTTTCCGGTGTTGTCGTAGTAGGAACAGAGGATTCCAAGGGTTGGGGTTTCTGCGAACGGGTCGACAAATGCGGTTGCGTAGCGCGGGATGACGTATAAGTCAGAGCTTCCTGCTTCGATGAACGGGAAGATGTTACTGCCGTCAACACGCTCTCCGTCAGAGAGAATGGTGTCTAAGTATTCTTTGGAAGAGATGACGAAGTTCAGTGTCTTGAGTTTTCCATCGGCTGCTGCGTAGTGGAAGTTTACCATTTCGATGGCGTTTTCTTCGCAGAAGCGAATGATATCGTCCTTGGTGAAGTACTCTGGACTCTTTTTCAGGAACTGTACTAAGTCGTTAGGATTCATCAGAACCTCGGCGTCGTTCATAATGTTTAATTATTTTTGCTGTATTAGGATAAAATATCTGTGATGGGTATTGAGAGGGAGATGAAAAAACAGGCGTGAGAATGGTTAAAAAATCCCTTCAATCTTTCGTCCACACTTAGCACAGCACCCATCCTTCACCCCTGGCATCCTGCACACATAACCCGTCCTGAAAAGCAAACGCTCCCCACACTCAGGACAATATGTAGTACTGCCTTCAACATGCATCACATTTCCCACATACGGATAATACAGACCCGCTTCCTTTGCCATCCGAAAAACCGCATCAACATCATCACGTGTTGCAGCACGAATGTCTGTCATCTCATACATAGGAGTAAAAGCAGTGAAATGATGAGGAACAGCAACCCCCAGGTTTTCAACCTCCCATGAAAGCATCGAAGAAATTTCATCCTTCGAATCATTCAGACCAGGAATAATCAAAGTCACAAGCTCCAGATGCCTCTTCAGCTCAGACACGAGCATTACAGCATCCAGAACATGAGAAAGCTTAGCCCCTCCGCAGACTGAATTGTAAAACGAATCAGAAAACGCCTTCAAATCCACACGAAAAGCATCCATGTATGGAGCAATCTCGCGTATGGCATCCTCAGTCATATACCCGTTTGTAATAACAGCAGTCTTTAACCCCTCATCTTTTGCAAGCTTTGAGACATCATACATGAACTCATAAAACACAGTCGGCTCATTGTAAGTAAAAGAAATACTCTTCGCCCCGGACTGCAAAGCAGCAAACACAATATCTTCAGGCTCAGCACAAACAGCATCATGCCTGAACTCCTGAGACAAAGTATAATTCTGGCAATGCAGACACGTAAAATTACAACCGAAACTGCTGACTGACACAGTCTGCGTTGCAGGCAGAAAATGATTAAGAGGCTTTTTTTCTACAGGGTCGAGCCCGCAGGCTGTAACCTTTCCGTAGGTCAAAGTCAAAAGATTACCTGAAACATTCTCGCGGACATTACAAAAACCCCGCTTTCCATTCGGAATAACACATCGTCTTGCACAAAGATTGCAAGTCTCAGTTAAAGAATCAAACAGGCGTGCCTGCATAAAAAGAGTATTTGGAAGAGAATTTATTCAGTCTTCTCTTCTGCTGCCGGCTCTTCGACTGCCTTCGGGCGTGGGAAAGACTCAACGAACTTGACAGACTCTGCTGCCGGGAAGAGCTCGAGTGCTTCCTGCATGATAAGGTACTGGGTCATGAACCAGTTCTGGTTGTACATTGCAATCATGGTCGGGACTTCGACGGAGACAAAGTTCTCGTGCTTGGTTCCAATCTTCATGTCGCGGCCGGTGATGAGCTTAATGGTACCTGCAAGGCACTCTGCTGCATCGGTAACTTCCTCAATGATGGTGAAGGTGTAGACAACTTCCTGTCCTGCAAGCGGGTGGTTGAAGTCGACGATGTATCTGTTTCCAATCTTCTGAACAACAACACCTTCGCGTCCCTCAACGGTTAAACGCTCGAAAAGTTCCGGCTTGTGGTCGAATGCCTTCTTGTCGACTGCCTTCATCTCTTCTGCCTTGTGCTCACCGAATGCCTTCTCTGCCGGAAGGGTGATGGTGTATTCCTGACCGATTTCCTTGCCTGCAAGTTCCTCATCGAGTCCCTTTAAGAGTCTGCCTGCGCCAACCTTAACGATTGCCGGAGTGTACTCGAAGTTCTCGCGGAAAATGTTTGCGTTCTTTGCAGCCTCTGCATCGGTGGTGTCGAATGCGACGCCGTTGATGGTACCGGTGTAGTTGAGTTTGATATATGTGCCGTTTTCGATAGCCATACGAATTCCTTATTATATGGTCGTTCTAAGTTTATAATCTCTGTTACATGTTGTTGCCAGTAAAGTATCCAATATCTAACAAAGAAACAATGATATATGTCCCTTCAGATTCGCACGTCAGGTTTTGAGACACGCAGTCTTTACCGTTTTTCTTTTCCAAAAGATGAGAGGTTCCCATTTTTATTCCTGCAGGCGATGAAACTAAGACATTCCTGTAAATTCCTTTCGTACTATAAAACGAAAGAAACAGATATTCTAATACAGGATATCTTCTGCGGGACACTCAGATGACTTATACAGTTCTTTCAACTGCAAAGGATTTCAAGCCTGATGCATATTATGAAACTCTAAAAGGCCTTCACCCGGTTGGTATCGGCATGCCTGAAATTATTAAAAAATAGTTTGGTTAAAGAGACGCATCAGATAAATGAACATGGACAATCTTCCACTGATGTCTGCGTTTTTCTCTAAATACCGCACTAAAGTGCATTACTTCATTATTTCTTCTGATTGTTCCGTAACTCCACCCTACATGCCCGTCAGCCTTTACTGAATACTTTGACAGTACAAAACGCTCGGGTTCATATATGCGGAAGAATGCGGCTCTTCCATGCAAATCAAGTTCATGAATGTGAATATCAACATCTCTGGAAATAAATTCCTGAAGTTTTGGGATGTCGGCTTCTTCATAAGCATTCAGCAGGCTTAGGAGGGTTTGAGAAATCTCCTCTTCTGATCGAACAGGGGGTTTCATAATCATAATTTGACATGAGATAATCTGTCGGTTCAGGAAATAAAGTTAAGTGTCGAGGCAACAATTCAAAATAATGCATAGTTAATTTACAAATAAATACAGTTAAAATTTAAAAGATTACAAATAGAGTTTGTGTACATGCAAAATCATGTTACATGTACACACTGCGCATTATGATTTTTCAGGATTATCACGGACAACAAGAGAAAGAATTACTCCTGCGATAGAAATCACAGCCCCGATAATCATCGCTAAGTGGAAACCGTAGAGGAAAACATCTGTTGGAAGTTCCGCAAATGAGATGACATGCCCGCCGCTGCTTGTAAGCAGAGTAAATATTGCAGCATAGAGAGCAGTTCCAAGAACTCCTCCTCCATAAACGCATGTCATCATAATAGTAGAGCCGAGTTCTTTATCTCCTTTTGGCATTACCTCAACTATTTTGCCGGGTCCAGGACCGCTTATTGCGGCAATCGAAAATCCCATGAGAATCAGGGCTGTGATTAACGGAATAGCCCCGAACTCCGGAACAATTACCGAGTATATAAGACTGATTACAACAAGCATAGCAGAAGATGCAGCCATAAACCACCTGCGTCCGCCAACATTGTCTGAGATTCTGCTTGCCGGAATACTTGCAACCGCTGTTACAAGAGGAGGGATTAAGAGATAAATTCCGGAAACCAGAGAATCTACTCCTGCCGCGTTTGTCAGATAGAATGGAATCAGATACAGCAGACCGCAGTATATGACCTGCACAATAAGGAAGGCTGAGATTACTGCATTTACTTTAAAGTACTTGAACACTCTGATGTTAATCAAAGGACGCGGGGTTTTTAGCTCGTAAACGCAGAGAAGAACAGCTGACACAATACAGACAGCAAGAATTCCGATAATCAGAGGACTTGAAAGACCTGCATGCGGGAAGCGTTCAAGAACATAAGTTCCGCATGCCATAGCCGCGAAGAGAAGAACCGAACCAATCCAGTCGAAAGGTTCAGAGTTTACAGTATCTCCTTTCGGGATGACCTTTAAGCAGTAGAGAACTGCAAAAATTCCGATTGGAATGTTGATGAAGAAAATCCAGTTCCAGGAAAGGAAGTGTGTTAAAACTCCACCGATAGCAGGCCCTGCCGCAAATCCGACTGATGTTGCCGCAGTCAGCACTCCAAATGACAGGCCGATGATTTCTCTTGGCATGAACTTTACGCAGATGATTGGAGCACAGGCAATAATCATCGAAGCCCCAAGTCCCTGAACTCCGCGTGCGAAGATAAGCATAGGAAGAGACACTGAAAAACCGCAGGCAATAGATGATATTGTAAACAGAGCAAAGCCTGTAATCAACGTCTTTTTGATATGCCCTCTTGATGCTATGTTTCCAAAGATGAGAATTGTTCCAGCAACCATTAAGAGGTAAATGATAACAATCCATGAAACAGAGCCGGTATCAGCTCCAAAATCCGAGGCAATTATTGGAAGCGCGATGTTTACAATAGAACCGTCGAGGCCATCCATGAGACCGCCTAAGGCGACAGCTATAAGGAGAAGAATGGAGTGTTTATTTATTTTTGAGTTTACAGTATTCATTTTGTCTTTTTTCTAAACCCTGTAACCGTTGCATAGATGATAGACACAGGAAGAGCAATTGGAAGATAAATAATTCCAATACCCCATATGAGAAGAACTGCAACATCAAGTAAATCACCGACAAGCCCGTTCAATGAATATACAAGAGCGAGAACTCCAAAGACCACAAGTCCTAAAATGAACCAGAAAGGTTTTTGGAGGCAGTAGTAAAACCGCTCGTTCCAGTTCATATCATCTAAAGTTGCCCCTTCGCGTAATCTCGGCACCGGATTTAATCCCATAGTACTTACTTATACGCTTCCCTCACAAAAGAGGCTTATGCAAATACATTCAATATATTAAACAACTGTGCCTCACGAATACAGACCTCCAAAATACCGGCAGAAAAAAAGAAAGCCGGAACATAAAAAAACAGAGCGAAAAGAAAAGCCGAAGTCCTTAGGACTTGAGGTTACAAGAAAGGACAGCATCAGAGCAAAACTCATGAAACAGCTCTACTGGTGTCCTGTATGTAACATACCGCTTTTAGCAAAAACATGTGCCTGCAAGACAGAGTCGATAAAAATCGACCTCCAGCAGCCGTACGACGTACGCCCTGCATTAAAAGGAGATTATGAATTAATCAGAACCCTGATTCAGGAACGTTTCGGAGAAAAAGTCACACTTCCAAACATCCTTGTCTTAAACAAGGCAGGCGGAATGGACAGAAATGACTTAATCATAGCAAACGGAGTACGCTTTGCATGGCTCAGCTTTGACCAGTCCAGAAGACGTTTCTCACTCGATATCGAAGCAGAGGCTCTTCCATGGCTTATCGGAAAAGCCGACCGCGGAATTGTAAGATTAGAGGACGCTGCAGTCTCTGTCCCTGAAGGAAGACTTGGAGGCAAAAAGATTGCCGTAAAACCGCAGGCAATAGAAGACGGCGTTGTTATTGTCCGCTACAAATCAAAGTACGGAACAGGAATTCTTAAAGGAGAATCCTTAAAGATTAAGGAACTTGGAGCAGTCGAGCCTGCAAAACAGCTTCCAAACCCGACATGGAATGACGCAGTCGCCAAAAATGCGTTCCACTTAAAGAATATGGAACGTACCGCAGTACGCGAGATTCGCCAGAATTTAAGCCTTAAGCCTACCATTAACTGTTCCTTCTCCGGCGGAAAAGACAGTACAGCAGTCTGGCACATCGCACAGAAAGCCGGTGTTGAGAAGGCGTTTTTTATCGACACCGGACTTGAGTTCCCGGAGACCATTGAGTTTGTAAAATCACAAAACGTCGAGTTCATAAGCAAAGCAGGAAACTTCTGGCAGGCTGTGGAAAAAGCAGGACCGCCTGCAAAAGACCACCGCTGGTGCTGTAAACTCTTAAAACTCAACCCGTTAAAGGTTCACTTAAACGAAACCGGTGAATGCTTAACCGTTCAGGGTAACCGCTGGTACGAGTCATGGAACAGAGCAGAGCTCGAAGCTGTAACCCAGAATCCAAACAACCCATTACAGCTCAACATCTCTCCGATTCGTTCATGGAGAGCACTTGATGTCTTCTTCTATCTCTGGTTAAAGGAAGTTCCGTACAACCCGCTTTACGAGATGGGATACGAGAGAATCGGATGCTACTTATGTCCTGCAATGCTCGAAGCAGAACAGGAGAACATGCATAAAACCCATCCTGAGATGGCAAAAAGATGGGACGATTTCTTAAACCGCTGGGCAGCTGACCGTGGTCTTCCTGAAGAGTTTATCTCATGGGGACTTTGGAGATGGAAGGAGCTTCCGCCGAAGATGAAGGAGCTTGTCCGCGAGAAGGGTCTTGATTTAACAGAAAAACCTGTGAAAAGAAGTACTCCTGCATCCGTTGCCCATTTGATGCCTGAACACCAGAGAGAGAATCTGGTCGATGACACCGTACCGGAAGTTCCGGCAATCAAAGAGATTGATGTCGAAAAGGTCAGAGCAGATTTCCCGATGATAGGGGATATCATCTACATGGACAACGGAGCTACATCGTTTTCGCCAAACCAGGTAATCTCAGCAGTTTCAGAGTTTGACCAGAACTTTAGAGCAAATGTTGGCCGCGGTATTCACAGACTTTCAAAGATTGCAACCCAGAAGTACTGGCATGCCCACCAGAAGGTTGCAAAGTTCATCAACGGAGAGGAGGGAACTGTTGTCTTTACCAAGAACTCAACCGAGGCATTAAACATCGTAGCCCGCGGTTTCCCGTTCAACGAGGGTGACACTGTTGTCTTAACACAGCTCGAACATCACTCAAACATTCTTCCGTGGCGTGCATTAAAGGGTGTAAACATCAGGATTGTAAAAATCAAAGATGACTTTACTCTCGATATGGATGAGTTAAAACGCATCTTAGAAGAGGACAAAACTGTTCGCCTCGTCACTGTCACCCATGCATCAAACGTCACAGGAACTGTAAACCCGGTTGAAGAGATTGGAAAACTCTGTCGCAAGGCAGGAGTTGCTTTCTGTATTGACGGAGCGCAGGCAGTCCCTCACATGAAAGTCGATGTGGAAAAAATCTGTGCCGACTACTACATCTTCTCAGGACACAAGATGTTTGGTCCGACCGGAACCGGTGTTCTCTGGATGCGTGAGGAAAACCTCGAGCCGCTGATTCTTGGAGGCGGCATGGTTGAGAGTGTATCAGACGATTCCTATGTGCCGGCAAAAGGATATGCTAAGTACGAGTCTGGAACTCCAAACATCTCCGGCGGAATTGGTTTAGCAGCAGCTGTTGACTACCTCGAAGCTCTTGGAATGGATGCAGTCCATGCCCGCGAAAAGAAACTGACCGATCTCTTAATCGAAGGTCTCGAAAAGATTGAAGGCGTTGAGCTTTTCGCATGCAAAGACGCCGATTCCCGCGTTGGAGCTGTCTCGTTTAATGTACCTGGAGTTCACCCGCACGAGCTTTCCGCATGGCTTGATGAAGAACACGGAATCGCTGTAAGGTCCGGAATGCACTGTGCAGAACCGTTGATGAGACGCCTTGGAGCATCCAATGGAACGGTTCGTGCTTCACTTTCATTCTACAACACTGAAAGCGAAGTAAATACGCTGGTCTCTCTTATCAGAGAGCTCTTAGCATAATTTTTTTTTTTTGATTTTTTGTAACCGGCAAAACGTCACGGACAAAAATCATCCCGATAATAGCTAGAAACAATATTGAGACAGAACAACAACTCTATAGTATTTATAGAATTCATACCTAATACTATCTTATGGAAATCAGAAAGATTCAGGTGACAGGTGGATCATCATATGTTCTTTCTCTGCCGAAGTCATGGATTCGCGAGCGCAACATCCAGAAAAACGATCCAATCGGTGTTGTGTCACAGGCTGACGGCACGCTTCTTATCACTCCGAATATTCAGTACGACAGAACAAATAAAGTCAAAGAATTTCCGTTAAAGGATTACCCTGACCCGCAGATGCTTCTTCGCTCATTAATTGGAGCATACATCAGCGGATTTACAGTAATTAAAATTACATCCGCAGGACGTATTCCTCCAAAAGTCCGTCAGGTTGTCAGAAAGTTTACCCAGATGACAATTGGTCAGGAAGTAGCTGAAGAAACTGACAACAGCATCACATTAAAGGACATTCTAAACCCGAGCGAAATGCCGTTTGAAAATACAATCAGACGTATGTATGTGATTGTAAAAGCTATGCACGAAGACGCAGTATATGCTTTAGAACAGGGAAAACGCGAGTTAGCCGAAGATGTTGCAGCACGAGACACTGACATCGACCGCCTTCACTGGCTTATTCACAGACAGTTCTCGCTGATTATTGACAATCCGGCATTATCTCTTCGAATGAACATCACACCAAGCATGGCTTCGACCTATTATCAGATATCACGCATCATCGAGCGTGTCGGAGACCACGCGGTTTTGATTGCTGAATCTGTTCTTGTCCTAATCGACAAAGGAATTGACCGTTCTCTTATCCAGAAGCTTTCAGGTCTTAATGCTGAGTCTCTTGATGTGTTCTACAGAAGCATTCAGGCTGTGTTTTCGGGAAGCATTGTCAAGGCAAACCAGATTATTACTGACGCGGACGAACTTGAACCGCAGTATCATCAGTTCGGAGAGACCACACGAAAAATGAGAGCTCAGGAAGCAATTGCTGTGAATCAGATTGTACAAAGCATGCACAGAATTACCGAATACAGTTCTGACATCGCAGAGATTCTGATTAACAGAATGGTTGCTGATGAATAAAAAAAATTATTTTTTCGTATACGTCTTTCCCATATACTGATGCTTATCTGAATCCCCGCCTTTGGCAACCACATAGAACCACTGGAATGCCGAGCGGAAAAGACCGAAGTTGATATACCGTCTCATCGAGAATCCGACAATCATCTTCATATCGAGGTGAACCTTTCCGAAATGCTTCATACGCTTTGGAAGCTCCCAGTCATCTCCTGCATCACAGACGCGGTACATTCCAGCCTCAATGAACTCCTTCTTTCTAAAAGCAGTGTTTGCTCCAAGAGTTGCATAGAAAATACCAGTCTTTCCTCCAAGCCAGACAACTCTGTTGTAGAGGAAAACCTCAATCTTATGCTTTAATCCAGGCTCAAGAGGATAAATCGGACCATAGAAAGTAGAAGCCTCAGGGTGGTTCTTGAAATCGTTTACGATTGTCTCAAGCCAGGTACGCGGGAAGAAACAGTCTGCATCAGCTGTTACAATCCAGTCATACTTTGCTTCCATCACACCATCGTTCCTGGCGCCTCCTACCTTCTTGCTTGTCTGAATGAAAACCTTGTCCGCATACTTTGCGGCAATTTCTCTGGTGTTGTCCTTGGAGTTTCCATCAACGACAATCACCTCATACTGGTCACGCGGAAGTGTCTGGTCGCAGACACTCTTTAAACAGGCTTCGATTCCTTCACCTTCGTTAAATGCCGGGATAACAACTGAAATCATGATTTATTCTCCACAAAATTCAAAACACTTCTGATACATCCATCCATATTCAGATACTCAAACTGAGAGAAGCGGCCGACTAAATCAAGTCCTAAGCCCTCGAGATATTCGCGGGCAATTTTGATGTTTTCGAGATAGTCAACATCATAGACCACATACGCATACTTGAAGCGGTCAACTGCTGTGTGGACAACATTGTCTCCAGCAAGTCCCATCTCGCGAAGACCGGATACAGTGTGCTCAATGATTTCCTCATCAGTCATCTTCGAGATGTCATCACCCTCGTTGTAGGTAATCTCTGCAAGGATAGAGGAACACCCTTCCGGCGCTACCTTTGTTGAGAAGTTGGACGGGAAGGATAAACGGTTGAAAGCTCCCCACTTCATCTCAGGAACATACATCCAGGATATGTCCGGAATCTCTCCTTCAATTCCAACAGAGATACATGCAATCGAGTTGTAGCGAAGAGCACCTACTGTATCTTTGATATTCTGCGGAATATCAGAAAGCATTGGAAGAAGAACATGGAGCGGCACGGTAGAAATTACACGGTCAACTTCATATACATCTCCGCCTGCAGTAACCTTCCAGCCGTCACCTGCACGCTCAACCTTTGTGACCTCGCATCCTGTCTTGATTTTATCCAGAACAGGTGTCTCAATAGCTCTGACCAGAGCCTCAATACCTCCAACAACAGGATAGGAGAACACAGACTGGTGAGTGTAGCCTTCCGTCTCGATACCTACAGCAGACTTGATGATGTCTTCAACCGGCGGACGCGGCACACGTCCATCCATCCAGTGCTTGGACATCTTCTCTGTTGGATAGTTCCAAATCTTCTCATTGTAAGGAACAAGATAACACTCAGCAATTCCTTTGCCGAAGGTGTAGTAAATCCACTCCTTGAAGTTCTGAGGCTCTGCAACCTCGCCCTTTTCCACTGCAACGAGATTTTTCACATACTCATTGATACAGAAGAAGAGGTCTTCCTTTGGAAGGTCGGATAAACCGTTTTCGAATGGATACTTCAGGAAAAGGTCTTTGTAGAAAATCTTGGTATTGCGGTTTCTAAACTCACGGTTCTCTTCCAAGACATTCTGCATAAACTCGAGAACTTCAGTGTCACGAGAGAAGATAATGTGAGAACCTCCGACATCAAAAGTAAATCCATTTCTTTCTTCGGAGATACAAAGACCTCCGGTCTTTGCTTCCTTTTCGAATACACAAACCTCATCTCCTTTTTCAGAAAGGAGGCGTGCGAGGGTGACACCAGTCAGCCCTCCACCCAGAATTGCCCATTTGGTAGACATTGGTATTACCTGATAATTGAGTGTACAAGTGTTCCAATCGCAGAACGCTTCATATCGATTGCGTCATACTGACACATCTCGTGGCAGCAGTAACAGCGGATACAGTTGGTTAAGTCAAAGCTTGCTTTCTTCTGAACAATCTTCGCCGCCTTCACAGGGCAGATTCTAACACACTGACCGCAGCCTACACATTTTTTGTTGTTGATAACAGGAGACGGAGCATAAATTTTTCCAACTCTCTGAAGTCTGCGGTAGATGTTTTTCTTATGCCACGACTCCTTGACCGCGACACGGTAAGTAGACGGAGGTGCAAAATCCGACACAGGAATTACTTCATCCCCTGCTGTCTCCACCTCATCATCGATTAATCCGCGGCGAAGTGCAGAAATTGTCGTGGCAATGGACTCAGGGGCCATTCCAATTAAGGTCTGGGCCGTTACATCAAGACCGTAAACGGATTTGGATGCTAAAATGTATCCAACCTCCTTCGGGCTTCCACCCATAGGACCGTTGCCCTCCATACCAACAATTGCATCCATTATAACAAAGTCCGGGCGGATGAGTTCATTTAAGTCCACAAGCATCTCGGCAAAATCCGTAAAGTCCGGGAAGCGGGAGTGGAAAACCGGCTTGTCAAGACCCGGAACAACTCCGAATGTGTTCTTAACAGCTCCGGAGAAGTGTGCAAACATGTGAGTCTTTAATTTACAGACCGAAATGATAACATCAGCATCGCAGACCTGGTTGATAACGGTAAACCGTTTCATGACAACGCCTTCAGGGATGGAACGCTCCTGATAACCGGTATCATAGTTTAACTCGATGCCGAGCTCTTTTGCAACATCTTCGATGCCGCATTTATGATAAACCCGCTTTAAGGAACGCTGGTTGTACATAATTCCAGCTCCCGGACTGTCTGCTATCGTTAAAATTCCGCCTGCATCGATAATCATCTTTCCAACCGCATAGATTACCGCAGGGTGAGTAGTTACAGCTCTGTCAATGGCCGCGTCTGATAAAAGATTCGGCTTGAGAAGAACACGCTTTCCGTTGACATTGGGAAGACCACCCGCCGCTTTTACAGCCTTTTCAACTGCTTTGAAGACTGCGTCTTTCTCATAAGAGGAACATTTTGCCGAGCCGGTTATGGATTTCATGGTTGGATAAAACTCCGCGAAGCAGACTGCCGTCAAATGGCGGCATATATGATATAGTATTTGATTTTTATCTTATAATAAGGAGAAGGGTTTTTCGGCATAAAACGAAAGATATCCCATCTCACTCTAAGAACTCATGCAATGATATTTCCAATACTGGAAAATCCGTCACCGCGGCTTTCGGCACATCCGACAGATGTTGCCCGAAGATATTCAACTTCCTTTACTGTCCTCTCACGAAGACAGAAAGCAAGTGATGGAGAACGTTCCTGCTTTCCATCGATTACGAAATATCTGGAATGGACACAGAACCTGCAGTTTTCAGTACTTCGAACTCTGCCGTCTGTGCAGGTTACTTTTCCTTCGGATACAGGAAGTTCATTCACCGTCATAGAACAAAACCTCAAAGCCCGCATCTGACAGAACTGATGCAATATACTCACGTCCAGGATCATCTGCTGATGTAATCTTTTCACGCCAGAGTTCCAGGAGTGCTTCGTCTTTGGATTCCAGAGAAACACGTCCTTTAACCTTTCCAACCTCGACACCGTCTTTTGAGATACGGGCAGAACAGCAGTGATACGAACTGCAAATCAGAAGTCTGTACGGGTGAATTGTGCAGACATATTTTCCGGTTGGAAGACGTCTTACAAAAAAGCATGCTGACGGATGCTGTTCCTGAACTGAGTGGTCATTTTCAAAAATATCACGATACTCAGGTGTAATTAAAGCCTGACGCATCTCTTTTACAACGTCATTCTTGACCACATATCCAAACTTAGACAGCTGACGATCCATCTTTACAATAGAACCGATTCCAAGACAGCACTTTCCGCACTGGATACATTCAAAACTTCCAGCCATTAAGAGTAAATGGCTGTCTGGATATTTATGTGTTCGGCTTTCCTCCAAAACCTATTAGTCATTATAGAGCAAATACTCAAAACAGGCATGAGCGAAGTTCATATCTTAGACCATCCGCTGATTTTACATAAGCTCAGCATGATGCGTGAAAAAAACACCAACACCAAAAGTTTCCGCGAACTCTTAACCGAAATCTCAATGCTTATGGGATATGAAGTTACCAGAAACTTCCCGACAAAAAACATCCGCATCGAAACACCGATTCGTGAAATGGATGCACCATTTCTCGCAACCGAAGATATTGTAATCATTCCGATCTTAAGAGCAGGACTTGGCATGACTGACGGACTGCTGCAGCTGATGCCGACTGCAAAAGTAGGGCACATAGGCCTTTACCGCGATGAGACTACACATCAGCCGGTTGAGTATTACTGCAAGCTTCCAAAGGAATCTGTTGATGCTGAAGTGATTGTAGTCGATCCCATGCTTGCAACAGGAGGCAGTGCCGCAGCTGCTCTTACATTCCTGAAGGAAAGGGGATGTAAACATGTAAGGTTCATGTGTCTTGTTGCAGCACCGGAAGGAATCCGCGTGTTACAGGAAGAACATCCGGATATTGATATCTTCACTGCATCCGTTGATGAATGTCTAAACGAGAACTGTTACATTGTTCCAGGCTTAGGCGATGCCGGAGATAGAATCTTTGGCACAAAGTAGACAGACAGCATAAATACTTTCAACCGCCCAGAATCCCGCGACGATTAATGGGCATATGGCTATTAAAGCCATAGCCCAAAAGTAGACAGACAGCATAAATACTTTCGGGTTCAATATACCATACATGGTGCGTGAATCCTCCAAACTTAAGGAGGGAGGGAAGACGACCGTACTTGGCATTCAGCATGTGTTTGCCATGTTTGGTTCGACCATCCTCGTCCCTATCCTGACAGGACTTCCGGTCTCTGTCGCATTGTTCTGTGCCGGTATTGGTACACTGATTTTCCATCTTGTCACAAAAGGCAAAGTACCTGTTTTCCTTGGTTCAAGTTTTGCATTTATTGCTGCAATTCAGGTCGTTGCTGCAACTGAAGGAATTGAGTTTGCAACAGGCGGTATTGTAGCTGCAGGATGTGTGTATCTGCTTCTTGCAGTTCTTGTCTTCTTCTTTGGTGCAGACAGAATCAGAAAACTCTTCCCGCCGGTAGTTACCGGTCCTGTTGTGATGATTATTGGTCTGATGCTTGCAGGAACTGCAATCAGTTACTTCACCAACGGCTGGTCTTACCTTGTCGGAATTATTGTAATTGCAACTGTTATCATTGTGAGCCTGTTCTTCAAGGGATTCCTCAAGATGCTTCCGATTCTCTTTGGTCTGATTGTAGGATACATCTCCTGTATGATTCTCAATGCAGTAGGCATTGATATTGGACTCAACTATGCAAAGATTACTGAAGCAGCATTCCTTACAGTTCCTGAGTTCTTCCTCCCGGCATTCAGCCTTTCTGCAATCTTAATGATTGCACCAATCGCAATTGTAACCTTCATTGAACACTTAGGAGATATCTCCGCAAACGGTGCAATCGTTGGAAAAGACTTCTTCAAAGATCCGGGACTTCACAGAACCCTTATTGGTGACGGTCTTGCATCCATCTTCGCAGGTCTTGTTGGAGGTCCGGCAAACACCACTTACTCTGAAAACACCGGTGTTCTTGCAGCAACCAGAAACTACAACCCGAGAACCTTAGAGATTGCAGCAGTCTTTGCAATCGTTATCAGTTTCATTGGATACATCAGCGGATTCATCAGCTCGATTCCAAACGCAGTTCTTGGAGGTATGTGTATCGTCCTCTTCGGAATGATTGCAAGCGTTGGTCTGAGAACTCTTGTTGAGAATCAGGTTGACTTCAAGAACCAGAGAAACGTATTAATTGTCGGTATCATGCTGATTATTGCAATCGGCGGTCTTGCAATCCCAATTATACCGGAAGCAGATCTCTATCTCTCAGGTGTTGCATTATCAGCAGTCGTTGGAATTATCTTAAACCTCATTCTTCCGGAACGTCTTGGAAAACTTGACACGGACGAGAAGGAAGAATAATTCCTCTTTTTTTAATAAATTAACAAAACAAAAAAAAGTTATTTTGCGGTCCAGGTCAGGTGACCTAAGACACGGTAGGTAAACTCGAGTTCCTCGAATACCGGGATGTTGTGCTCGTTTAAGAGGTCAACTCCTGGCTTTAAGCTGTCTCCGCCAACGAAACATCCAACAAGGAGGTTGTCAGTCTTCTTCTGGTAGTCGATGATAACCTGACTGACCTGTTCTGGTGAGAGAACTTTGTTCGGGAAGTTGACAAGGATTGCAATATCCCAGAGGTTCGGGTTTGCGCAGAGAACATCGTAGACACCGCGGAAGCGGGCTTCGTCTGCATCTCCGAGTAAGTCAATCGGATTGTTCTTGTTCCAGAACGGCGGGAGGAAAGTATCCATCTCATCGATGATTTCCTTTGGAAGGTCGCAGATGTCAATTCCCCAGGTCTCTGCATAGTCGTTGGAAAGAACAGCGAAACCGCCTGCGTTGGTAATTACAACAGCACGCTTGCCGGTGAGCGGCTTCTTTAAGCCTCCAAGAATCTTTGCAATCTGGAATGCACCTTCAAGGGTCTTTGCAGGGACGACACCGCACTTTCTGAATGCTTCCATGTAGACCTCGTATGCTCCGGATAAGGAACCGGTGTGGGATGCTGCTGCTGCCTGACCTCTCTTGGAAGAACCTGCCTTGATTGCGATAATTGGCTTGGACTTGGTGACCTCTTTTGCCATCTCCATGAAGGCAACACCGTTCTTAATCTCTTCGATGTAGAGGATGATGGATTTGGTGTGCGGGTCACGGGCTGCATAGCTCATGTAGTCAAGGAAGTCAAGGTCACACTGGTTACCGACAGATACAACTTCAGAGTAACCCATCTCAGAACCTTCAGAGAGGGAGATACCGACAACTGCATTTGCGATTGCTCCGGACTGGGAGATGAATGCGATGTCTCCCGGAAGCGGGGAGGTTGCGACATAGGTGGTATCTAACTTGTACGGCGGAAGAATCAGACCAAGACAGTTTGGACCTACAATTCTGACACCGTAGTTTCTTGCGATGGAGACCATGCGCTCTTCGAGTGCCTTTCCTTCCTCGTTCATCTCCTTGAATCCGGCGGTGATGACGACTGCCATCTTGACACCCTTCTTACCGCACTCGTCCATGATTCCAGGTACTAACTGTGCCGGAACGGTGATGACAACCATGTCAACCGGTCCTGGAATGTCACCGACAGACGGGTAACACTTGACACCCTGAATCTCAGCACGCTTGTTGTTGACCGGATAGACATCACCCGGGAACTGAAGCAGGTTGTGGAATGCAGCATATCCCATCTTGGTCTTGTCATCAGATGCTCCAATTACTGCAACGCTTCTTGGCTTGTAGTAATCAAGCGGGACAATCTTTTCAGGGTCATAGTGCGGCGGAAGAACAACCGGTTCGTCCTGAACGATAACACGTGCATCAACTGCGCATCCTCCTTTCTCGTAGAGTCTGAGCGGGTTGATATCGAACTCAACAACATTCTCGTTGTCTTCGAAGAAGCGGCATGCGTTCTTTAAGACCTGGAAGAGGAACTCTTCATCCTTTGGTGCGTCTCCTCTGTATCCCTTGATTAAGGTGTAACCTTTAATTTCACGGATTAAAGAACGGAGTTCATCATCAGATGCCGGAAGAAGACGGATTCCAACATCCTTGTGGAACTCGACCATGGTTCCGCCAAGACCAAAAGTTAAGACACGTCCAAATGCCGGGTCAATCTTTCCACCGACGATGAGTTCAAGTCCCGGTTTTGCCATCTCTTCAACGATGACACCTTTGATTTCTGCAGATGCATCGTAGTTCTTTGCATTTGCAACGATTTTATCAAAAGCTTCCTTTGCTGCTGCGTCATCTTTGACGCCAACGATAACTCCTCCTGCATCACTTTTGTGAATAATCTGCGGGGAGACAATCTTCATTACAACAGGATAACCTATCGATGCGGCGGCTTTTGCGGCATCGTCTGCGGACTGCACAATCTCAAAAGCCGGGGCTGGTACGTCATACTGGCGCAGAAGGGCATAGCCGTCTGCCTCAGATAACATCTTGGTAGGTTTAGAGGACACTTTTCGATACTCCTTATTTTATGTTGGGTAATCATCCGTGCATACCTGCAGGGTTGATTAATTGTACATTATTTATCATGTATGATTAGTATAAATACCCTATGTTTTACAGTTGTGAAGTGAACTCTTCACAGAGTATTGGTCTGAATTAACAGACTAAACAGATGATTCTGTTAAAAAAAAAGTTATTGTTCCCAGTCTCTTAGGACTTCGGTCAGTACACCAAGAGATGCGGTTGTCTTGATGCCTGTTGGATGGAAGTGGGTTCTGGCAGTAACATAGCCCATTTCATTGAGTTTTGAAACAAAGTCTTCCATCTTTGGAGGAGATACACGGATATCACGGCAGATTGCATGATAGTCATAGAAGAAACCGCACTCAGGTTCATCCTTTAAGATGTTGAGGAACTTTTCCATCTGGCGTCCGGTTCCAAACTGCATACCTGGAAGGTTTTCAAGCATAGCATCGATAATGCCTTCGCCCTGCAGTTTGCCCATCCAGAGAGGGCCGATTGGAAGTGTCTTTGCTCCGCAGTATGGACATATTTCTTCAGTTGGGAGAAGAGCACCTTTTTCTTCTGAGCGGTAGAGACAGTTCGGGCATTCGTGGATGAATCCAATCTCACCCATTGTTGCATCGGCCGCAGGTACTTTGGCGATGATTTTTACGTGAGATCTGTAGTAGTGATTTTTTGCAAATGAAAGAATCGGCTCCATGCCGCGGTCATACTTTACTAACTCCCGGGCCATAGCTCCCATCATCATACGAAGACCGACTTCAGAATGGTACTCTGTATTAATCGGAGTTGAGAAGTATCTGCGAAGACCTGCTTTTAAGTGAGCACCGCAGAGAGGGGCAGTATCTGTTGCAGTAACAAAGAGATACCGTTTTGCGGCACGGGATGCTGCATCTAAAAACGGCATTGGAGTTCCAAAGGGATCTAAGTCAACTGCATCATATCTGCCGGAACACATCAGGCGGTTTGCATCATCACATGTGACTTTGATATCTTCATCGAACCGCTTTGCATTCTCTTCGATGATTTTAACAGCAGTTGGATTGAAGTCATTGATGATTGCCGGAACATGAGTTTCGTTTGCAACACGAAGTCCTCTGATTCCTGTTGCCGCCATAGAATCCAGATATTCTTCAGGTTTTATGACACTCATTAAGAGAATAGTCATATCACGGTTGAATTCCATTCTGGTATTGTAAAAGACAGGGGCTGAACCTGGCGGGAACTCAGCGTTCTCGTCCTGAACCGGTGCGTAAAAAGTAGTGCTTCCTTCAGTTATTTCATGCAGATCCATAAAAATCACGGACATGTAGGGATTCGAACCCTAGATCTTCAGCTTAGGAGGCTGATGCCATATCCTGACTTGGCTACATGTCCAAAATGTATTCTCATAATTTGCTTATATGTAATATTATTCTTTTCCATCGCCCGCACCCATACAAGAATACAAAAGAGCAAAAGGCAATACACTTACACTTATTAGGATGTAAGTAAAAGGAATAGTTAAGAATACTTATCAGGGATATATATGAAAATATTTGTACAAGATTCACTGCATATGGCAGAAGCCGGGTCATACTTCGAGAAATCGGTAAAAATCGATGGTGATTTTCTGGTTCCGCCGCGCACAGAGTTCTGGAAAGACATTGTTGTTTCAGGCAATATCTATCTCTGTCCTGAATCTCATGTGAAGGGTAATATCACATGCAAAGGCGGAGTTATCTGCCGCGGATGCGTCATTGAAGGTGACCTCATTGCAGGAGAAGATGGAGAACTTCGCATATGCGATGGTGCATCTGTAAACCGTATCTTAAGTACGGGAGATGTCTATTTAAGAAAAGATGTATCTGCTGCGGAAGTTAGAGGAAACAACATCCTGGTCCTTGGAAAAATACAGTGCGGAAAACTTATGGGTAAAAATACCCGTGTTGTTTCCGGCGAATACTAATCCCTTTTTCATACCTTTTTTATCCCCTAAGAACTGACATATAAGTATATGGCAGATGTTGTATTAATCTCCGGAAGCCCGCGTGCAAACGGAAATACTGAATATGCATTAAACGTGTGCAAAGAAGAAATCGAAAAGCACGGATTAACTGCTGAGATTATCTCCCTTCGCGGAAAGCAGATTCAGGGATGTATCGCATGCGGAAAGTGCGGTACTCAGGACTGCTGTGCATTGCAGGACGATTTAAACGAAATGCTTCCGGCAATCAAGGAGGCAAAGGGATTCATTATTGGAGCTCCAGTCTACTTTGGAACTGCAAGAGGAGATGTCATGAACCTTCTGCAGAGACTTGGAATGGTTGCCAGAAAGAATGGAAACTGGCTTGCAGGAAAAGTTGGAGGACCGGTTGTTGTTGCACGCAGAGGCGGACTTACTTCTACCTTACAGGAGATGCTTATGTCATTTTTCATCTCCGGAATGACTGTATGCGGTTCAACCTACTGGAACATCGCATTCGGAAATGCACCGGGAGAAGTTGGTGAGGATGCAGAGGGTATGCAGACTTTACAGACCTTTGCAGCAAATGTATCTGAGCTCATTATTCAGCTTAGAAAATAAATCCCCTTTTTTTATCTGAAAGCTAACGACGCATATAAACGCTTTCAGCACAAAATTATACACATAAATTGGAAAGCACTTGACATGACATACAAAGAACTTGATGCACAATACTTCATGCCCTGTTTTGGACGGTCTATGCAGATTGTCAAAGGAGAGGGATGCACAGTCTTTGATGATGAAGGAAAATCCTATCTTGACCTTGTTGCAGGAATCGCTGTCTGCAGCACAGGCCACTGCCACCCAAAGGTAGTTGATGCAATCTGCAGTCAGGCACAGAAACTGATTCACTGCTCAAACCTCTACTATGTAGAAGGCCAGGCAGAGTTCGCAGAAAAACTCTCCAAAGCATCAGGAATGGGAAAAGTATTCTTCGGAAACAGCGGAGCTGAAGCAAACGAGGCAGCCATGAAGCTCGCACGCGTACGTTCAGGACGCAAAAACTTCGTATCATTCACCCACGACTTCCACGGAAGAACCATCGGCTCTCTTGCAGTAACTCACAAACCTGCAATCCGTGAACCCTTCGAGCCGCTTGGAACTCCATGCAGTTTTGCAGAATACGGAGACCTCGAAGGCCTAAAAAATCTCGTAAACAAAGAAACAGCAGCAGTCATCCTCGAACCAATCCAGGGTGAGACAGGTGTCATTATTCCTGATGACGACTTCCTGCCTGGAGTTCGCGACATCTGCGATGATGCAGGAGCTTTCATGATTGTTGATGAAGTCCAGACCGGAATGGGAAGAACCGGAGAATGGTTCGCATTCCAGCACAGCAAAGTAATGCCTGACATCATCTCAATTGCAAAAGGCATTGCATCTGGATTCCCAATGGGAGCAATTGTTGCCCGCGAAGGCCTCGAATTTACCAGAAGCGAACACGGAAGTACATTTGCCGGAGGACCTGTTGCATGTGCCGCAGGTCTTGCAACATATGATGTAATCGAATCAGTCCTGCCGGAAGTATCCAGGAAGGGTGAACTCTTCCGCGAAGGCCTCTCACGCTTCAACCCGCGTGTTAGAGGATTAATGGTTGGATTCACCATTGGTGACCGTGCCGCAGAACTTTCTGCAGAATGTCAGAAGAACGGAGTTCTGATTAACGTTGCAGCAGATGGAAACATTCGTTTAGTACCGCCGCTTGTAATCAGTAACGAAGAAATCGCACGTGCTGTTGAGGTCATCAATGAAGCCGCAGATACGCTCGGAATATAACGGAAAAGGATATGTCTATGCCGCATCAGCATCAGACATCGCCAAAGAAACCGGATTTGATAAAATCGCACGGTTAGCCTCCAACGAAAACCCGTTTGAACCGTCTCCAGCCATCCGCAAAGCAGCACAAGAAGCACTTGCAGACATAAACAGATACCCTGACCCGTCATCAGCAAAAATCCGCGAAGCAATCCGCCGTAATATATACGATGCCCCGGTTGTAGTATCAGGTTCAGGAATGGATGGAGTAATCGAGACAGTCATCCGTGTAGTAGTAGCCCCGGGAGACAAAGTCGCTGTTGCTGCCCCAACATTTTCCGTATACGGGCTTGCCGCAAAAGCTGCATCTGCTGAAATTGTAAACATCCAGTCAAAAGAGGACTTCACAATCGATGTGGATGCATTTATCGAAGGTGCAAAGGACGCTAAGCTTTCCTTCCTCTGCACCCCAAACAATCCAACAGGAACCACCGTCCCGGCAGAAGATGTAAAACGCATCCTTGAAAATATCAGCGGATTCCTCTTCCTCGACTGTGCATACATCGAGTTTGCTGATGAGGATTACTACCAGCTTCTTTCATACGACAATCTCATCATCGGAAGAACGCTTTCCAAAGTTTACGGCTTAGCAGGTCTTAGAATCGGATATGCCTTTGTTCCTGAGTGGTTTGTTGGACCATACATGGCAGGAGTAACGCCTTTCTCACTAAACTGCGTCTCGGAAGCAGCCGGTGTTGCAGCTCTCGAAAATCCCGAGTGCAAAGATGCTCTTGTCTCTCACGTACGCTCATGGAGAAAACGCTTCGAAGATGAAATTCCATTCCCGGTTCTTCCAAGCGGAGCAAACTTTGTATTAATCAACACAGCACCGATAAAAAGTGACGATGCAGTAAAGCAGTTACAGAAGATGGGAATCTTAGTCCGCTCATGTTCAAGCTTCCCGGGACTTGGCGAGACTTATGTCAGAGTATCCATCGGAGACGACTGGGAAAACGAACGCTTCCTTGAAGGAGTGAAGAAGCTGTGTTAATTGGAATCACCGGAACTCCAGGGACTGGAAAGACCTCGGTTGCCGAAGCACTTCGAAGACGCGGAATTGATGTCTTAGACCTCAAGACAACTGTTGCCCCATATGTTCTCGAGCATGACGATGAGATGGGAGCAGATATCGTTGATGTTGAGGCATGGGCAGATGCAAACCAGTTCCTCGAAGGATACGCTGAAGGGGCAATCGCCCATTTCCTTCCATGCGAGAAGATTATTGTTCTAAGATGCAGACCTGATGTCCTTTCAGAGCGTCTTGCCCCGCGCGGATACTCTGAAGCAAAAATCCGTGAGAACGCAGAGGCAGAAGCACTTGATGTAATTCTGATTGAAACAGCAGATGCTTTTGCGGCAGAACAAATATATGAAATTGACACCACATCTATAGATAGTGAAACCGCAGCAGAACAGATTCTTTCCTTTGCTGATGGAAAAATCCCTGCATCGTTTGGTTCTATTGACTGGTCGGAATACGTGATGTCCTTATGAGTCTTGAATCCCTTCGCCCCAAAATCCAGTGGTTTTTAACCCCTACCGCACGGTTCTTTTCAAAGCTTCCAATTACGCCGAATATGTGGAGTGTTATCTCACTCTTCTGTGCATTTGCGGCAGGAGTGTTCTTTGCATTCGGCTATCCGCTTGTTGGAGTTCTCTTTGTTGTCTTAAACGCATGTCTGGATGTTTTAGACGGAGCACTTGCCCGCTACATGGGCATTGCAAGTCCGGTTGGAGATTATCTGGATCATGTATTTGACCGCTACGCAGATACAGCGATTGTTATCGGAATTCTTGTCTGGGGAGTTCAGGTCTGGAACTGCCCGGTTCCGGCATGGGTTATTGGAATGTTTGCCATCACCGGTGTTCTTCTTTCCTCATACATGGGAACTCAGGCACAGGCTGTTGGTATGAAGAGAAACTATGGAGGAATCCTTGGACGTGCAGACCGTCTGATTCTCTTAACTGTGCTTGGTGTTGCTGAGTTTATCTTCCCGAACCCGATCTTCTTCGGTCTGACCTTCCTTGGATGGCTTCTGGTGATTTACGGTCTCTTTGGACACATCACTGCAATCCAGCGGTTTGTTATGGGCATTAAGGAACTGAATGCCCAGAACAAAAAATAATTCTTTTTTAAAAAAGGTTTTTTGAGAGTTTACTCTCTAAGCTGTGCATCGATTGCACGGGCTGCGTCTTTTGCGGTTCCCATTGCAAGGATAACAGTTGCAGCACCTGTTGCAACATCTCCGCCTGCGTAAACTTTTGCAATGGAGGTCTGACCGTTTTCATTTACAGTAACGCTTCCGTTTCTGTTTCTTGCAAGTTCCGGCATCATACGGAGAAGAAGCGGGTTTGGACCCTGTCCGATTGCTTCGACAACGACGTCTGCTTCGACGATGAAGTTGCTTCCTTCAATCTCCCTGATGGAGCTTCTGCCGTCCTCTCCCGGCTCTCCGATTTCCATCTTGATTGCTTCAACACCGCAGACTGCGTTGTTCTCGCCAACGAATCTGACCGGGTTGGTTGCAGTCATGAAGTTGATTCCTTCTTCCTTTGCGTGGCGAACTTCATCAAGACGTGCCGGCATGTCTGCTTCGGTTCTGCGGTACATTAAGGTAACGTCTGAACCCATGCGTTTTGCAACACGAGCGGCATCCATTGCTACGTTTCCGCCTCCAATTACAACAACCTTCTTTCCGCGCTTGACCGGAGTGTCAAAGATTGGGAAGTTGTTTGCACCCATTAAGTTTACACGGGTTAAGAACTCGTTTGCAGAGTAGATACCAGGTAGGTTTTCGCCTTCGATTCCCATGAAGTACGGAAGACCGGCACCTGTTCCAAGGAAGACTGCATCATAGGAGAGAAGCTCATCTACAGGAACAGAGCGTCCGACAACATGGTTGGTCTTAATCTCAACACCGAGGCGTTTGACTGCATCGATTTCTGCCTGTACGATGTCTTTTGGAAGACGGAATGCCGGAATACCGTACATTAAAACTCCTCCTGCTTCGTGGAGGGATTCAAAGACAGTGACTGCGTGTCCAAGGCGTGCGAGCTCTGCGGCTGCGGAAAGTCCTGCAGGTCCGGAACCAACGACTGCAACTTTCTTTCCTGATGGTTCTGCCGGGATAGGGCACTCGCGCTTTTCTTCGACGTCTGCAACGAAGCGCTCTAAGTGTCCGATGGAAATCGGCTGTCCTTTCTTGCCTAAGATACAGACACCCTGACACTGGGTTTCCTGAGGACAGACACGGCCGCAGATTGCAGGAAGCATGTTGTCCTTCTTGATGATGGTAACAGCACCCTTGAAGTCTTCTTCTGCGATTGCTTTGACGAATGCCGGAATGTCAATTCCAACAGGACATCCTTCGACACACTTTGGTTTTTTGCACTGGATACAGCGCTTTGCTTCTGCGACTGCCTCTTCTGCGGTGAATCCAAGATCAACTTCACTGAAGTCTCTGATTCTCTCTTCTGCTGTTCTATCCATTTAGTTCACCTTCCGGCATCTGCATTCGTGGTGTTCTTCGTGATATTCGAGGGACTGTTTCTCTTCGGCCATGTACATTCTCTGTCTTGCCATTAAGTCATCCCAGTCAACGATGTGTGCATCGAACTCAGGTCCGTCAACGCATGCGAACTTCATTTCTCCGCCAACTGTTACACGGCAGGATCCGCACATTCCGGTTCCGTCGACCATAACCGGGTTTAAGGAGACGAAGGTCTTGATATTGTATGGGCGGGTAACTTCGCTTGTGACCTTCATCATCATACCAGGGCCGATAATCCAGACTTTGTCAATCTTTCTTCCGCTCTCGCAGAGATCCTTTAACGGTCCGCTTGCAAAGCCTTTGATTCCGTAAGAGCCGTCATCAGTTGTGACGTAGAGCTCGTCACAGAGTTCTTTCATGTCGTCTTCGAAGATTAAGAGATCCTTGGTTCTTGCGCCAATGATTCCGATTACATAGTTTCCTGCTTTCTTTGCGGCTTCAGCAAGGATTGGAGTACATGCAACACCGACACCTCCGCCGACGATTACAACAGTTTCGTTTCCTTCTGCGATTTCGCTCGGGCATCCAAGAGGCCCTACAACATCACGAAGGACATCGCCTGCTTTTAAGGTTGAGAGGAGTTTGGTGGTGGTTCCAATTGCCATGAATGCGATTCTGATGTTGTCGCCTTCAGTTCCCGAGATGGTCAAAGGAACACGTTCGCCTGCCCCGTCCGGGTGGATAATACAGAACTGTCCGGCTTTTGCGTTTCTTGCAACCTGCGGTGCATGAATCCACATCTCAAAGACTGCGTCAGAGAGAGCCTGTGCCTGAATTATAGTATATTCTTCCATGGTCTGTTCCTTTGATATTTGCAGGGTATGTATTGGTCTTTAACTACCTTAATTGTAGCGGACACCATGTAGATAGACACCCTGAAAAACCGTTTCCTTCATCTTACATCCCATCCAATATAATATCAAATGAATAACAGCTTTGAGCGGGAAATGGTGATGTGTATGAACCGGTTCTTTACAGAGAACCGCAAGCGCGGTTTTGCCTACCGCTTAAAGCAGTCAACTTTTAACACGCAGTACGTGGATATCATCGTGGATTCAAAGGAGCCAGGATACTATCTCGCAATTGAATGCAAGTCGCTCAAAGGAAAGCGGCTGTCCTTTTCGAGCAACTTCCACAAAGACAAAGACGGAGTCCACCAGATAGACAATATATCAGGATTCATCAGCTACACAGGACGCAGAGGATTTCTCGCAGCAGAGTTTCGAGGCGGTCCAAAAAATGAAGCATACTTGATGCCATGGGAACTGGTTCTGGAATATTTCGACTCCGCGGCAAGTATCCCAATTGAAGCATTCCGTGAGTGTGTTGTTTTAGAGCGGATTACCGGAGGCTACAGGCTTCCTGCGGGACTTCCGGAAGAATAATTTTTTTTATTTTTTTAGAACGAAAACAGAACTGCAAAGTCATCTTCTGTTTTGAGATTTAAGAAACAAAGAAAAAGAGTGCTGATATCGGGATTCGAACCCGAGTCGCTGGCGTGAAAGGCCAGCATGATTGGCCTCTACACTATATCAGCCTACATGCTTAGTTGTCTTACACAACTGCCAATAATAGTCTACCTTTGAACATAAAAACATTGCGTTTTAAAATCGCAAAAATAGCCCCAAAACACCCTGCACCATACCAAAACCACACCCGACCGCATAAACGCGGGAAAAAACAGCGCGTCAGAAAAACAAACAACTTCCAATCCCCACATCAGCAATACAAACTGACTGCACAAAAATCAACAGACATCAGATACAGAAAAATAAACTAACAAAATAACAAAGGAAAAAATATTGATTGAGAGAATAATTCTCTCTAACTTAGATAAGCTTGGAGCGCTGAAGCTTTAAGAGGTCTTCAGTGGTGAGCTTGCCTCCGCTCTTGAAAGCGTTGAAGATAGTCTCTGCTTCCTTGCGTGCGGACTTGTTCTCTTTCACGGTCTTGACCTTCTTCTGCTTGTTGCGGACACCAGTGATAACCTTATCGTAGTCACGGAGCTGCTTCTGGCACTCGATGAACTTCTTGTGCTCTGCGTCTGCTGCTTCCTGTGCTTCGACAAACTGCTTGTGCTTTGCGTCTGCTCCCTCGCGTGACTTGTCTGCCTTTCTGTAGCACTCGACCATTAAGTCGTGGTGCTTCTGTGCAAGTTCAGCCTTCTCGGTAACTTCTGCGTGCATTGCAGATGCCTGCTTTCTGTATTCGCGTGCCTCAACTAAGCGGGTGCGAACCTCTTTGTTCTGCTCGTGCTCGACTTCCTGGTCCTTGAGTTCTGCCTTGAGCTGCTTGATCTTGTCAACAATCTCATTCTCCTTCTCTTTGGACATCTGTTCAGTCTGCTGCTTCTCCTCGAGCTGGTCAATCTGACGCTGGATATCTTTTGCGGACGGCTTCTTCTCGTGCGGTGCTGCAGCTGCTGCTGCGGTTCCGCCCTGCTCTCCGCGGAGTGCGTCGATTTCTTCAAAGAGGGCATTTGCCTTGTCGTTTAACTCGTTTCTCTTCTCTTTCAGTGCCTGAACATCGTGGTTAGACTGGTCACGGAGCTCTTTGTTCTTCTGAGCATCCTCGACGTACTGGCGGGTTGCGTTGTTTAACTCGTTTCTCTCGCGAGCAAACTGGCTTGCCTGTGCGTTTAACTCATTGCGTTTTGCCTTGTGTTCTTCAGACTGTTCAAGAAGTGTTTTTCTCTTTTCGACAAGATCTTCGGTCAACGTTCTTACCTTTCCTGAGTAGTCGTCTGATGATTTCCGATGAAATAGAATTACGGCGCGGTTATCTTATATACAAAATACTGAATAATGAAGGAAAAACAAGTTCAACTTTTCAATAAGTGTATTCAGACTCCCATACCGGTTTACCATCTCATCGGTTTTTGTCAAACCATCAGATGTACGACTTTCCTATAATTAAAGGCGGTATTAGAATTTAAATATATTGTAAAACAGCCCCTTGAAACAGGGGTGGTCGTATGCGAAGCTCTTCCACTTCTTCGCATACAAGGTGAACCAGGGGTGGTGTAGCCCCCTGTAATATTGTATTGATGTGAATCCTGTATTATTGGTGTATGGACTGATGTAGTACGTCTGTGTAAGACTATGACCTTAGATAATCCAGTCAAAGTTACCGCCGCTGGTGCGGATTGGCTCCGGATTTGCATGAGAGGCTGGTGATGGGGCGGCGTAGGACTGCTGAACCTGCGGCTGAGATCTGCCGATGACTCTTGGCTCGGAGCTTCCACCGATAATCTGAGGGCTGTGGATACCAGTCATGATTGCCATAACAGAGACCTTGCCTTCGAAGTCCTTTCTAACGCGCGCACCCCAGATGACATCTGCGTGCGGGTCAAGCTCATAGGTGAGCTGCTGTGCAATCTCTTCTGCATCGTGCAGAGTTAAGTCGTTTCCACCAGTGATGTGGATAAGACCGCCGGTTGCGCCTCTGAAGTCGATGTCAAGAAGCGGGTGTGCAAGACAATCACGGATGACAGACTCAGCTTTGTTCTGCTGCTTGGACTCTCCAATAAGCATAACTGCAAGACCGCCCTTGCTCATGATGGCTCTGACATCTGCGTAGTCGATGTTGATTAAGGACGGCTCAGTGATAGTCTCGGAGATTCCCTTAACGGTCTCAGCGATAATCTGATCCATGACGGAGAATGCCTGTCCGAGCGGGAGGTTTGGAACGAAGTTCTTGAGTCTGTTGTTGTCGAGAACGATAACAGAGTCTGCAGCCTGGCGCATTGCCTCAAGACCATCCTCTGCTTTGAGCATTCTTGCTCTCTCAACCTGGAATGGATAGGAAACCATTGCGATAACAATTGCTCCGTGCTCCTTTGCAATCTGTGCAACAACAGGTGCAGAACCGGTTCCAGTTCCACCACCCATACCGGCAGTGACGAAGACGAGGTCAGCATCCTTTAAGAGCTCTTCTAAGGTCGGGCGTGCCATCTCTGCTGCACGGCGTCCTACATCCGGGAATCCTCCGGCACCAAGACCGCGGGTTAAGGATTTTCCGATTAAGACACGCTTGTCTGCCTGAATCATGTCAAGGTGCTGCTTATCGGTGTTGATTGCGATAGTTTCAGCACCACCGACTTTCATGTTGTGGAGACGGTTGATAGTGTTGTTTCCAGCACCACCGCATCCGACGATGACAATTCTCGGCTGTCCGAGCATATCTTCATCGTCAACGATGGAGGTAGTCTGCATTCCTTTTTCGAGTTCAGCGTTTTTGAGCGCTTCGTTAATGATACTCTGCATTTTTTAACACCCCTGAATTAACAGTTGATTCCAATGTCAAAGGTAGATATCGAATCGCTGTCCCGTATAATCCGGTCACTCTTTTGTGAGAGGAAGTCGCGCACGGCATAGCGCACTGCTTCGGAAACTGAGGGGAACTCACCAATTTCTACCAGTCTCTCAAGCATTTCAACCTGCTGCGGGGGTAAACGGATTGTAATTCGGTCCATTTGTATCTCCAATCTGACATGCGTCAGACATTTGTCTGACATTTAGCTGACGCACATCAGACGTTTGACTGACATCCTGTTTTGGACAAAACATAATTGTACTTAGTATATTATAAAGCTATCGCACGTGGAAACCCCCCTGCCCTATAAAAATGACCACCCCAAATCCCGACTGAGAGACTATAAGACAGAAGAAGAACAATAATATATCAAGCAATGCCGTCTGAATTTCCAAAAAAGGCAATCCATGGAGGTAAAATCCTGGAAATGAGAAGAAGGTTCAAAGGCTCGCTCCTTGATGTGAGCGCGAGCATGAACCCGTTTGTTCCTGAATTTACCTGCGCGTATAATCACGATGATTTAGCTGTATATCCTGATGATTCATATGCAGAACTGAAGGAAAAAATTGCCAGAACATTTAACAGAAATGTTGATGAAATATGCGTTGGAAACGGCTCTGCGGAGATTATCCGCGTTTTCTGCAAAGTAACAGACGGCAAAACATGCAGAATCGACATGCCGACATTTGGAGAATACAGTCTTTCAGCAAGGCTTGCAGGAAAAACTGTGATTCAGAATGCCAAAGCCGATATACGCTTTATCTGCAACCCGAACAACCCGACAGGAATACTCACCCCGCGCGATGATATGTTAAATCTCGTACAGGAAGCAGAGGATACCTCATCCATGCTCTTTGTGGATGAAGCATTCATGGAGCTTGCAGAAAAGGATGAATCAATCTCAGATGTCCGCTCAGAAAATCTGTTTGTGATGCGTTCCATTACGAAATGCTTCACAGTCCCGGGACTTCGCTTCGGATTTGGATTTGGTGAGCCAAAGCTCATTGAAAAAATCGAGACAGCAAGAACCCCCTGGACCGTTAACGCATTTGCAGAAAAGTATGCAATTACTGCATTCGACCACTACGAAGAGCTCAAAGAATCTGCGGCAAAGATTACTGAAGAACGTAACTGGTATACAGCAGAGATTGAAAAACTCGGACTTTCCTGCTACCCGTCCCAGGTAAACTTCATCACAATCAGACTTGGGAAACCCGCATCCGAAGTATGGGCAAAGATGCTTGAGCATGGAATATCTGTTCGCGACTGCACATCATTCGAACTTCCAGAATGCATCAGAGTTTCAGTAGAAACCCGCGACAAAAACCGCCGTGTACTGGAGGCACTTTCCGAATGCTTGCATTAATTCTCGCAGGCGGAGAAGGTTCAAGACTTCGCCTTGGAGAAAAAGCACTGGTAACTGTAGCAGGACGCCCCATGCTTTCCCGCGTAATCGAAGCATTCGCACAGGCAGATGTTGAACCGGTTGTTGTTACATCACACAAGACACCGTTTACAAGAAACTTCTGCAGAGCAAATGACATCGAGTTCATCGACACAGAAGGAGCAGGATATGTTGAAGATATGTGCGAAGCAGTGTCATTATCAGGAGAAGACGGACCATTATTCACAGCTGCCGCAGACATTCCATACCTTACAGCAGACATCATAAACACCGTACGCGATGCATACTTTAAATCAGGAAAACCAGCATGCTCAACCTGGATTCCAATATCCATCTGCGAAGAGTTTGGAATGCTTCCAAGATACAAAGAAATAATCAATGGAGTTTGTGCAACTCCTTGTGCTTTGAATATCCTAACAGGCTCTCTTGCAGGCGAAGTGCAGGACGAACTGGCAGTTCTCCTAAATGAACCGGGACTGGCATTTAATGTAAACACAAGAGAAGAACTTGCAGCAGCAGAAAAGATGTTCGAAGCTCTTGGAAAATAAAAAAATCAAAGAAGAGGAGACATAAGTCTCGAAATACTCTCTTTTATCCGAACCATCACAGACCTGTTCTTATACATATCAAGAGTAATCTCCGTGCAGTTCGATTCAAGCTCTTTCAGATAAGAATCGCGTGCTTTTTCGCATACTGCTTTGTCATACACAAATGCATTAGTCTCAAAGTTCAGCTTGAAACTCCTGATGTCCCAGTTAGCCGTTCCGACAGTCATAACTTTCCCATCAAAAACCGCCGCCTTGCTGTGAATAAAACCATCATTGTAAGTATATCCGCGAACACCAGCCCCAAGAAGCTCTCCAAGATATGAATGGTTTGCCCAGTAAACAAACGGATGATCCGGCTTGCACGGGATAACAATTCTCACATCAACCCCGGACTTTGCCGCAAGAATCAAAGCTGTATAGATTGGCTCATCAGGAATAAAGTACGGAGTATGGATATACACCGACTCCTTTGCCTGGCTTATCAGACTGAGATACCCGGAATAGATTGCCTTCTTTGGTGAATCAGGACCTGAAGATGCAATCTGCACTTTTGACTGCCCGTGCTGTGAAATCAAATCAGACGGGAAATACACAGAATCATCACCTGAGATTAAAAGCTGAGCATCCTTTGCCGAGTAGTTCCAGTCCATCACAAACCTTCTCTGAAGACTTGCAACAGCAGCCCCTCTTATCTTCAGATGAGTGTCACGCCAGTACCCAAGCTCACCCTTTCCAAGATACTCATCACCGATATTAAATCCCCCAATAAATCCCACTTTGCCATCCACCACCAGAATCTTTCTGTGATTCCTAAAATGCAGACGGGTGTTTAAGAACGGAATTTTTAGAGGGAAAAAAATCCGGACATCGCCGCCTGCTTTACAGATTGAACCAAAGAACTTCTTCTTACGGATTCTAAATGTACCGGCCGCATCAAAAATTGCGCGTACCTCAACCCCTTCTGCTGCCTTCTTTGCCAAAAGAGATACAATCTCACGACCCAACTCATCATCGCGGATAATGAAATACTCAATGTGGATATGATGCTTTGCTGAAAGAATTGCCTCACGCATCGAAGAAAACTTCATATCCCCGTCAGTATATATCTCGACATCGTTGTTATCCGAAAAAATCGAGTTGTCGAGATTTAAGAGAAGAGCAGCTGTATTTTCAAAACCCTCTGCATCCAAGCTGTTCTCATGATCCTCAAGCCATTCTGCAAGCTGCTCTCTTGCAATATTCTTGTAAACAACATCAGCCTCGGTCTTTTTTGAAAATATACGCGCTCCGTACAAATGCCGCCCGAAGAACATATAGATAATAAAACCGAGAACAGGGAAGACCACGAAAACCAGAACCCATGCGATAGCAACGGTTGGATTCTTACGCTCCAGAAAAACAATGGTAACACACAAAGCAATATCCAAAAGGACGATTAGAATCACAAATGGAAGAGAAGCAGTGCCCAAAAGTGACCAGAGCAGAGAATCAATCATAATTCACTTTATGACCTGAAGAATTATAAAACTTGATGTTCTCACGCTTCCAATAGATAAGAAATGGTGCAGTCATACCGATTATTCTTCGAAAGATGGTCCAGAGGATTTCTGGTAGCAGCAATTATTGCCGCAGTAGCCGGACTTCTCTTCCAGATGGGTGTATTCTATATCATCGCAATTATATCTCTTCTGATATCCTTCGTGATCTTCTCAAAAGCACGTAAGTATCCGCAGGAGGAGAGATGAAGAGGATTACCTTCTCGAAAAATGTGTTCCTGCCGCTTACACATGTATGCGGGAATGCATGCAGTTACTGCTCCTTCAAAGAACCTGTTGCAGACGGATGTGTCATGGAACCGGCAGAAGTCAAAGCAACCTTAGACCGCGGAGCAGAATTTGCATGCACAGAGGCACTCTTCACCTTCGGAGAACGTCCGGAACTTGAGCGAGGCTTTAACGCCCATCTTCAGAAAATCGGATATGATTCAATTCTCGACTACTGTTACGACATGAGCAAATATGCTCTCTCCAAAGGAATTCTTCCGCACTCCAATGTTGGAATCATAAACGAAGAGGAGATGAGCCGCATGCGCACTGTTACCGCAAGCATGGGACTTATGCTTGAGACAACAGCAGATGTTCACGCACACCGCCACAGCCCCGGAAAAGATCCGGCCGTTAGAATCGAAATGATTGAGACAGCCGGAAAACTGAAGATTCCATTCACCACAGGACTGCTTCTTGGAATCGGAGAGACACGAAAAGACAGAATCGAGTCTCTTCAGGTAATCGCTGACATTCAGAAACGCTTTGGACACATTCAGGAAATCATCATCCAGAACTTCTGCCCGAAACCAGGAACAGAAATGGCAGATGTACCGGGAGCCACTCTTGACACTGTCGCTGACACCTTAAGCCTTGCAGCAGAAATTCTCCCGGACAGCATCTCTGTCCAGATTCCGCCAAACTTAGCAGATGCAGGACGGCTTCTTGCATACGGCGTAAATGACCTTGGAGGAGTATCTCCTGTAACCATTGACTACATCAACCCGGAACACCCGTGGCCGGCAATCGAAGAACTCAAAACAATCGCAAAAGGATACGAAGTCAGAGAAAGACTCTGCGTTTACGAAAAATACTGTACATCAGAATGGATTGACGAAAGTATCCTGCCTCTTGTCCTCGACCTCAAGAAAAGAGTGTACGGGGCATAACCCTATTTTTTAAACACCAAGAATCCTTTATACCTGCACGTCAACTATTTTGTACATGAAAAGAATACTTGGGGAATGGCACGGCAGAAAAACAATCCCGCTTCTGGCATCAGGTGAATGCATTATCACATTCTGCGAGGACGGAACCGCAAAAGCCGATGGAAAAGTAAAAATCTTAGGTGATACACTGAACGTATCAGCCGATGATATCTGCTGGGAACACTGCGGGGAAAACAGATTCGTTGGAAAATACAGAGACTACCAGATTGAATTCATCATCCAGAACGGATGCCTGAAAACAACAGTCAACCCGTACAAACTCGGAGCAGTAACAAATCCGAAGTACGACATGAACATCCCGCTTGAAATGAAACGCAGGTAAAACATACTGCATACACAATCTTTTTTATCCTTTCAGGATGAGTATATTGTATGGCCTTTGATTTACTTGCCGCGGTTATGGCAATTCTTTCTGTCCTGTCATTTGGAGCAATCGGCGGGACTGATATAACAGATGATACACAGCAGATAGAACTGTCAGGAGTAACAGACACAAGCCCTGAAATACAAAACCCGCAGGCAGAACCTGAAAACACAGAACAGAAATTCATAGACTCTGCAAAACCGGGTGCGCACCTGATTGCCGGAAAATGGACAGGGACATCAAGTATTCCGTTTGTGGCATCTGTTGAATTCCATGCTGACATAAAAGGAGATGGAACTGCACAGTTCAGCGGCTCTTTAACATCATCCATGTTTGGAAACCATGACTTCGAAAGCGGAGCCGAATGGGAATACCTTGGAGGAGACAAATTCAATGCAGTAATTTCTGGAACTGACACAGCAGTTACCTGCAGCGGAGAAAAACTCACATTCAAACTCAACCCATACAAACTTGGACTGACTGATAACGAATTAGCAGACCAGGAGTTTACAATAACCCTTCACAGAATCTGATACCATGATAGAATACCTTCTCCCGATACTTTCAGCCTGGTTTACGATGATTATCATCTTAGACCCTCTGCTGTCAGTTTCGATGTTCATCAACTTAACCCATAACCTGACAAAAGCAGAGGTCATCAAACAGGCATTTATCGCAACAGCAGTCGCCGGAATTCTAATGCTGTCTTTCCTGTTCTTCAATAACATAGTCTTTGACTTACTAAACATTGAACTCGAAAGCTTCAAAGTTGCAGGAGGTGTCATCCTCTTCATCTTAGGTCTGCAGATTGTATTGGGTATCGAAATCGGAGGGTCGTCTGCCGGACACAAAAGTCTGTCAAGTCCTGACCGTGTCGGAAAGAAGGCCATGGCAGGAGTTATCATTGGAACGCCAATTATGTGCGGTCCTGGAGCCATTACAACAGTCATGATTCTTGGAGCACAGGACGGCCTTCTTATAACATTTATCGCAATCCTCCTCGCTCTTGTCTGTATCTGGCTGATTCTGGTCTTCTCGACATTCATCAAGAAGATATTAGGAGAGACAATTCTTGTCATTCTCTCAAAGATTATGGGTCTTCTCTTAACAGCAATCGCAGTACATACCATCTGGACAGGAATTCTTGGCCTCATTGCTCTCTCGGTGATTTAATGGTAAAGTTTCCCACATCAACCGAGCTCCTTATTTTTGACCTGGAAGCATATGTCCCGGAGGCAGACCGCAAAAGAAAGACAGGAGCATCACTTGCAGTAAATCCATTCAAAGAAGGCCATACACTTCTTGGAGGAGTGTTCCATCTCTCACGCCCAAGACTTGGAGAGGTTTTAACAAAACCTGAGTTCGAACACCACTGGGTATGGGACGAAGGAGATGAGGCTGAAGTCATCTCTTCCATCTACAAGATATTTTCAGGTATGAGAAAAAGGGCTGCGCTCAAAAAACAGCATCATGCAGACCCGGTGGTATCAGGTGTTGGAATCTCGATGTTTGATATGCCGTGTATTCTTTCGAAATGTCTGGCATATGAGGTTGACAGCCCTGACGAAATTTATGAAACAATCTGCAAATGCAGATTTGTAGACATGGCTGTTGCAGGAATAGGATTTATTCCATCAAACTCACCTATGCTATATCCAAGAACGCACAACGCTTTAGCAGACTTTTTCATACCGGAACGTGACAAGAAACCGACAGGAAAAGTGGTCTGGGAGATGGCAGACGAAAAAGACTATGATGGAATCTCCAATAGATGCGAAGGAGAAGTTCGCGAGATGGTAACGCTTGCAAAGCGCATGCTTGAAAAATCACAGGTAACAGAATGAAAATTGTTGTAATCGAACCGCTTGGAGTTGAAACCAGCCTGCTCGAAGAACTCGCCGCAGGACTTTCTCCAAAGACAGAACTTGTGTGCTATGACACAAGAAGCGAAGACACTGAAGAACTTATCAGACGCGGGGCTGATGCTGATATAATTGCTCTTGCAAATCAGCAGATACCAGAAGAAGTCATCACCGGATGGAAACAGGCAAAACTGATTGCTGTTGCTTTTACAGGGGTAGACCACATCCCGCTTGAGGCATGCAGAAAGAAAAATATCACAGTCTGCAACTGTGCCGGATACTCGACTGCCGCAGTGTCTGATCTTGTCTTTGGAATGCTTATCTCCCTATACAGAAACCTTGAAGCATGCGGAAAAGCTGTTCGGGAAGGCAAGACAAAGGACGGGCTTATTGGATTCGAGCTTGAGGGAAAGAACTTCGGAGTTATTGGAACAGGAGCTATTGGAACACGTGTTCTTTCAATCGCACAGGCATTCGGATGTAAGACCTATGCTTATTCCAGAACCGAAAAGAAAATCGAAGGTGTCACATATACTGACCTTGAAACACTCTTGTCCATCTGCGATATTGTATCAGTCCATGTTCCGCTGACAAATGAAACACGCGGCATGCTTAATGCAGAAAATCTGAGACTGATGAAACCGTCTGCTGTTCTCATCAATACAGCAAGAGGTCCTGTTGTTGAGGCAGAGGCACTTACTTCATGCTTAAACGATTGTTTGATTGCAGGAGCATGTATCGATGTCTTTGACATAGAACCTCCGCTTTCAAAAGACATGCCGCTTCTTCACGCAAAAAACCTGATAGCCGCACCTCACATTGGATTTGCAACAAAAGAAGCACTCGTTAAGCGTGCAAAAATGGTGTTTGAAAATATTCAGGCGTTCATCGATGGAACGCCTAAAAATGTTGTCTGAGGATTGACAACAACACGCATTTTTTTATTGAACAGTATTCATCATACAAATTATTACATCAGCCGTTCAAGCTGCTGACATGCCGCACAAAGCCTGTTTGCCGTCGGCTCTCCGCACTTTTCGCAGCGTCCAAGAATCTTCATCTCGCCTTCTGCTTTCGGCATCTTTGAGAGAAGCTCCTCCTGACCATCTGCAATCCGAATAAGAGTTCCAGGCTTTTCATACTCAAGCTTTCCAAGCCATGTACGCACATCCTTTCGAAGTGCATAGCGTGTGTAAGGGCACTCAGGAAGCGGAACAAGCAGATTATTGCAGAGACCGTAAGCCACAGTAGCCCGCTCTGTAGAACGGCAGAGAGGCTTAATTCTTCGAATGAACAACTCTCCTGAGTTCGAGTTAAAAGAAGCCGTTGCACGAGTTACATCGCCTCTTAGATAATTCATCACAACAGACTGTGACTCATCATCTAAACAGTGCCCTGTCGCAATCGAGTCCGCATCGATTTCACGTGCGGCAGCATTTAATGCGCGGCGTCTTAGAGTTCCGCAAACAGAACATGCCGCCTGCGGGGAGTTTGCAAGGAGCTCATCCAATGTTTTTCCGCAGATGTCTTTGAATGAGACAATTCTGTGCTCAACTCCAAGACGCGATGCAGTATCTTTTGCAGCAAGAATTGTATCGTCACGGTATCCTCCAATACCCTCATCAACGGTTACAGCAACAAGTTCAGCATCGAGATTCAAACGGCAGAGAGCCGCAAGAAGTACCGTACTGTCCTTTCCGCCTGAAAAACCCACACAAATCCTGTCACCCGGATTTACCATCGAATAACGGGAAATCGCATTTGCAACCCCGTCCTCATACCATTTAGAAAAGTGCCCGGCACATAAAGGCCCTGCCTCAGTCCTGAACACAGCACGCTTGCCGCAAAGATAACAGTCCGCCATTTATCCTCCGTGTACAATTGATGTAAGTTTGAGTTCCACATCATCTTCGCAGAACTCATCACCAAGCAGAAGACATCCGTCTGCTGTTGCCAGAACCTCGTACGGATTAAAGCCTAAACGGAAGAGAATCTCCTCAACAGTTCCAGCCTCAGTATCTACAACATTTCCTTCGGGAAGAATTACCTTTGTCATACTTTTACCTCACGGTCTTTTGCCTCACGGCGTAGGATAATCATTGTGGATATGAATCCGGATGCAAGATTGAAGTAGTAAATAATCAGACGCCAGAGAAGAACGAACACTCCAAGCAGATTTGCAGGCACGATTAATGCGAAAAATCCTGCCATAGATACCTCGGCAACTCCGGCACCTCCGGGGGTTAACGGCACCATAAGGATGACCGTGATTAAAATCATGAAGAGGAAGGACAGTGCAAAGTACGGTTCAAGACCAAGAGCCATTAATAGCACTGATACCAGAACGAACTCGTTTACCCAGAAAAGTGCTGTAAAGAACAGTCCGGAAAATGAACCGTAGCGTGACTTTCCCATGAAGTATCCAATCGAATCATAGAACCTGTTGACTGAGTTCAGCAGTTTCTCGCAGGATGCCTCACGCTTTTCAGTGTCCTTCTTACGCAGAATAAATTCTGCAGCTTTCCTTGTTACTGCCTTTCCCCATGCAGGCTTTTTTGCAAATATTACAAAGAGAATAAGAACTGCAAGAAATACCGCAGACGAGAAGTATGAAAGCGTCATCATGTAGTCTGGAATCTCAATGCCGAATGATGTAACATTCAGCAGAACAAGACTGACCATAGCTCCGACTAAGAGAATTACAGCATCAAATACGCGTTCCATGATAACAACGGCTGTTGCGTCTGCGATTGGAACTTTTGCTTTTACAAGTTCATAAATGCGGATTGGTTCTCCTCCAACCTGTGACGGAGTTACAGATGCTAAGAACTGGTTTGAGCATACCAGGTTGAATGAGTGCAGAAATGGTATTTTGTATCCAAGTGATTTGCTCATGAACTTGATTCTAAGTGCCCAAAATCCTATAGACACAATATGCATCAGAAGGGCTAAGAGAATCAGCCAGATGTTTGCGGACTCTAATGCCTGAAGAGTTTCCTTGTCTATTGTAAAGAACAGGAAAAGGAAAAGAACAGTTATGCTGATTCCAAGAGATATCAGCAGAAGACGTTTTTGTGTTTTATCCATCCGCTATCTGAGTTATATTTGGTTTTGAACCATATATGCTTTACAGAAAACTACTTACTTAACTAAACCATATAGATGGATAGAATGAATATCCTGTTTGTTGTATGCGGAGAAGGGCTTGGACATGCGTCACGTTCAACAAAACTTGCAAAACACCTGAAAGAGCGTGGAGTGAACTGCATTTTTGCCGCATACGGTAAGGCATATTCTTTTATTCAGAACCAGACAGACTGTAAAGTTTATGAAATTTCCCGCGAGGTAACTCTTGAAGGTACAGGCGGGTACTTTAGTATCACAGAGACTCTCAAGTCTTCTTTGGGAATTCCGGTCTCCCTTGTTAAGTCATTTGCCACTGCCTGGAAGATTTTGAAGACGGAAAATATTGACGCAGTTGTGTGTGATACTATGTTTGCAGCAGGTGTTGCTGCAAAGATCCGGAAAGTTCCTGTTATTTTCATGACGAACCAGAACTATTTCAGTTCTCTTGCCGAGCCTGATGTCTGGTACTGGAAGCTGTTTGGAAAGGTTATCAGGACATATCTCTCGATTATCCCAAAGAAGGTCCTTGTCCCGGACTTTGCTCCTCCAAATACAATTAGCGGTTATAATTTCAGATTCTCTAAGAAGGACAGCGACCGCTATGTATTCATTGGACCTATTTTAGATCCTGAAATCCATGATGTCGAGACGTCAGAAAAAATTGTCTTTGCAAGTTTCGGCGGCGAGCCGTTTAAGATGCCGCTTTATGCGATGCTGAAGGATATCTCTGAGATGGATTCATCTCTTGAGGTCGAGGTGTTTTCAACATCACCAGGTCTTCCGGCAGAAGGTGAGAATTTCAAAATTGCAGGGTACGTGGAAAGCATCTTCCCATACATGGCAAGCTCGAAGCTTGCAATTATTCACGGCGGGCTTACATCGCTTCATGAGGCAATTTATTTTGGAAAGCCTGTTTTACTGATCATCGATCCGTATCACCCTGAGCAGGGAAACAACGGCAGGAAGGTGGAGGAGCTTGGATGCGGTATGATGATTAGAGGTGATTCTGTGACTAAGGAATCGTTGTATGAGGCGATTCTTTCGTGTATGAAGATGGATGTTGCTGATATGAAAGGGCTTTATGCAGAGGAATGCGGGGCTGAGAATTTCTGTCGGGTATTAGATGAAATAGTTCCTGAGTGGAATAAATAAAAAAGAAAATATTTTAGCGTTTCTTTGAAGAACGCTTCTTTGACATGGAAGCTAAATCAAGCATGTACTTGCCGTCATTGCCCATGCCGATAATAATATCCTGAGTATCGGCAAGACGTTCGAGATTTAACTCGTAACTGCCTTTACCGACAATTCTTACACTCTCAACGCGACCGAGAATATCAGTAGGACGTAAAGCAGGACGCTGGACCTCCAGGACTTCCTGCTTCGTCTCCTCTGCAATCTTCTCGATAGACTTCTCCTGCAGAACATCCTCATTTCTCACGCGGTCACTGACGTAGAGAAACTTCTTTCCCCCGCAGGAGGGACATCCGCGGAGAATCTCCACTGAACCGTCGCGGAACTCACGTCCGCATTTCGTACACTTGTGAGGCATTTCTTACTGTGCGGCAGAAGCCCAGGCAATAAGTCTGTCTTTCTCGCGGGAAAGCATCTTTAACTGGTCAACAGGACCAATAACCATCATACGGGAATTGTCACCCTTCTTGAAGAGCTTACCGAAGAGACCCTTGTCACCGCCAAAAGACGGATAAGTCTCAATCTCGATACCTGAGAATCCTCCAGGGGCAATTTCCATCATGGTTGCCTCTAAAAGCTTACCCTGCTCTTCCGGAGTTAAACCGCGTTCAAGGACAACAACACAACCCTGGTGGACATCATCTAAGATAAGGCGAATCTTCTCGTAGGAAGTCATCTTCGACAGACGGTCTGCCGAAAGCATATCAAGCTGAACACCCTGAATCATTTGAATACCTCAGCAATCTTGGAATACAGAGCTTCCATGTTATTACCCTCAAGACCGGAAATCTCAACAACCGGGTGCTGCGGGAAAGCACTCTTGATTCTCTGCGGAGATGCATCTGGAAGGTCAATCTTGTTTGCAACGATAACGACCGGCAGTTTTCTTGCTTCAATGATACCGATCATCATAATGTTGACGTGCATGAACGGATCCTGAGTAGAATCAAGAACATAGATAACACCATCGATGTCCTCACGCAGCCAATGCATTGCCTCTGCAACACCCTCGGTTGCTTCACGTGCACGGGCAACAGCCTCATCCTGATCCATACCGTACTCTAAGAACTCGTGGTAGTCAATCTTGGTTGTAACTCCCGGAGTGTCAACGATATCAATCATTAACTTGTTTCCGGAACCGGAACTAATCTCGACACCCTCCTTTCTTCTTGCACGGCGGGTCTCGTGCGGAATCTCACTTGCAGGTCCTAATGCTTCACCAGTTACATCACGGACAATTCTGTTTGCAAGAGTGGTCTTTCCTGCGTTTGGCGGTCCATAGATACCGACACGCGACCGCTTCTTGCTAAACAGCTTATTGAAAAATCCCTTGATACGTAAAAATGCTGCCATACTACACCTTAATTGGATTATGTAATATCTGGGTCGTAATCCCATATAAATATCGTCATATGCAGGCACATTCGCAATGGTAAACATTTTAAACTATAACAGTGAATTATCAACTATCCGCCGAAGGTTGAAAAACCTCCGGTCAGAGTAACACAAGACAAACATCTAAGATAAACACTGATACCATATGACAACGACAACCCAGACAAAAGGAAAGAAGAGCTGCGTTTTAGACATCGCAACAACCGACGTTGTATCTGTTCCGCCGACAATGAACATCATTGAGGGTCTCTCGAAGATGAGCACACACAACTTCCGCCGTCTTCCGCTGACTGATGCAGGAACAAAGAAACTTCTCGGAATTGTTACTGTTACAGACGTAATCGATCTTATGGGTGGCGGAAACCGCTTCAACCTCGTTGCCAACAAACACAAAGGAAACCTCCTTTCAGTCTTCAACGACGAAATCAGAATGATTGCCACAGAAAATGTAGATGGTCTCTCACCCTCTGCAACAATTCGGGAAGCCGCAGAAAAACTGATTAAAACAGGACATGGAAGTTTTCCAATCGTAAACGATGACAACACCTTAGCAGGAATTGTCACCGAATATGATATCATGAAGGTCCTTGCATCTGAGAAATCAGAAAAGATGGTCTGTGACGTAATGACTAAAGACCCGCAGGTGGTAACACCAGATGTTCCTCTCTGCAAAGTCACCCGTCTCATGGTGACACACGGCTTTAGAAGACTTCCGGTTGTAAAAGACAACTTCTTAATCGGAATCATCACAGCAACCGACATCATGAAGTACCTTGGAGGAGGAAAAGTCTTTGCCGACATGGAGCAGGGAAAAGCAGATGAAATTCTGATGATTCCTGTTCGTGAAATCATGACAGCAGCAGACATTAAAACGGTTACATCAACTACCACCTTAACTGAAGCTGCAAAGATGATGATTGAGTATGGGGTCGGTGTATTCCCTGTATTAGACGGGGACGAACTCAACGGTATTGTAACAGAGTTCGATTTGGTCAAGGCATTGGCCGAGTAATTGGAAGATGCACCGGATAACATCCGAAAAAACAGCGGATGATTTGTCCGGTGCCATGAATATCTTTCGCAGGATATGGACTGCGGACGCCTGAATCCAGAAATACCCAAATTGTGAGGATACAAAAATGTCCCAGAAGTTAACCGTAAAAGATGTAATGTCCAAGCCAGTATCGATTGCAAAGTCTGCTCTCATCCCTGAGGCACTTTCAAAGATGCTCGAAAACGGTATTGACCCGATTGTGGTAACCCACGATCATGTTGTTGTAGGTACTGCTTCACGCAGAACCATTGCAGAGAAGATGGGAAGCAAGAAGACAGGAAACATTCCTGCGTCCCAGATTCGTGTCGCAACTGTCACCCGTGAGGACTTTACCTCTGTCTATCCGGATCAGGATGTAGAACTTCTGATTCCGCTTCTGCAGAAGTACAAGATTGTTGTGGTATGGGATGAGGAACACCGTTTAATCGGTCAGGTTACAAAAGGCGACCTGTTGAAGTTCATCGTGCCGGAAGGCGAACTGGCAGATATGATTGAAATTGCTCCGCGTATCGCCCCGGAAGACCGTGTTGTCCAGCTTCACAGAAGAATGGTGAACAATGGAGCTACCCGCTTTGTTGTGATGGAGAACAACGAACCGGTCGGAATTGTGACCGAAACCGATATTGCAAAGGTTCTGGTAAAGATGAAGAGCGAAATAGACAAGCACTTCGAGAATGCTCTTCGAAATGTAACAGCAGGAGACATTATGACGTCTCCAATCGTCTCGATGCCAATCAACACGCCTGTTGAGAAGGTTGTCGAGACCATGCTTGCAAAGAATATCAGTACTGTGCCTATTGCAGACGGTTCCAAGATTGTGGGTATGATTACCAGAAAGTCTCTGGTAAACTCACTCTAACTTTTTTATTCCGCATTGGAAAGAGACTTATCCGTTAAGCACCCACTAAATAGTATGTCTGTAAAGAAAGGAGATACTATTCGTGTTCACTATACCGGAAAGCTTACTGACGGTACTCAGTTCGATTCTTCTGAAGGAAAAGCCCCGCTTGAGTTCAAAGTAGGCTCAGGCATGGTTGTTCCGGGATTTGATGCAGCAGTTCTTGATATGGAACTTGGAGAGACCAAAACTGTAACTATTCCATGCGAAGAGGCATACGGTCCAAGAACCGAGGATATGACTGTTGATATTCCAAGAAAGGAGTTTGGAGAAGGTTTCACCGCAGAAGTCGGCGACAAGCTCATGATTCAGCTTGGAGACGGCATGCAGATTCCAGTCACCATCACAAAGATTGATGATGAGATTGTAAGAATCGATGCAAACCATGAGCTTGCCGGAAAGGATCTCGTCTTTACTATTACTATTGCAGAAATTGTAGAGTAATTATGGCAGAGATTACGATTCGTGCATTTGCAAAATTCCGCGAAATCTTCGGGGCTGAGACTGTTATCTCAGTTCCTGACGGTTCAACAGTTCTCGATTCTCTTGTGCAGTTTGCAAAGACAGCAGCAGCAGCAGAGGATGAGATTTTTGAGGGCGGGGTTTTGAAGAGCCATATTGTTCTGATGTATAACCGTGAACGCATTGACTCCGAGGATGCAGCAGAGATTGCTGTAGAAAACGGAGATGAAGTTGTTCTCTACCCGCCGGTATCAGGCGGATAATTTTTTGAAAAATAGTTAGGTTCTTCTGATTAGAAGAACAGCTAAAGCAAAAATAAACGGAATTATAGTAAATCCCGGAGATGATGCAGTGGTGTTATCTGCATCATACTCTCCAAATATTTCCGGATGAGCAAGTGATGCTATTACTTCAACACCATCAACAAGTCTTGGACCTCCGCGGTCGATGATATCAGCATTTACTGCATAGACTTGTCCGTTTTTGACAGCAGTCAGTGTTTTAAGACGCGGTTCGGTCATAATATAATCACGAAGCGTGTTTTCCGCCCCTTCGCCCATTCCCATACCCGTATCTACAAAAATAATATCAGGGTCGATTAACAGGAATTTTTCAAGAGTAACAATACCCCATCCTTCTGTTGATGAGACTGCATTGATTCCTCCTGCATAGCGAATCATTTCATCCTGGAAAGTTCCGCTTCCGGAAACCCACAGCGGGTCGGTCCACATAGAGTGAACCATAGTCGGCTTGTCTTCTTCGGAAATCCCCTCAAGCTTTTCTGCAACCGCCGCCAGACGTTTCTCCATATCAGCGATGAGAGTTTCTGCAGTTTCAACACAGCCTGTCGCTTCTCCGACAAGAAGGATATCGTGCAGAGTTCCGTCAACAGAATCCGCATTCAGTGTGATAACATTGAATCCAAGATACTTTAGATAATTTACATTATCCTCACCGTTTCCATGATATGCAAGGATTAAATCAGGATTTAAGGCTACAACTCTTTCGATGTTTACTGTCGAGTATCCTCCAATAACAGGAAGTTTCGTTGCCTCTTCGGGGAAGGTACAGTACTCGGTTACAGCAACAACCCGGTCTCCGGCCCCTACAGCGAAGAGAATCTCGGTGTTTGCCGGGGCAAGAGAGATGATTCTCTGAGGTTTCTTGGTGATTGTGATTTCGTATCCGAAATCGTCAACAATTGTAACCGGTGTCCATTTTTCAGACGGTGTTGAGGGTACGTCAGGTTTTTCTATAGGAGTTTCGGGTTTTACAGTTGAGGCAGTGCCGCCTTCAATCCCGAAGCCGGAAGTTCCGGGAAGAATCGGGTATGGACAGCCTAAGAGAGCTGTAACAGCACGGGCAGTCATTGATACAGGAGTGTCGGTTAAGGTTTCGGTATACTTGAATGAACCGTCTTCCTTTTGCAGTGATAAGAGATAGTCTACCGGGCTGTTTCCGGCACTGCTTTTGACAGTCGACGGGTCGATTCCAACAGAACAGAATGCCTGAACAGCCCATGCTGTGGATGCTAAGTTCGGGGCTGAGTAGTATCCGTAGTTGTATCCTCCGTTTTCTTCGATTACGTTTCTCAGGAATGAGACTGCTTTTTGGATTGCGGGGTCAGAGGATGGAACTCCTGCAGCACGCATTGCCATTATGACCGCAGCAGTGTTATCTGCATCTCCAGTGTCTCCGTTCTCAGTTCCATAGCTTCCAAAGCTTCCGTCGGCGTTCTGCTGAGTTCTAAGCCATGCTATCTGGGCAGATGTGTCTTCTCCTGCAGCAGAAAGCCCGAATACTCCCCAGTAGGTTGTGTAGATGTAGTTTCCAACGCGTCCGTCCTCTTTGATTTTTTCTTTTAGGGCTGCAACTGAGTTGTAGTCTGCATAGGTGTACGGGTCTTTTCCGCAGGCGGCGGCAAATGTAATCCATTTGGCAATTTCTCCTGTGCCGTCACTTTTTCCATCGGGTGATTCAACTAAATAGTTAAGCGGTGTCTTGCCGTTTTTAGTCCATGTCAGCGGGTCTTCTCCTGCGGCAACGAGAGCCTGTGTTGTAAACCATGTTGAGCTGATGGAGGTCTTGTCGGTGTTCGGTTCGAAGAAGCCTCCGTCTGTGTTCTGGTGGTCAGCGATGAAGTCAAGTCCTCTGTCAACGGCTTCTTCTATAGCAGGTGATGCAGCAAGTGTTCCCGGAATTAGAAGAGAGATGATGATGATAGAGGTGAAAATTGAGATTATGTGTTTTGTGTTCATTGTAGGGAAAAGGAAAGATTGGTTCTTTCCTTTGGATTTATGCTTTTCTTCCAAGGAAGAGGGCTGCTGCTGCAAGGCCTGCGATGATTCCTGCAGCCGGCATCGGGGATGCAGCGGCTGCTTCTTCTTCACTCATGATGTCAGAGACTGTAATCTTTGCTGTGTACATGGTGTCGATTGGTTTCCAGTTTTCGTCGAAGGTCTGGTATTCGAGTGTGATGACTGCTCCTTCGATTACCGGGTCTGCTACGCTGTAGACAGGAGTTTCACCGTTGTTTTCGTATGCGGTCATCCAGAATTCGGTTTCGGTGTTTGCGATTCCGTTGATGTCAGCAATAGTTCCCCACTGGGATACAGTGTAGGTGAAGCCTTTGGCTTTAGCTACTGCGTTGTAGACGTCTTCGATTGTTGCTGTTCCGTCTTCGGTGATGACGGTAACTGAGCCTTCATAGATGGATTCTGCGGCCGATGCTGCTCCTGCGAGGAAAAGCAGGGCGATTAATGCTGCTGTGATGATGTGTAATGCTTTCATGGTAATCAAATTCTAATTTCTCCTGACGAGAATGGTCTTCCGGATTTGTCGAAGAACTGATACGTCAGGTGTTCTCCTTTCTTTACGTTCATCCCCCCAAAGCTGATTCCGTCTGAGGTGGAGGTTCCCTCCAGACGGAATCTGTCTCCGAGGGTGATGAGACTTCCTTCCGG
>ERZ808048.6-NODE-6-length-52845-cov-6.403748_pt1 | contig 52845 bp, 69 predicted proteins | sample MGYA00380197_ERZ808048 | MGnify/ENA primary metagenome ERZ808048 (study PRJEB31490, sample SAMN06133377) | cow dung metagenome | isolation source: M1 | host: cow | place: China: Chengdu | collected 2015-05 ... | reverse complement strand
CGAACGGCGCAAGTACAACCGTAAAGGCTCCGACTGATTCCGCATACTGGCAGAATATTACATTTGTCGGATCAACAGTACTTTACGTTCCGCAGACTTTGACAACGGCTCAGAAACAGCAAGCGAGAACCAATATCGGGGCAATTTCACTTGATGATGTTGTTATTCCTACTATCGACGCTGTACTTTATACGGCGCAGACATTGACTACATCTCAGCAAAATCAAGCCCGCGCAAACATCAACGCCATGAGTATAACCGGATTCAATCAGACGGCTATTTCACAGGTTGCGGAAGATACGGACAAGCTTCGGTTTATGACTCCGAATAATACGCTTAAGGCGACTGTTTACAAGTCTCAGTTCCCTAATTTGTTTAGTCACTTAGCGCCGACAGTTCAGACTGTTTTGTGGTCAGGGGATTCTGATAATACCGACTTGAGTTTAAGCGTCAGTATCAACAATTTTGACGCATTGATGTTTATTTTCAGTACAAATGATCATTCACCTTCAACCGGCGGAGAGTGGCGTTATAGTGTAATTCCGGTGTGGATTCTCCGGAAAATCATAACAGATCATGATTTCTTCGGACTCAGTGAAGATTACTTCAATTTATGTCAGGATGATGTTAACTGGTGGTTTATCGACGTGGCAAACAGTACTACAACACTACTCAAACACCATGCTGATAACACAGTTCACATGTGGCGTGTAGTAGGATTGAGATTTACTACAACAGTAACACCGGAAAATGGTTAAAGGGTTTAATTAAGGGGTAAAAAATGTCAGAACATTACGATTTTCATTATCAGCCGACGGGTTCCGGTGCTATCTCCGGACAACAGGTTTTACAGCAGACGGAAGACGCCATAAATGAACTTGGCGATTATGTAAATGACAATGTAGGTGGGGCAATGGATGTAGCGCAACAGGCTTTAGAGACTGCGCAAAATGCGGAACAGGACGCCCAGACCGCTTTAGACACGGCAAACAGTTTTTCAAGTGCTATACAGTCAGCACAGCAAGACGCAAGTACTGCACTCTCAACTGCACAGACAGCACAGACAACGGCAAGCAATGCCAACAACACGGCAATTCAGGCACAACAGGACGCAAGTTCAGCGGTGACTACTGCAAATAACGCTTCAGGACAGGTAAGTACTTTGTCAGGTACCGTAACAACACTCGGTCAGCGTGTAACTACTGCTGAAGGTAACATAGGACAGAATACAAGCGACATTACGGCATTAACAACCCGTGTAGGAACTGCTGAAGGCAATATAACTACTCTTCAGAATGACGTGAGTATTGCTCAGGGTAATGCAAGTTCAGCAATGGCAACAGCCGGAACTGTTAAACAGCAAGCTTTTGTATTCCGTTATTCATCAACTGCACTTGTAGCTTCATCAACAAACAGTAATACTCTTTTAGATAACACTGATAATCTGAAAGTAGGTGATAAAGTAATTGATAGTTCAGGTGTACTATTCTCTATTACTGCAATAGATACAGTAAACTCAACATTCACAATCGGAACTGCGTTAATTGACCTAGCTCTTGACGCAAACGTTGTTCACACGTCAGGTAATGAGACTGTTGACGGAAATAAAACTTTTTCTAAATATATAACATCTGATGGATCTAGTACAGGTGACGAATATTCTAATAATGCCAGAACAAACTTATGGCTTATGGGTAATCGAGACACGGAAGATGTGAGTGGTGTATTATTTGATACTTTTCGCCAAAATACCGCACAGGGAACAGGTTTACACATTCTTGGCTTTGGAATTAAAGAAAATTCAGTACGTTATGAGGGATGTCGTTTCTCATGGTTGTGGGATAACAATTTAAATGGATATAGTTTTGATTTTAAACCTACAACACAAGGTACTTATCAGGCAGTCAAGCATAATTTAGGAACAAGCTCAGACAAATGGACTACAATCAATGGCATAAAACCTAGTCTTTTAGGCTTTCCTAACTTAAATTCAGGGGTGGATATTTCGGGTTATATAAGCGTTTCCAACGGTCAAAATACATTATCAACATACACAGCTCCGGATGATGGATGGGTTAGCATCAATTTGGGAAGAACATCAGGAGCGTTAGCTATTTTAATATCAAATGGGAGTTACGCAATAAGCGGAAGAGACATTACTTACCCAGATACACATCATGAATGCCCTGCAATAATTCCTGTTTTTAAAAATGATACAGTTACAATATTAAGTAATTTGGCTGATTCTGTTTTATGGGCGTATTTTTACCCTTGTCAGGGCAACATTTAATAAGGAGTTTTTATGATTGATGAAAATGAAGTAACAGAAGTTACTGAAGTAACAGAAGATGAACAGGCACAGATTCAGGCTGAACTTGAACGTCAGGAACAGGAAAGACTAGAACAGGAACGTCAGCAAGAAATTGAACGTCAGGAAGCTGAAGAAAGAGCAAGGGAACAGGCAAGAATTGAACATGAAAACTATCTTAAGAGTTTTCCTGAAACTACTGTTTTCTATCGTGATTTACTTGTGAATGGTAATGTAAAGAGTTTAGGTATGCCTATAAAGGATGCTAGATTAGCTGAAAAGTGGGGATTTTTAGATAATCACTTTGATGAATCAGAACTTACTTATGTTGGTACACCTGAATGTGGTATATATTATCTTAAAGGGTATGAGAAGCCTGAACAGTCTGAAGAAGAAAAGATGAAGATCTACGCTCGTGAAATTGAACGTCAGATCGATGAACATTTACAGCAATTAGCGTCAAGCCGTGGTTACGATGATGTTAAATCATGCTGTGGGTACTACAATTCAAGTGATGAGATTTTTCAGAAAGAAGCTCGTGCCATGACTGTGTATAGAGATCACCTTTACCGCACAGGTTATAACATCATAGAAAAGTGCCAGAAGGGAGAAATTGACTATCATACGGTAACACTTCAATATGTGTTGTCGCTCATAGATCCGATAGAATGGTAATGTTATAATCACGATGTTTTGTGAATTTTTGAACATTCACAAGATCTCCTTAACGAATATAAACCCGAAAAAAAATAAAGCCGTGTTCATATAATTGAATACGGCTTTTTATTTTTTGAAAATACAGTGATATAATAAAGGCTCGAAGTATTTTTTGTTTTATCACAACACTTTTTACTTCTGTTTAACTGTAAACTATTTGTCCGTGAGTTTCGTTTCTGTTACTCACGGTTTTTTTGTGCTTTCTGAAAAGAAAATCAGACAATCTTTTTCACGGTTTCCACAACGCTGACAGGAATACACATAGCAAAACACTTGCCGTCAATTCTGCCGTATCTGTAAAGCTCGGTTTCAGGCAATACGTGTGCAAGCGAATGTGTTGTACCTTCCTGAACAGCCTTTACCAACTGACTTATTGTGTCACCGAAGTAGCATAAATCGGGTGTCAGGGTCTTGAATCTCTCGGTTGCCGAAGCGGGTGTAAGAATGTCGCTTATCCTTATAACCTTTACGCAGTCCGAAAAGTAGATTTTGAGTTTGGCATCGGTCTTATTCTGAATCATTGTTTTTGTTATCCGCCTGTTCTTCAGTGCCGGTGTTGTCATTCTTAAGATAAACCTTAAAAATCTGATATTTGGTGATGCTCAGCGGTTCTATTTCAACGCAGACATCACAATGGCCGTAATATTTGAGAATCCACAACGGAATGAATTTAATTGCAGTATCGGTTATATGTTCTCCGTTGCTCTTATGCAGATAGATGTAATCGTCAAAATGCTCTGCCAGAAATTCATGTAGTTTCATGTTCTTTTTTCTCCTTTTTCACAGAACGTCACAAAACCGCAAAAAACAGCGGTTAATTGCATTCTATTAGTACAGCGGTATCAGTGGTAGAGAAATTAGTTACAATGTACTCAAAGTTTGAGATTTCGTACGTTTTTTGCAATTCTCTCAGGGTGCCGACAAAAAAGATCCTGTTCTTTACCTGAATGACAAGTTTTGTGTTCGGATCTTTGAAATTCCGTCTGATAATATCGGCTAGTTTGGGTGTGAATTTGTCTTTGCTCTTGGTTGCTGTCAGTTCCCTGTTGTCTAAATTCATCAAATAATTCCTTCTTTCTTCAGCAGCTTTACACTCCATTTTTTGTCGCAGTCAGGCTGCGGAAATTCACCTGTACTGATCATTTCTCTTAATTCGTGAGTAGTAACGTTTATTTTCTGACAAACTTCAAGAACAGTTAAATCTGCTTTTACTTCCTTCGGCTTTTTGTCTTTCTTGGATTCATCAAACTTAATACCTGTGGTACTGGTAATAAATTTCTTCAGTGCCTTTTCCACAACATCGTCTTTATCTTTACGTATTGCGTCAGGATTAGGGTTATCAAGTATAACCGCAGTAACGTTATTACCATTTAACGCTGTCGCATTGGTGACGCTTTCTGTGGGTTTCTCCGTGTTACTTTCAGTTTCTATACTTTTTGTTTCAGTTTCTATATTTTTTGTTTCAGTTCCTGAAGTTTCTTCAGTTTTCTCAATACTAGACTGAACTAAATCTGTATCAGATACTTTCATTTCGGTTATTCGGCCGTTTACCAACATCATTTTTGTTTTTGGTGAACTTTCTTCTACAACCTTTACGCTATCGGGAATTATTACCGCAGTTTCAGGTTCTCCAGGTTCCTCGACAACACGCTTACGCTTACCCTTTCCCCATGATGCCAACGGTGTAGTACAAGCCTGTTCAACACTCCACTTCTTACGGATGCGGTTATCAAAATTGCTGTATGTTATGCCGTTTTCTTTTAGATGCTCAATTACGGTTTTGCCGTTGATAACATCAAACAAGGCTTTACGTGCCGGTGATACTCCGTTGCCGTGATTCTTTGAGTTCTTGGGATAATCAATCCAAGACTTACTTACAGGTTTTTCCTCAACCTTTTGACACGGTGTTGAATTTTCTTCAAGCTTACGACCGCATAACAGCAAGTCAATATCGGTAATTGGTTTTCTTACTTCGTCATGCTTTTCGTGTTCGTGCTTAATTGCATTGTCTGACGTATTAAAATGCTCATTGAACGTGTCCATTACGTCAGCTAGTGTTACACCTCGGTTAATGAGGTACTTGATAACCTCGGTTAAAAAATTCTTGTTTAGGTTCATTTTTTGCTCCCTGTTATAATCCCTCTAAAACTTCTTGCACTTCACGATACTCAATAAAAGCATTAAAGCCTGTAAAGTCATAAGTGATTTTTTCAATGATTATGTCATTGTTTATAAATTCGTTTATGTGACGTTCAAGCTCGCCTAAATCACGCCCTGTTATAAGTCTTACGTGCAGCATTATTTTTACTCCTTATTTTTTGTAATCCATACTTTATAAACATCACCGTCATGACATTCAACAACCACATAATAATTCTTGTACTTACGATAAAGTTCGTCAGTCATTATTAGTCTCTGATCTCCTTAACAACAACAAAAATTACCTTGACATCATCAACTTCGTAACAATCCCATGCCTTCACTTCAGAATTTTTAAGGTATTCCGGAACTTGTGAATATAAAATGTATGAAGCTATCTTTCCACCTTTGAACTTATTAGAAAAGACGTATAATGCTTCCTCTTCTCTGCATGTTTCAATCAATTCGGCTGCGATCATTCTTTATAATTCTCCTTAACAAATATCAAAAATTTTGCCTTCAACGTCAGTGATTCTGAAATAAAAATGGTTTTCTTTAAGACTTATTTCATTTGTGATGTAACGTGAGATGATTTCACCCTTTATGCTGCCGAAAAGCATATCTATACAGTACGTGTTATCACTCATAACCTCGCAGTAAACAACATTTTCCAACATGAATTTAATACTGGTTATCCTGTTACATCTCTTTTCGATAAAGTCTTGTAACTTATTCTCGTTAATGTAGAGATACGCTTCACGTAGGTTCATTTATTCTTCTTCCTCACTATCATCAATCACACCAAAAGGCTGCCATTCGCCATCATACAGCAGTTCAAAATCTTCAAAAAGTGAGAATAATGAGTAGTGGAAAATTCCTAACATAAGCTCAACGGCACCAGGGGTTTTATCATCAATTCTTTCAACGTCTGTTATATACCCCGTAAACATTGCACATTTGACTTCATCAGTATTTTTCATCTTAAAAACTATTAAATCACCAACTTCAAAAATATTGAAAAATTCTTCTAGAGAGAAAGGTCTGTATTTCTTTTCAGGTTCTTCAGGTAATAATCTGCTTTCTGGAAGAAAATAAGAATAATACGTTTCATCACTTGCTTGTTTACATAAAAAACACTGATTATGTTCTCTCCAACCGGCATATTCACCATACACACAAAGACGCTTGAGGTCTTTAAAGTCAAAAATACTGTTTGCAAAATACCCTTTCTTGGTCATAAGTTCCCAGTCATGGCAACCTACAGTTACAGACAGAATATCTGTAAGTGCTTCAATTCTCTTGTCTAATTCCATTATGATTCTCCTTAAAAAGCTGCTTAAAAATCGCTTCCAGTACGTTCACAATCTGCTTATTGTTATTCCATTTCTGAAAAAAGTTCATAACAAACTTTTTGTCATTACTGGTCTTTTTAGGCATTTTAGTAGTTCCCTTTTTCAAATTCGTTTAAAAGGTGTTTAAATCCATCCACCGCATCCTTTACAGTGTCTCGCATGTGCCATGTCATAGCCTTGTGACCACCGTCCACTGGAGATTGGTTACAAACATCTTGTAATAAGCTGTTCTGTCTGATTAAAACTTTATTGAGTTCAAGCAATGAGATATAACAAGTACGTATTATTTCTTTTTCATCCAACCTGTAAGGCTCTAGACATTCTTCAGGAAGAAAAAATTTCCAGTGCTTGCCATTATTACAAGTAAAACATTCTTCATTAATAAATTTTTCAGTGTAATCCTCGCTGTCAGCGTCAAGATCAATGCGTGCCAGTTTTTTAAAATGACATTCACGCAGATATGCAAATTCCTGTAACGTATTTGCAAAAAATCCACGTTTACCGATTAAACTTTCCTTGTATGCGTCAGTGGTGCTTACAACATCAAGGTAACAAAGAATATCCCTTTTAGGGTTCTTTATTCTCTTATCAAAAGACATAATTTCATCCCCTTTTACTTTTCTTCGTTATATCCTAAATCCTTCATAAATTCCTTAAACCTTTTGTATGCTCAGGGTTTCAGAATTGCCGTATCTTGTGTAGGACGCATAACAGCTCAGACGGATTCTGATTATCGCTTCAATAGTCATTTCAAACCCGATAGCGGTTATCTGACTTACTTCTACTTCCTGAAGTCGGTCATAAAGGTTCTTCGGCAGATTGTCCTTACGGCCTGTGTAAAAAATCCTGTCTCCGAGGTCGGAAAGTGAAATCATCTGATTCTGACCTATACACTGAAACAGGTCGGTAAATTCATTATTGTGTTTATTAGTCATGGTTATCCTTGATTACTGCTGTGAAATAAACATGCGGATCTTCCGTATCTGCAAAAGATTCCTGATACTCATTAGATATATCGAGGTATTTTCTCAGGAATGAATACAAACGATATGAATAGGCGGTATCACGCTGCCGTAATGATGAACTTCCGCTTATACGTCCGTTGTTGTGGCATTTTGCGTACCAGGCGGATTCTTTTTCACCTTTGAAGTGAATACTTATGCTTATGCCGTCAGAATGTTTTTGAAGCGTAAAACTTACTTCAGGATCAGGCTTTTCTGCCTTAAATTTTGCATAGAGACTGCAAAAAGCGATAAGGTACCTGTTGGTAGGTACTGCGATAACGTCATGATCGCAAATGTCAGCGATTATGCTGTTGTCTGAAGGTTCGATGTGATAAACATCTGCTGATAACAGGTTGATGTATTTATCTTCGTTAAGGTCTGACATCTTGCCTTGAAAATAAACTTCGGCAACTCCGTTTTCCATATTGTAATGTTCAATAACAATGTTACCTGAGTAGATAACCTGAAGGTCTTTTACTTTTGTTGTCATATTGTATTATTCCTTGTTTTTGCTGATTACTTGCTCTTGTGAGCTAATTCAAACTGTTTTAACACGTTCAAGGCTTCGGCTTTTGTCTTAAAGCACTGAACGGCCTTAACAGGGTATTCAATGGTTAATTGAAAACAATTATTGGCTCTCTGCCAGATTGTAGCGTTAAGCCATCCTAACTTAAATTGAGTTTTCATCTGTTAATTCTCCGTTAGTGTTGATAACTTCGTTTTTCTGAAGATTTTCGAGAATCTTCTGCACCTTTTTGATGTCTAACATGGCCTTTAATCCCTTCTGCTTGTAGATACAGTCCTGTGGGATTATGCCTAAATCAATATAGCGGTACAGCTTGATTTTATTTATCCCTAAAATTTCGCCCGCTTTTTTAATTGACACAAAATCCGTTCCTGTCACTCTCTGAGCAACAAAACGGTATTCAACCTTATCAATAAACATTGTACCGATTATCTCATCGGTCACAACGTCAGGAATATTAGGTTTCATACTCTCTCCCTGTCTTTTTCGGCCTTAAAACTCTCAATATGGCCTATGTTTTTACAATGAAGGGCAAAAAACTTTCTGCGATGTAAATTGCATGTGTTGTGGTTATGTTTTTATTGTTTTTGCCCTTGAATTTTATTTTATCTCAAAATGAGAAAAAATATAATAAATTTATCTTCTTTTTTTACTTTTCTCACGTTTTAATTTTGCTTTTAGTTTCATCGCTTCCTTTTGTTTCTCTTTTCTCACGTTTTAATTTTGCTTTTAGTTTCATCGCTTCCTTTTGTTTCTCTTTTCTCAGCTTTTCACGTTCTTTCTGTTTCTGCTTCTTTATACGTTCTTTTTCCTTTTCTATCTCACGCTGTTTTTTACGTTCCTCGGCTCTGCGTTTTCTTCGTTCAGCCATTTCAGCGAGGTGAACTTTAAGTTGTTCCTGATACACTTCTTCGTTCTTAACGGTCCATTCCCATGAACGAATGAAAAAACTTGTGTCAAGGTGCAGACAGTCAAGTATCTGTCTCATGTCTGCAACGTCAATAACGTACAGTATGCCGTCACACTTGAACTTATTACGATAATATTCAGCTCTTTTTACTCCGTTTACCCAAAAGGCTAAAACTCTGCTGCGTGAAGCGTCTGTTTTATCGTTTTCAGTCTGGCCGTTGGTAATGGTTATAGCACCATCCTTCCTGATTTTTACCAGTGCATTACGCACCTTTTCACGCTGATTGCGGTACATGCACATACCCATTTGGTTTTCATAGTTGGCATGTAACACGTTAATTATGTAGTTTGCGGTCTGGCCGGTCTGCCTTGCAAATTCCCTTATTGACGGCATACCGCAACACGGCCTTTTCTTATGATTCTTATCAGGGGTTAATCCATGTCTCAGGCGATAACTGAGCGTTGTTTTCCATATGCCTAAAGCTCTTGCAAGTTCACCTACCGACCGGTATTGAACTCCATTGTATTCAACGGGTTTTGCGGGGATGTTTCCCTTCATGTCCTGTTACTCTCCTATACCTGGCACGATATGTCGGCACATTTGATTTTAATCATTTTTCTTTCTCAAACCTTATCTGTAAATCATGAATTGTTTTATCATCTCTGAACGGAATTGAAGTGTTGTTCTGCATGTTTACAAGTTTTTCCCAGTATTCAGGTAAATGTCTGTAAATTGCCCTTAATTCGGCAAGGTTCTTATTTCCGCAGCAGTAACATGATACTCTGTCCAAAACATCGTAAAGGTCAATACCGTTTGATTCTGTCCAGTTAAAACCGGATTTATAGCACTTTACGAGACAATCATTTTCAGTCATTCCCCACATTACAAGCGGATATACTTTAACTGTTTTGTCTGAACGTTTAAGCGTTAATCGTTCCGGTTCATCCTTTGCTATTCCCACGTATTCAACGATAGTCTCGCCTAGAAATAAATCATAAAACGATTCAATGGCCTTAACTTTAATACTTGTCATCCAACGGGTACAACCTCCGCACCATGAGTAACCTTTTTTTGTGCTTCCGTCACGACAATTCACAATGTGTTCACTGAAGTAATAATCAAAAGATTTGGGCGGTTTTAATGTCTGATAACCTATACCGTGTTTATCAAGTATCTTTGTCAGGTTCTCCCAGTTCCGATAAATTGATTCAAACTCTTTGCCCGCATCAAAAAACAGTACATAGTCTAGCGGGAATTGCTTTTCAATAAGCATTAACACCATAGCCAAACTGTCTTTTCCGCATGAGCAACTTGCAATATATTTCATAAATCAGCCTTAACTTCATTGTTAAGGCAACGTTCAAGTTCGTACGGAATACCATGCTCTGAACGTTTTATGCTGACCTAGCTTCGCACTGGCAGCAACCTAGTTTCACTAGGATAGATTATTTAATTGTTAAAAATACTTTTTCTCCATCATCAATATTGTAGTAGTAACTATTTACCTCAATAACTTCACAATCAAGATATTCAAGTAAAAACTCAATAGTGATGTTTTTCAGTCTGCCGCACAACAAGACATTTTTATGTAACCATGCGTACTCATCTGCATATTCTGTTTTACAGATATTAATTTCAGTGTTGTAGTCTGTAATTGAGCGTATGTATTCTATGACTTTCAATTCCTTACTCCTTAAAATATCGAGGTAACTACACAAAATAACAAAAACAATATAATTAACCCTACAAATTCACCCATGTTTACTCCTTAATCAAGGCAACCGTTCGGAATAACCGAACAGTTACCGTTCAAAACTATTCAAAAACCGTTCAAATTACCCGATAAAACCTGTTTCTTCATCATCAAAAGGCATGTTTTCGGCTTTTTCCTTTGTTTCGTTACAGATAGCTGTAATATCGTTCATGATTCTGCCAACGTCATAAGGTGTTTCGTACTCATTATTGAAGTAGTTGTAAACACGCTCAATGCCTTTCTTGTATTCATCTCTCACACGGATTTGATAATTCAGGTTTCTAAAATTTTGTTTTTCCTGTTCAGCTTCTTCCTGAAGTATCTCTCTGATCCCCCGGCATGACTGCATAACACGGATAGCACCGGATAACTCGTCAAATCTGGTAATGAAATAATCATAGGCACTGTCTAAAATACCTTCTATCTTTTTGAAGGTGGTTTTATCGTTATCTTTATCAGTCCAGTATTTCAGGCTTTTCAGCTTGCCTAAATGAATATCGTAAAGTGAGACTATTTCAAGATTGAGTTCGTAATATGTTGCCTTCATATCTTCCGGGATATATTCAGCACCTTTCTTCATTTTGTTAATGAATGTCAAAAGGTCATTAACTTCAATATCGTATTCAAAAACACCAACATAAAAATTCTGTTTAATGTCAGTAATAAAATCTTCACAGTCATTGTCTACGCATAAATACTGCTTTTCTCTGCTTTCCTGAATTTCATACAGTCGGTTTAAACGTCTCTGCCAAAATTCGGCAAATTCTTTGCATTTTGCTAAAATACTCACACTCATTTCACTACTCCTTATTCCTTAATTCCAAACGGTTGCCATTCGCCGTTAATGCAAATTTCATAATTGTTATACAGTTCCGACATTAAATACATCCTACCACACATGAATAAGGTTCCTGCTCCATTTAGACAATCGTTGTAACCATCAATAAGTCTGTGCATTTCTATTAGTTTGTCCTTTGGTCTAAAATGTAAATGAGAACCAAGAGGATATTCTTTGATAAATTCCATAACAGTATATGGTCTGTACTTCTCTTCCGGTTCTTTCTTTTCTTCCTCTACCCACTCACATGGCAGACAATAAGCGAAATAACCGGGGCAAGAATAGTATGGATTAGAAGCGTCTTTATCCTCTGTTATATTATGTAATAACGCTCTTGGTGCAATAGAATTAATGTTGTTAAAATTACAAAGATAATTTGAAAAGTAACATTCCTTGCCGATAAACTGTTTTGCTTCCTCAACATCAAAACAATCTAAAGGCTTTTTACCCTCTAAAATTCTGCTGTCTAACTTCATTTGATTTACTCCTTGTTTAAAGATTTAAAGAAAACATCGTACCTATCCAGTAATTGAATGAGTTCCGTTTTTTCTCTTTCCAGTTCTTCAATTTTGAATTTAAGGCATTTTATTTCACTTTGCAGCCTTTTATTTTCCCGGTCAATGTCGGTGTTTTCATATCTCTGTAACTTGTATTGAAGATCTGCCCGATCGTTACAGACTGAAACATAATCGTTCCTTAACCTTTCAATAATTGGATTTGCTAGATTTCCTTTTATTGCATCATTGACACGTCTTTCAGTATCTACCATTTGCTGATAAGACTTTTCATTCATGTCGCTGATTTCTTCTTTAAGTTTACTGTTTTCGGCTAACTGCTCATGATACAGTTCTTCATAGTCGAATGATTTACCGAACAAAAAATCTGTTATTTTCCCCATGATTTACTCCTTATTTGAACCTGTCAGTTTTTCCGACAGGTTCAGATTCAACTATTGTAAATTTTGCAACTGTTCGGGATTTCCGAACTGTTAAAACGGCAGCGGATCGTTTCCGTTCTGCTGATTAAACTGCTGTCTCTGCTGTTCTACATTCTGCTGTTGCTGTTGCTGTATCGGTTGTCTGCCGGGTAATGGCGGTAGGTTGCCATAAGTCTGTGCATTAGGATTCCCTGAATAGTGAGGAGCAAAATTCTGTAACGGCTGTTGCTGTTGGCTCTGCTGTTGCTGTTGCTGATAATTGCCGTTAGGCTGTTGTGCCTGTTGTGTCTGTTGTGGCTGATAACCGCCGTTTCCCCTGATGTCGTTCATAAATTCTTCGTACTTTTCGGCAAAAGTCAGACCACGGCCGTATTTCTTATCAATGATACATGAACCTGTTTTGCGTTCACTCGCACTGAAGCCCTGAGCATCAAAGATATGCCAACCGAAAACCTCAAAATACGGTACCGGATTGCCGTTCATATCCCGCCCTTCGCCTGTGCGTTTTGCAAGGATTGTAATTGTTACCCCTTTGAACTGCGGAACGTTGCAGACAGGTGTCTTTGTCTTTTTGCTGTTGATGATGTTTCCGTTCTTATCCTTGATTTCCTGAAGTTCAAGGCCGTTGGAATTATCAATATCAATTCCCGCAAAAAACATGAGCTGTGAGATAAGACCGGTAAAGGCATCACTGTTCTTTTTGAAAACAGGAATGGAAATGCCGATTTTCTGCTTGTTCATGTCGTTGCAGACAGTGATACCGATATTTGATCCCTTGCTGCCGTCCTGACGAAAATAATCGCTGAAAATTGCCTTTTCAATCACACCTGTAAAAACGTCTGACTGAGCTAAATATTGATACTCATCAAGATTTCTGAAGTTGTCAGACAAACTCGCTCTTCCCTGAAGAAACATAACCTTATTCTCCTTCTACACTGATAAACTTTGACAAACACTTGCCGTCATTGGCCTTGTCGATAGCATCCATTTTTTCGATAGTCTTGACGTTACCGGCAATAATTTTTAAGAATCCGTTGCTTTCACGCATAACGCTCTGGCTGTCCATATTTTCATATGCACCGAAAACGATGTTGTCAGGCGAACGTTCTAACAGAATCCAGTTCTCACCCATAAATGAGTTCAGGAAAAATTCTGACTGCGACATTCTCCACGGTATGCTTGTATATGCGACTACATATTTCTCACCATCAACACTGTAAATATTGATAGCCATGGTATTTTTATGCTCTCTCATGATTTCAGACTGAACAGGGACCGGACATTCCGCCTGAACAGGATTGCAAGCGGTAGTAACGGAGATAACTACTGAAGCAACAAGGGATAAAATAAACTTGTTCATAATTCACCTCACATTGTTCACACATTGTTCATACATTGTTCAAAAAATTCAGACACAAAATTAGAGACATGTATCAATTTTGTGTAAGTCTCCCGCATGTTCTGCGTTTAACAGAATACCGACATAGTTCTTTGTCGTTCTCCATGCGATTTTTACTTTATTGTTCTTAAAGTCGATTATCACGGCTCTGTCTCTACCGTCCTCGACAACGGAATAACGGTTTTTAAGCGTTTTCATAGCTTCAATGGACTGATCGTAATTCTCTTCCAGGTAGATAATGTCAAAAATTGCGTTGCCTGTATTGGCGGTATAAATCTTTGAACCGTTAAATTCAGACAGATAATGTAGCTTGCCTTCACATTCTGCGAACGCTTTTGCGGACAAAAGTGACAACACTACGTAAATAACTGCTAGAATAACTTTGTTTTGCATATAAAGACTCCGGTTTACGATCCCTTTTCTCTAGATCCTCAGGAAAAGGGATCTTTTTTTTGCCTGTTAAACTTCTACGTCAATTACTTCAGACACATCCTGAACGTTGTTCATCTGTTCCATAAGTTCGGCCTGTTCCGCCTGTTTCTGTTCGAGTGCCTTAACCTCGGTCACAGCTTCGGTCCCGATTGTCTCAGGCTGTTCAATTTCGTCATATCCGTCACCTTCGATGTTAATTCCCTGAAGTACATCAGGAAAAGCATCACGAATGACAAAAGCTCTGCAACGCATCTGACACATTCTTTTTGGATTCTTCGCCCATGCGTCTGATTTTCTCGCACCTAAACCGAACGTGTTGTTCTGAGGATTGTAGGAAACGTGTCCGGCTGCTATTGCGTCATTGTAACCATAAGACCATGTGACATCAGGATGACCGTTACGATGAGCTGTCATTGTCCAGACACCTTTTTCATTATCCCAGTGTTCTTCAATGGTACCGAACTTCATTACAAGTGCTTTGAGACAGTCACCAAATAACTGTGGTCTGCCGTTGATAACTGCGATAGCGTTCAAAGCGGGTAAAGGCTTAAGACCTAAAGATTCACCCCATGAACATGCGATTAAAACATCTTCAGGATGTCCCTGGTACTGAGTAGGTACTAACTTGCTTCCGGCTAACATAGTTGCGATCTTCATCGCTTCTTCAAAATTTCCGGCAACGAGTGAAAAACCGCTCTTTGCCATTGTTGTTGGAACATGTCTGTTTTCCATGATATTTCTCCTATTACTTAACCGTAAATCTTCTTGACACTGATAACTTCAGATATTCGTTATACAGTGCTCTATTCTCTGTTCTAAACCTTTCTGTATCAAAGGTTCTGCGTTCGCTTGATTTCCATGTTGCTAAAGGTTTTTCGGTGGCAACGTCTAACAGGATTTCATTTTCACCGATATAATCCTGTAATTCAGTCTTTAAGGCATCTTCCTGTGATTCCAGTGCCTTAATTTGAGCCTGAATATCCTTTAAGGCTGCAACCTTATCAATGATTGTGCTGTCAGCGTCAATCGTTTCTCCGTTGCTCTTTCGTTCAGATAACGGAACATTCTGAAGTGGGGGTATGCCTTTGATAACGTTATTGAACCAGAACTCGGTACCGGTTTTTCTGATGTAGTTCTGCACCGCTTTATCAGCGTCAATCTTGTAGATACGTAACTCGCAGTTGTCACGGGAGAACGCACACAACCACGCAAATTTAAACCCGGTGCATAAGAGATAATGCTGCACCTGATAGTAATAGGATTCAGGCACTTTGCTATCAGTGAGAACCAGTTTGAAGTTCACACCAAAAGCACAACCTCTGCCCCATTCTTCATTGTCAAAGGTACGAGTTGTCTTGATTTCAAGTACACCCTTTTTTGCTGTCTCTATTTCGACTAAAAGGCGGTCAATGTTACCGTTCAGCCACGGGTATTCAGGGCATTGATAATGATTCTTATCAACTTTAACAATAAAAAGATCCCTGAACTGAGATTCAAACAGATCTGCTATATGTGATTCAAAAACGCTGCCGAACCAGGTAATGTTGTTGCCCTTGAAAGACGTGCCGACAGTCTTGTCAAGATAAACGTCATAAGCTGTCTTATAAGAATTAACACCGCAGATAGCACCGATGTCGGAACCGCCGATACCGCCCTGTCTTTTCTGGTCCCAGGTGAGATTTTTTGTGTCATAAAGATTACGTGAAATAAGGTAATCCTTATGAACTTTTGCAAGTTTCTTTAATTTATCATTCATAGTTCAGTTATTCCTTTTGTTTTTTGCTCTAATTTAAGTTTACTCTCAAAATTTCCATTTGCAAATAAAAAATTAAAAAATGTGAAAAACATATATAATTTTTTAATGCCGTGACTTCTATTGTAGCATGATAAAAATGTGAAAAATGCGGTATGGATCTTTTTGTACTATTTCCAACGCAAAAAAAATGGAAGCCTGTTACAGCTTCCTAATAGGTGTGTTTACGTTAAAAATAAAGATTGTTTGTGTTACGGCCAAACAGAAAAAAATATCTCAGAAAATTTGAACCCGCAAATAGAAAAAATCTAAAAGCGGGTCTTTTGAGCAAAAACAAGAAATAACATCTGATTTATAAGAAACCCTGAAAGGGTTATTGATTCTCTAAATTAGAGTTTTTCCTGATGTCTTTAATTCTACACAAAATTTTCCTGAAAAGAAGGTCAAAAAACATTCAGCACGACTAAAAACACAAAACAGTTTTGCAGCACAAAAATTTTTTCAAAAAAATTGCCAAAATTCTTAAAGTTGGCACGGTGCTTGTTACGCGCACACGCACGCGCGAATTAATATATTAATATATTAATATTAATTAATAAATTAATTTAAGAATAATTAATATTTTATTAATTGAGTGGTACCAAAAAACAAAATCATTAAAAAAATCTTGTTTTTTAGAAAAACAGTGTTATACTAAAATCATCTTTTGGCAAAAACAGGGAGAAAGTATATGCACGAATTAAATCTGCTGCTTTATTTAAGCATGTCAGCTCAGTTAAAACCACAGGAATTTTCTATCCTGGCTTTTATCTTCTTTGACTGTCTTCAGTTTGGGTCTTGCGACATAGACAATAAGAACGTTATCTTTCAGGTTCCCGTCAAAATGAGCAGAGCAAGAATAAACCAGGCTTTAAGTAATCTTGTTGCACTCGGTTATGTTGAATGTAACGATTTTTCAGCAGTCAAAAGAACCTTTACAATGAACCGCATTATATCAAAATTCAAAGGACAGTAATCATGATTAAATTCCTTAACCTAATTGCGGATAAAAAATTCAGCCTTATCGAATTACCCGTATTCTTAACGATTTACATGGATACAAGATACAGCAACGGTTGCTGTCGTACCATGCGTGGATTTACTGAAAACACACCTTTTGAATTATCTTTATCCAGTGTTTTCAATGCCATTAACTCACTTATCGGAAAAGGGTATGTCAAGAAAAAATACAACGAAGAAAAGGATTGTATTTACTATGTTGTACCTGATGTCGAACAGGAAGCAAACAAGAAAATTCCTGACTGTGCTTTAGAAACAACACTATCAGATAAGATTCAGTCTGTTGGCGAAAAACGAAAGGAAAAGAAAAAAAGCGTCTTTTCTCCACCTGACAGGCAGACAGTTCAGGAAAACATGAAAAAGTATTTTTCAAAACGTTACGGCTCTGATATTCCTGACGACTTTATCGAACAACAGACTGAAATGTTTTTCGCTTATTACGAACAGATAGACTGGGAAATAGGCAAGACCAAAAAGAAAATGAAAAACGTTGCTCTTGCTTGTTCGGGATGGGTGCTTCGTGATAAGTCTTTCACTGAATACAAAAACAGTGTGAATACCGTTTCTGCCTTATCTGTTCAGCCTGTAATCATTGACGAAATTATCAGTTATATTTATGCGATTTATGAACCTATGCAATTCCGTCTGGATTGGAAGAACAATAGGGTTGAAAACCTGATTGAAGAACAGGCCAGAGCCTTCTATGCTCAGATGACCAAAAAGAACTGGAGACTGAATGTAGGTTGCCAGACATGGCAAGACCAGTTACAGGTATTTATTTCTGATATGTATTGCCCGCTGCGTTTCCTGAATCCTGATTATGTGCCAAAAAGCAAACAGGAATGTGAAACACGAAATGAACTCATAGGCGGGGCAAAAAAGATTGACCCGATAACGGAACAGGGAATCGAAACCGCAAAGTTTATTTTTAGTGTCCTCGATGAAAAGGATGCTGAAGAAAAGGCCAAAGTTGAAAAACACAAAAAGGACATAGTGCAATGATAGAAAATGAATTTAATCAGTTTAAGGAAATTTGGAAGGCGTATGCTTCAATCGTGAACTGCAATGCAAGCTATAACGACACGGCATTGTTAATCATCTTCAGGAAACTCATGTCATACCGTATCACTGACATTACCAAAGCACTTGATACGGTAACTTCACGTTCAGATGTTTTTGCTCTGAATATTGCAGATGTTTTGGATGAACTGAAGGGTTTTAACAAGGATGAAATAAGAGAAAGGGCAAATATTGCTTTTGATACCGTTCTTTCAGTCGTTTCATATCCAGGCACCTATTACAGTTATATTTTTGAAGATGTGGCAATCGACCATACTCTTTACGCTTTAGGTTGGAACATGAGTTACCTGAACTCTGAACAGTGTGATCCCGTTTATTCAAAAAAGGATTTTGTTGCTCAATATATGATTTCAGCTCAGAAAGCTGACAAATTAAAACATCTCGTACTTAAAGGCAGCAGTTCGGCAGAAAATCACACTAAACTTGTTTCAGCTTCAAAAACAAGTTACGGAAACCCTGTTACATGGACTTTATCTGAAGAAGATAGAGAAATAATCCTTCTCGGTAATGAGGATTCAAACAACGCAATCAGGAGAATTACCGCTGAACTGCCGAAAATCCCGGTCTTACCTGATGAAGAGAAAAGAGATCCCGCACCTCCGGCAGACATCAGCAGACAAAAAGAAATCCTGGAAAAAACCATGAACGCTCTGCTCGGTGTCTGAGAAGGTGACTGATGCAACAGAAAACAAAAGCAATCAGGCTTAAACTTGACGAACCGCCTTCAGTGAATGACCTGTATAAACCTGTTATCAACAGAAACACACATCAGGCATACATGATTCTCACTCCGGTAGGCAAGCGATACAAAAATTACGTTTACTCGGTTGTAGCGAAAGAAGTCAGGAAGGAAGATGAATTTATTTCAAAGAACGACAGGTTGGAAGTTTACATTCATTTTTACCCTAAAAACCCGCTCAGGGATTTAGATAATATCCTGAAGATTCTTTTAGATTCGCTTCAGAAGGCAAAAGTGTTTGTTAATGACCGCTGTATTGTTCACCTTCAGCTGTGGAAACATAAAGCGTGTGATCTTAACGGTTTTATTACCGTAGAGATTAAACAGGAGACAGAGGATTATTAAAACGTTAAAATCGGGCAAAAAATCAAGCGTGATTGCATTTTAAAATCAAAAAGGTGTATTGATTAGGGAAAACAAATGAAACGCAATAGCGAGCGTTTTTTAGGGCAAAACAAGGAAAACAGAAAATGAAAAAAATTAAAACAAACGTAGCCGACCGCTGCGATCCGTCCGGAAAATCAGGCTTAAAGCCTTATGTAGTCGGGAAAAACAGGACTTTTAATACCGTCAGGGAAGTCTGTAAACATCTGCGTATTTCAGTCTCTTATTTTTACCAGAGGTATACGGTTACCGAGACGGAAGAAGGCAGAATTGTTGCCAAAAAGACTTACAAGGACCTTAAAGGCCGTGAGTTCTATACATGGCGGGATCTGTGTAATGCCAACGGTTATTCTTACAGTTTTTGCCGGAATTACAAGGTTAAAAGCTCAGACTTTGACAGCGAGCATTTTAATTTTGAAAAGGTGAAGGCACTTGACGAAAACAGCAGAAAACCGTCACCGGTTGATTATCGTTCCATCCCCGTTACTGTTGAAGGTGTTCATTACGATAACATCATGGATGCGTGCAAGGATTTAAAACTATCACCGAGTTACACGATAGTGCTTAAACGTAAATACAACATGAGCTTTGAGGATGCAATTCTTATGCAGCTCCACAAGGTCAGGGATCACCAGGGTAATTACTTCAGAACTTACAGGGACATGTGCAATTTCCATAAGGTCAATTACAGCACCTTCATGCACAAACTGTATTTAGGTTTTGAGCTTGAAAAGTGCCTGACATTACAGGCAAAAAGAACGCATATTGACCTTCAGGGAAAGGAGTTTAAGTCCTGGGAAGAATTGTGCAAGGCCAACGGCTATTCATACTATTTTCTGACAATGAACTTTAAGACCAGTGAACACAGCGACAGCTTTATTCTTGGTGAGTTGGAAAGAGAAAAACAGGACAGGAAAAACAGGAAAAAATGACATGCCGAGACTTGAATTTACCTACCGAAGCCGGTTTTTCACGAGCATAAAGGAAGCCTGTAAACACTATGATGTCTCATACGTTCTGACACGAAAGCACATGAAGGAGTATCACATCAGCGTGTGTGAAGCACTTGACATCGAACGGAATAAAATTAAGGATCATAACGGTGTCAGCTTCAGAACGTACAGGGAAATGTGTGATTTTCACGGCATACCTTACAGACGTTTTCAGACAAGGTTCTATCACGGTTACAGCATGAGGGAATGTCTGTCAGGCGGTTTTCTGCCGAAAAGAAAGCGAAAGAAAACTAAATAACGAAAAGACAAAAGGCGGAAATATACCGCCTTTTCTGTTTTCATGCACAGTTTTTTATACGATTGTGCGGAAAAAATCAAAAACTGATATAAAATTAGGTTATATGTTTAGTTAGAACGTGCATATGAGGTACGTTGTGGATAAGTTTTTGTGTTGGGTTGCAGACAATTCGGCCGTTATGACGGGGGCAGTATTTGCGTTCCTTATCAGTCTGATAACGGCTAAAGAAGGTAGTCTTATGGATAAGATCGGAAACAGTTTGTTGTGTTCTCTTTTCTCCACAGGTCTGTACTATGCGATTTTAAGTTTTTATCCCGAGTGTTCGCCATATCTGGCCGTTGCCATAGGTACTTTTGTTGGTACTTTTGGTGTGGAAGATTGCAAACGGATAGTAAAAGCTAAAATTGATTCATGGCTCAAGACTGATGACAAAAAAGACTGACAGAGAGACATTTGACATAGAAGGCCGGCATTACAGCTCAAAGGTTGAGTTGTGCAAGGCTTACGGAGTGCCGGTAACAACATTCTCATACCGCAGATCAAGAGGTCTGAGCGTACAGAGTTCATTAGCGTTCAAGCGACAGCAGAAAGCGTTTCACGACAGACGTTTCAAGATAATAATCAAGCATCCCGAAATCAAAATGATATGGGAAAAATATAATTCAATGTGTTAGGAGTGAACTTATGACAGGATTAACGGCATATCTTAACGTTCAGGTTATCTACCTGAATGACAAAATCAGGGAATTAAGCCTGAAGTACGGAACCGAAGGGAGTGCATGTGCTGATGTATGTGCAGATATTAGCGAACCCGTTACCTTACAGCCTGGGGAATTTAGACTTATAGGCACAGGATTCAGACTGAATATCCAAAACAGACAGATTGTGGCAAAGGTTTACCCGCGTTCTGGATTAGGGTCAAAGGGGATCATTCTCCGTAATACCGTTGGCATTATTGATTCTGATTACCAGGGGGAAGTTAAGTTACCTGTTGTAAATACAAGCGACAAACCTTTCACTATTGAACCTTACATGAGGATAGCACAAATTGGATTTTTCCCTGTTTTTCAGGCAGCTTTTGAAGAAGTTGCAGATTTTGACGTTACCACAGCCAGAGGATCAGACGGATTCGGCAGTACAGGTCACTGAGAAGGCATATAACATGATTTACGCATCAAGGCTTACAACGGCAGAAAAAGACGCATTGAAACAGCTTCAGGCCGATTTTTCATGGAATGACGATCAGCTGAATTATCTTATCGCCTGTATGTGTTTTGAGAGTAACTTAAACCCGAAGGCGAAGAACAAGACTTCAGGTGCCGTAGGTCTGATACAGTTCATGCCCGCAATCTGCAAAGCGTACGGAACAACGGCAGATGAGATGCTGAAACGTTCATTTATCGGTCAGTTACCTTACGTTAAAAAACACTTTATGCCGTACTATAAGCGAACTAAAACCCTTTCCGACATGTATATGGCAATACTTATGCCGAAGTATATCGGATATGACGAAGATTATGTGATTTTCTCAGAAGGTGCAAAATACGAACAGAATAAAGCACTTGACCAAAACAAGGATCACAGGGTAACGAAAGCGGAAGCGTGTTATTACGTTTTCAAAAGATACGATGAGGGTTTAAAGGATGTTGGTTAATCTTAAACTCTATGCCATATGCGGAGCCGTGATAATTGCACTTGTATCAGCGAGTTATGTGTATCTCTCATATCGTATCGAGTGTGAGGTCAAAGACCGTTACGAAAGAAAGTTACAGGAGTTCAGGGCAGAGGAATTACAGAATCTTCAGGATTTACAGCATGAACAGAATGAGACTGTCACGGCCTATCTGAACGAGATAAATGTCCTGAAACAACAGCATGAACAGGATTTAAAGGAGATCGAAAATGCCAAGTTCAAAGATACTGTCACGGTTCCTGTGCCTTTTCCTGTTATTAAGCATGATACAAACTGCGGGTTGCACCAAAACAATAACAGTGCAGAAACAGTGCCAACGGCCGGAACTCAGTCCGATCTTATCTGTTATACCCGAGCCGAACTTCAGCGAAAGATTAAAGACAGTCTGGATCTCGCCGCAGAATGTGACGAAGTCGCAAAAAGATACGCAGCACTAGTAAAGGTATGTACTCAAAGTGAGTAATGTAGAAAAAGAAATGATAATAGTTTTCATTATCGCCGTAGCGGTTGTATCAGTAATCTTTGTAATGTTTACGGCGGTGAATGAAAATCAGGAAAACGAAAAGAACTTTAAAAAACCCATGCAGAAGGTTGTCAGCACGGAAATTGAAACACATGAAATACGATGTGTGGAACATACAAGCAATTTTTGTGCCAAGTATAAAGTTTTCAAGATAATTAAAGAGTAAACGTGGCTGATTTTTATAATTTTGACGTACTTGTCAGGGAAAGATACCCTGAATTGGTCGGTTACTGGGAAGAAGTTTTTGCCGATCTGGTACGTCAGAAACAGGATTTTGAGAATAAGTGTGTTCAGGTTGCCGAGTTGCAGCGTATGAATGACCTTTTGCTCAACATGATTAAATCCTATAACTTAAATCAGGAGAATTTTGAACATGAGAAATAAAAAAACCGAAACAAACCCTGAAAATACAGAACAGGAAAAAAAGCCTGAAAGACTGCTGAAAGACAAACCGCTGAGCAGAGTTCGTGGCCTGAGACTTGAACCTATTAAATCCCGCAAGGGTTTTCAGATCGATCTCTCAATAGTTGAAAGACTGGGTACCAAAGGCTTTACGCTTGAACAGGTCGGCAAGTATTTTGGCTTGTCTGACAAGCATTTCAGATTCAGGGTTTGCAAGAACAATCCGTCAATCCCTATTGCCCTTGAACGTGGCAGACTGAAACGTGTTGAAAAGGTTGTTGATGCTCTTTACGATTCGGCCATTGAAGATCATAACGTTCAGGCTCAGATATTCTATTTAAAGGCTCAGGCGGGTTGGTCTGACAAACAGGAAATCAAACTTGAAACAGCAGAAAACAACGGCCTGAAAGAGATGACCGAACAACAGCTTTTTGAACTTCTGGCAAAGCTCAAAGGCAAGGAAAGTGACGGATCAGATCTTGAAGATGATGATGATGTAGAAGTTATCGACAGTAGCAAGCATGAATAACGTAACAGTCGCAGACATTGAAGCTGAACTCGAACGAAGGGTGCAGCATGAATTGAACGTGAGAAAGGCGAGAACTAGCCTCTCTCACTTCATCCGTGTAACAAAACCTGATTATATTTTCGGTTGGTTCAACGAAGATTTATGCCGACAGCTCGAACAGTTTGCACAGGATGTTTTGGACAGAAAAAGTCCCCGATTGATCCTTCAGGCACCTCCGAGACATGGTAAGTCAGAATGTGTATCAGTGCGTTTTGTGGCCTGGATGTTAGGCCGTTTTCCGTGGATGCAGATAATTAACACTTCATATGCTGATACGCTTGCAACAGGGTTTAACCGACAGGTTCAGGCAATAATGGATTCTGACGTATACCATGAAATATTTCCTGACGTACTGATTAACGGTGAAATCGCCAAAACTCTCGACAGAACAAACGATGTCAGATACTTAAAGCGTACCGCCGATTTTTTTGAAGTCTATCCGCAAAAGGGATACATGAACTCTGCGGGTGTGGGAACAGGTATTACCGGTAAAGGCTGTCATATCCTGATTAACGATGACCTTTTCAAAGATCGTGCCGAAGCTGACAGCGAGACTATAAGGGAAAAAGTGTGGGACTGGTACAAGAGTACGGCAAGATCCCGACTTGCAGACGGTGGCGGTGTTATCGTCATGATGACACGCTGGCACCCTATAAAAGATGATACACCGATTTTGACAACAAAGGGATGGAAAACTCACGGCGAACTTCAAATAGGTGATCATGTTTACGGAATTGACGGAAAACCGGTTAAAGTAGTTAATATTACCCCGCCGGTATGGTGTGATGTTGCTGTATCAACTAATTATGAAACGATTATATGCTCAAAAACTCATTTGTGGGGCGTAAAATCCCGTTCTGAATACCCGGTTAAAGTATCAGAAGCCGGAGATTTGATAGGTAAAGAAAGATATGTTCCGGATATTCAGCCTTTAGATTTTGGCCGTAATGATGAATTGCCGATTGATCCTTACTGGCTCGGTTTATGGTTAGGTGACGGGGCCAAAGACGCGCCTATGATAAGGTGTTGGCATAAATTTCAACAGCATTGCCGGAATACGGTTTATAAAATAACAAGGGAAGCAAAAGATAGTCGTGGAGATTTATTTTTATTCTACTGTTTTCAAGGTCTGAGAAAAAAACTTGTAGATTTAAACTTACTGAATAATAAACATATCCCTGATATTTATTTATATTCAAGTGTTGAAAATAGGTTAAAACTACTTGCCGGACTTATGGATACAGACGGTGAAGTATCTGGAGGACATCATAGGTTTTCAAATACAAACATGAAAATTTATGAAGGTACAAAATTCCTTATCCGTTCTCTTGGTATGCAAGTTTTTGGTGATGAAAAAGTAAATGCGGATGATACAAAATTATTTATACGGGGAAGAGCATATACCAGACATGCTATATGTTACCGGTTTAGTTTTTGGCCTACTATGGATATTCCGACAAAAATTCCATATAAAGCAATCAAGGCTAAAAAAGTATATCACCGTGTAATAAGGTTTAATAATGCATCTGAAGAATTACAAGGTTATGGACGCTGCATAACCACAACAGCAAAAGACGGCTTGTATTTAGTCGGAAAAACTTTAATACCTACTCATAACACGGATGACATAGCGGGAAGGCTTTTAGAACTCTCCAAAACAGGCAGAGGAGAACATTTTGACGAAATCTGCTATCCCGCAATAGCAACCGAAGATGAACCGCACCGAAAATTCGGTGAAGCGTTATTCCCTGAAAGATACAGTCTGAAATCACTTGAACAGATTAAACTTGCCGTTGGCTCCAAAGAATGGGCATCACTGTATCAGCAATCCCCTATTCCTGACGGTGGCGGGATGTTCAAAAAGGCATGGCTTCAGTATTATGACGAACTGCCTAATCATTTTGAAAAAATAGTCATGGCTTTTGATATGACCTTTAAGGACACGAAAACATCAGACTATGTATGCGGTCAGGTGTGGATAAAAGAAAAAGGCTGTTATTATCTTGTCGATCAGATCCGTGGACGTTTTGATTTTGTTACGACACTGAGAAAATTCATCTCGTTTTGTAGCGAACACGATTACTGTCTGCGAAAATTGGTTGAAGATAAGGCCAACGGCACGGCGGTTATCAATATGCTGAGAAAACATATATCAGGGATTATACCCGTGGTCCCTACCGAAAGCAAAATAGCAAGGGCAAATACTGTTACAACAGTATGGGAAGCACATAACGTCTTTATCCCGAACCCGAAAAAATACAAATGGGTGGAAACTGAATTTGAACCCGAACTGCTGACATTCCCTTCAGGAAAGCATGACGATCAGATAGACTGTATGACAATGTGCCTGAATGACCTTATCAGCAAATCACAACGCATTGATCCGACAAATATCGAGATGTTACTTAAAGGATTGGAGATTTAAACATGGCTGAAGAAAAAGAAAATGCACCTCAGGAAAAGAAAAAACAGATTGACTATGACGCACTCAGTTGGGGTTTGAACGCACCTGTGAACACTGAAATTAATGAGTTTATTTCAGTTGATGATGTGCGTAAAAAATTCGGTCTGCCTGTCACTCAGGGTATGGACAAAGACACAAGATTAGGCATGGATAAAAACAACGTGGCTTTTGATACCATGTTTCAGAGCCTTACACAACATGCAATTCAGGAAGGCCAGTACCCGATGTCAGGGTTTGTCGGTTATGCCGTACTGCAACAGATTGCTCAGAACGGCATGATCCGTACCTGTATTCAGACGGTAGCGGATGATATAACAAGAGAGTGGATAGAACTCACAGGCGGAAAGAATAACAGCGATGACAAGTTAGAAAAACTTAAAGATGTTTTCAACAAAAAGCACATTCAGTCACTTGTAAATAAGGCCGTTGCTAAAACAGGTTACTACGGCGGATGTTTTATCTACATAGACACAGGTACCGATGATCCGAGTTTACCGCTTGTAATCAATTCAAAATCGGCTGAAATCAAAAAAGACAGCAAAATTGACCTCGTTATCATTGATCCGATTAACGTATCGCCAATGGAATACAACAGCATAAATCCGCTGAAAAAGGACTACATGAAACCTCGTATGTGGTCCGTTCAGGGTCAGCCTGTTCATGCTTCACGTCTTATCACCTTTACCGATAACGAACCGCCGATGTTGTTAAAGCCTAACTATAACTTTTTAGGCATCCCCCAGGCTCAAATCTTATGGGATTATGTACTTCACTGGAACAAATCACGCACAAATGCCGTGAATATCCTTGATAAGCTGAATCTCACGGTTTACAAAACAAGTATGAGTGATGTTCTTGCAGCAGAAAACGGCATACAGTTGCTTGATGTCAAGATCAAGGCATTACAGCGTTACCGCAATAACAACAGTGTTCTGGTATGTGATAACGAAGTTGAGAGCATTGAAAACATTTCACAGGTTATAAGCGGTGCGACCGACATCGTACGTCAGGCACTTGAATTTATCGCAGCAATTAACCGAACTCCCGCCGTTAAACTTTTAGGTATTTCTCCTTCAGGATTTAACAGTACGGGTGAAAGCGACATCCGAAACTACTATGATCATATCAAGGCAAAACAGGAACTTTACAGAGATCAGATACAGACGCTTATAAACATTTATCAGCTTATCTGTTTTGGTGAAATTGACGAAAGCATATCATTCAAGTTTAAGGAAATCGGTGGTGATGATCTTGCAAATAACGTCAAGATTTTCAAAACTCAGGTAGACAGCCTTACAGCTTTACAGAACTCAGGTGTAATTGATAATGCCGAAGCAAGAGAGTTTGTCAGAACTTCAGAAATCAGCGGTCTTGATTTTCTCAGTGAAGATGTGCCGGAACAGCCGAACCCTGAAGATATGCAGACGATGAATCCCGAACAGGCACAAAAACAGCCTGAAATGAAAATTGACAAAAATACGGAAGGTCTGGAAGCATGGCAGAAAAAGATGTTAAGTTAGACGTTATTCAGCCTAACAAAGCGTTGGAAATTAAGTTTAAGGCCATGCTGACAACCTATTTTCTGACGCTCAGAAAGTCTGTTTTATTGCTATTTTTACTTTATTTGATAAACTTACGCAAAGACAATTCAGAGTTTTTGAAGGCTCAAAAATCAACAAATAAGCGTGAATTTAAGCTAAAAAACAAAAGTATTGCACAAAATAACAGTGACAACAGCCTTGATGAACAAATAAAGCAATATATAGTTGTTATAATGTTATTAGTATCATTGTTGGGTGATGACCGCAATCTGCTTGCAACGTTAAGAACGTTTACGCAAAACATTCTTTTCGGTCTGCAACAGGCACTTGCCGAAGATCTGAGACAGTCGATATACAGTTACGTTCGTTCTCAGGCATGGCACATCACAAACAGCATGACGGAGAATTGTGTACGTCACGGAATGAGCAGAACGTACGTTACTCAGAGATTATACAGTAATGTACCGCCTACACATCCCGCTGACGAACTAGGCACGGCAGAGATACCGCCTTTACCTCACAGGATAGAACCTGTTACGGCTGAAAACGTAACGGCATACATTAACGATGTGGGGCAGAGCGTACAGACTGACATAACCGGAATGAGTACAGGAAGTACGGGGGTTATAACAGGTGGTAGCGGTGGCGGTGGTATGATACCGCCAACACCGCCGACAGTACGCAGAGACGATGAAAGACGTGGAAGATGGCTCAGTGAAAACAGCGAACGCAGATTAAGACGAATCTGTATAGATGCGACAATTCACGCAGCAAGGCTGACATACCGCCTTATTTCTGACATTGTGCCGTATGTGGTGGACTGGATTTATCACGGCGGGGATCAGGTTGCGATATGGGATGCAATCCTTAACAATGACAACATTCCGAGACGGCGGGCAGAGAGCGTGTTATTGCAGATAACCATGATGACAAATCAGGCGATACAGCGACAAAACATGCTTGATTTAGGGTTTGAAAAGGCAACGTGGATACATGTTCCTGGAGAGTTTACAAGCAGACAGACGCATATCAAATTCAACGGACGTGAGTTTGATTTAACCGAAGGTCTGTTTGATACGGATGTGGAACGTAACGTGTTTCCGGCTGAGCTGTGGTATTGCAGATGTATCATGCGTGGAATTATCCCCGCTGAATTAACAACGGGTGAGAGAGAGGAAAATGAGTATTGATAATCCTTTTGCTTATGAAACTTTAGCGTTTGATAAAGGCTCAGTACGAAGTGTTGATGAAAACGGCTTTCTGCACGTAAAAATCTCACCGCTTACCAGAGTACAGGTTGCTCCATATTACGGTAAAGAAATTCCCGGTTGGCGAAGTTTAGGCCTTGATCCTGATAAAATCTATAAAGGGTACAGGCCAGAATCAGAGCTGAAAAAAGCGACCACAATCGAATCAATTAACGGCATACCTATTCAACTACGTCATCATCCTGATTTTGCCGAAGATCCCGCAAAAGATACGAGAATCGGGGCAACAGGAACAGACGGCAAGTATGCTTCACCGTACCTTATGAACAGCCTACATTTTTTTGATAAAAAGGCCAGGGATTTAATTGAATCCGAAGCGTTGAGAGAGCTGTCTTTAGCGTACAGATACAAACCTGATTTTACTCCGGGCAAAACCGAGGACGGCCAGGAATACGATTTTATCATGCGTGACATTTCAGGCAATCACCTTGCACTCGTTGAACAGGGCAGAGCCGGTCACGAAGTTCTTGTTTACGACAGTAAGAGGTCTGAAATGGATAGAGAAGAAATAGCGAATCTTGTTCAGGATGCGTTGGATAAGAAGTTATCCGGCATTTTGGGAGCGTTCACTAAACTTGCAGAACGTGTTGACAAGTATGTAGAGAAAAACACCGAGCCTGAAGCTGAAACTGAAAAGGTTGAAGAAACCGAGGAAGTTATCAGTGACAAGTGTGCAGCGGATAAGTGCGGAACTAAAGCAAAGAAGCCTGTAAAGGATGAAGCACTGACCGATGAAGAAGGCGAAGAAGTAGAAGAAATCCTTGATTTTTCCGATAAGAAGGAAAAAATTGAGGACAAGTCAAAGAAACAGCCTGTGAAGAAGTCCGAAAAGGTTGAAGAAGCTGAAGAAGAAATCATCGAAGATAAAGAAGATGAAGAAATCGAAGCTGAAGAAACCGAAAAGGTTGAAAAGAAGGTCAAGGACGAAGAAAAGCCTGAAAAGAAGGGCGACAAAATGACCGAGTTCATGCGTGCGTGCGGTATTGACAGTGACGCACCTGAAGAAATCAGAGAAGCCTTTATTTCAGGTTTTAAGGCCGGAATCGAAGGCCAGAAAGAAATGGCAAGCGATGAAGCACCTGTTGACCTTGAAAAGATTTACGAAGATGCACGAAACAGTGTTCTTGACGAAATTCAGGCTATTGACGAATGTAAAAGCATTTTAGGTAATGTCAAAGTAGGTGCTTTTGACAGTGCCAATGATATTTATGTCGAAGCGTGCAAGAGACTTGAAATTGCATGTGACAGCGACAATGCCAGAGACGTATATAACGCATACGCAAAGGCATCACAGAATTTGCAGAAGGGGGCAAACGGACAGCATAACAATGTCTCAAACCATTCAGCAAATGTATTGAATGATATTTTCAATAACGTAAACGTTGATTAACATCAGAGAGGTTTAGAACTATGGGATTACAGAAATCAGTCGGTTTGTCTCCCGCATTAGGTTTAAGCGGTGAGAAGGCCGTTTTGGGTCAGTCAGTTTATACCGTTCAGAATTTTATGTCAGACGGTACTGTTAAGGCCGGTACTTTCGCTTTTGTGCCTGGCACAGCAACTACTTTCGCAGAAAACATCAAGACTGAATACGTTACCGATCACGGTACCGGTCTTGTCGGTTTTGTTGAACGTACTTTCACCGGTGCGGGTGCATCATCTGACCTTTACGCAAAGGGTGAAGCATTAACTATCGCTGTTCGTGGTGACTATTACTTAAAGGCTCCGGCCGGTACTACTCCGACTAAGGGTTACAAGGTAATCACTACCGATGCAACCGGTGCTATTTCATTCGCAGCTTCAGCATCTACCGGTGAAACTGACACAGGTTGGACTGTTACCACAGGCGGATCAGCCGGTGACGTAATCGTTATCTCAAATCATGGCTAAAAGGGGATTTAATCTATGAATATGACTTTTGAGAAGGCGAAGGAAGTAGGTTTATCTTCCGCAACTGCCGTAGACTTTATGAAATATGACGTGGACGCTCAGGGCAATATCAAGTTAGATATTAAGGCAACTGAACAGGCACTTGCACAGGACGCAGCATTAATCACTACTCCTAATGTAAATGTACCTTCAGCACTTGTTACCTATATCGATCCACAGGTCGTAACCATTCTTTTCAGCTCAATGAACACTACCAAGATGTTCAGAGAAACCAAGAAAGGTTCATGGACTGATAAGAGTTTTCAGTTCGGTGTTGAAGAATATACCGGCGGTGTAACTGCTTATTCTGATTTTGCCGACAACGTAACTTCAGATGCAAACACTGAATGGATCGAACGTGGTAACTTTGTGTTCCAGACTGTTCTTTCATACGGTGAACTTGAAGAAGCTAATGCCGGACGTGCAAAGCTCTCTTTAGCATCACAGAAGCAGCGTTCAGCATCTCTTAACATCGCAAAGGCTCACAACAACATTAACTTGTACGGTGTTGCCGGTCGTAACATTTACGGTATGCTGAATGATCCTAACCTCAATGCAGCCGTTACTCCGAATGTTGTAACTGTTGGCGGTAACAACTACACTACATGGGCGGATAAGTTACAGTATGACGCTGCAAACATCGGCAACCATGTTTATAACGACATTTCAAAGCTGTGGGGCGAACTTGCTGCAAAGAACGGCGGTAACGTAGACCAGAACGCAGAAATCAAGTTAGGTATTTCAAACAGTATCGCTCACTTCCTTAACATTCCGAACAGCTTCGGTTTAACCGCCATGGCTATGTTAAAGAGCAATTACCCTAACCTTACCGTAATTCAGATCCCTGAACTTACCGCAAGCGGTGTAAACACTCTTTATATGGAAATCCCTGAACTTTATGGTGTTCGCACCGCTGAGTTTGCTTACACTGAAAAGATGGCTTTCGGTCGTGTTGTAGCTGAACTCAGTTCTTACAAACAGAAGGTTCGTGGCGGTTCATGCGGCTTTATTCTGAAGCGTCCTTCACTTATCGCCAGAATGACCGGTGTTTAACAGACTTTAAGTCTGCCTAGGCTTAAATCAAAGCGGTAGAGTAGGTAACCAAATACCGCTTTTTTCAAAAACGACTTAAAAGGAATTTTTATCATGCCAAGATTTTCAACAAAGAAGCCTGAAGTAGTGGAACAGGCGAACGTTATCGCTAAAACAAGTGCCGATCAGAATGAAAAGAATCTCTCATCATCCTCCGACACTGTAACTATCGCATGTCACTTACAGACTGCAATTCGTTTTGACAATATTCCATGTGCATCAGGTGTAAAGAGTATCGTGTTACCTGGCATCAACGATAATCTCCGTGGTCTTTCAGGCGGGGTTTTACTCGGCCGTGGCGAATCTGTTGCCGTGACACTGGACCGTGCCGATTGGGAAAACATCAAGCGTCTTTACGGCTCAATGGGTCAGTTCAAGTCTTACAACGGTTTACCGCCTTGCATTATGGAGATTAATGGCGGTAAAGATGAATTTGATCACTCTGATGAAGTAAAGGCACAGGTAAACGGCGATGAACCTTTAACTGAAAAGGAAATATTACCGGAAAAGATCAAGTAATCTTTTTTCAAAGCTCACAGGGGATCAAATATCCCCTGTTTTTTCAAATACTCAGGGGGTAGAAAATGGCAGTAGTAACTTTAGATATTTCGGAATTTAGAACTTTATACCCTCAATTCGCAGACAGTGTGACATACCCTGATACTGAGATAACAGCTCAGTTTGATATAGCATGTACTCTCATCAACAACACGGAACAGTCATACATCCCTTACATACCGCCTAGAATCGTCATGCGTAAACGTGTGCTTTATGCAGCAGTATGTCATTTGCTCACATTATCCGGTCAGAGTGCCGAACAGACAGGAAATATCACATCAGCTTCTCAGGGTAGCGTGTCCGTTGGCTTCACTCCTGTTAAAGGTAATTCATATCCGGCTCAGTGGTGGTGTCAGACAAAATGCGGACAGTTGGTATGGATGCTTTTAACTCCATATCGTGTCGGCGGTAGGCTATATACTGAGTATCCTGATTATCATCCATACGGTTAAGGTTTTAGCCTATGGACAACTTCAGCATTAACATCACACGTTCAGGGCGGTTACAGCAGATAATTGACCGCCTTAAACAGCAACAGGATATGAATGTCAAGGTTGGCATCCTTGACGATCCTGACACAGCAAAATACGCTTCATGCGTTGAGTTTGGATGGACGCAAAGAGTGACACCTAAACAGCATTACGCTTTTGCTCAGTGGTGGGGTATAAACCTTCCTATAAATGCGGTCCTTCATAATCCGCCTAGACCTTTTTTACGTTCTACACTCTGGCACTATTCTCATACGTGGGCGGTTCAGGGTGTAAATGTTCTTATACGCTCAAACTTCAATATGGAAACAGCTCTTGCTTTTATAGGTCAGATTGCGGGACAGGATGTTCAGTGTACGATTGCGGGCGGTGGTGTTCAGGCGGCGGGGCAGTCTTTTGATTTACGTTCAGAATTTACTATGCACGTTTACAGTCTGAGGGGCGGAGACGGAACAGGAAACGTGAATACTACAAGGCCAATGGTCTTAACAGGTAAAATGCTTCATTCTATTACTTATCGGGTAGACAGGAACTAAAAAATGAAAAAGAAATTAGCAGAACTCATAGAAATGCTGTGTTATGACGCTTCAGGCGATGAAGATGAACGTTATATCTGGCGAACTATCAAAAAGGCTGACAGCGAAGGCAACGGCCGCAGAATCAAAATTGATACCGAAACAGGTAAAATCGTAATGGGTTTTGGTGCGGGGCATACTCTTGCCGAAGCGTTCAGGCCGAAGTCTGAAAAGATTAAGGAAAAACTGAAAAAATCAGTCATTCAGAATCGTGACCGTTCGAGTGCATCAAGCCGTGAGCAGATACGACAGATCTCGATAAACCCTGATTATGACCGTTTAGGCACTTCAAAGACATTTACAGACGGTTCTCCGGTTGTAGCGTTCGGTAAAATTCCGGCAAAGGCATACGGCAAAGAAACAAAGGTTGTGGACAGCGAGGGCAAAAAGTACACTGTTAAATATGCGGTAATTGAAGCTGATAACCTTATAAGCTCACATGACGAACAGGGTTTTGTGAACAAAGAGTATGCAGATACAAACAACCTTGACAGCGTTCGTGCGATAGCGGGCAACGGCAGAACGGCGGGCATTAAATCCGCTTATGCAAAAGGAAACGCAGACGAATACAAGGCCGAACTTCTGAAAGATACCGATCATGGTGTTGATCCCGAATACATTAAAGGCTTAAAGCAGCCTGTTTTAGTCAGAGTAATGAACGTTGATGATGTCAGTGCCGACATAGGCGATAAGACTAATACTTCAAACGTAATGAGTTACAGCAACATAGACAGGGCAAATACTGACCTTGCCAGAATTGAAAAGGTTAAACTTGAAACTGACGATAACGGCGATTTAACTTACAACGGTGTTAAACAGTTCGTAGAATCCTTGCCACAGGTTGAACAGTCTCAGTATTACAACGCAAAGGGCGAACTCAATAAACAGGCTCAGGAACGTGCATACATGGCACTTTTTAAACAGGCATATACAAACAATGAGCTTTTTAACAAGGCTTTTGAGAGTTTGTCAAACCGCACTACTTTAAATCTTATGACCGCCTTAAAAAATGCAAGTCCAAGCGTTGCCAACCTCAAAGGTTTGTCAGACGGTTACGATGCCAGGGATTTAATTACTCAGGGTTGTATCAAGTATATCAAAGGCACTGAAAACACAACGGCAAGCGGTCAGGCAGATATGTTCTTATCTGATACCGATAATCAGATAACCGACACTATCGCAAAAGAACTGGCCATGCGTTCACGTTCTCCTGGGAAAATGGAACGTTTTCTAGTCTCAATAGCTCAGAATCTCAGAAAGGAAGCGGAAAAACAGGATGATATGTTTGGTCAGGCCGAACGTTTTGACGTTAAGAGCGTTGTAAACAAAAGTATGGCGGTTGACAGTTGCCTTCAGACAATGAGTGCCGAACAGCGTGAGATTTGGGATAAGTACGGCCATGACTACATTAGAGAGTTGGCAGCCGACAGCGTTAAACCTGAGACAGAAGGGAGATTTTTTAAAATGCTCAATAAGATGCGTAGAAATCCTGATTTAGCGGGGCTTGTAAAGGCGGTGGATATTGCAAGAGCTTATTACAAGGGTGTTGCTTTTGCAAAGGGCATGAGTAAAGCTAAAACTGTGCTATAATTAAACAGTCTAGGGTTTGCTAACACAAACCTCGCTCTAAAACGAACCACTAAAGGCCGTATTCCCGTGCGGCCTTTTTAATGAAATTTGACAAATAACACAAAAAGTATCAAATATTTCTTGAAAATGATACAAATTGTGTTATCATTTTAAGTGTGAAAGGCAAAAAGCCTTTTGATTTGAGCAAAAACAATGAGGTAAGCATCATGAAATTCAAAATTGATTATCGTTGGGACAACGTGGGAGATCATCAGGATCGTTATGCACACCTTGACGGCAAGGTTATCGAAGTAAACTCTGCAAAGGAAGCTGACGGTATTATCAGTGATTTTGTTGCAAAGGCTGAAGAAGGTGTTTCAGATGCGGAACTGTGGGGAAGTGATACTTGTGTTAAGAGCTGTGCTTATTTGTTGGATGATAATGGCGAAATGACCGATACCAGATTAAGCGATCTCGTATAACGAGTTTAAGGCAAGGTTTAACGGCCTTGCCTGTTTTTTGTCAAAACAGGGAGTAATAAGATATGACTAGAAGGGAAATAACCCCGCTTGACATCAAGCGTATCAGAGGTGTGATGTGCCTGACGCAACGTGAATTTGCTGCGTTACTCGGTGTGTCACATGATTATCTGAAGGCCGTTGAGTGCGGTCAGGTCAATTTATCACTCAACATGTTACTTCGTTTGAAGTATCACGTAAACACTTATGCGTTTGACGACTGCGTAAGGGAGTTAGACGTTGTTGTGAATGAACTCAGGAATCATGTGGGAGTAAATTGATATGGCTTTAAAAATCGCTGACGTTGCACTTGCTTTAATCGGTGCGGTACTTGTATTTGGTGGGATAAAGTTGTTTAACCTGTGCATTATTCAGGCTATTTCGTGGGGGTTGCTGTGATAAAAGCACAGTCCAGATAAGCACCTTCACAGAATCGAAAAAAGGATGTTTAACGGCATCCTTTTTTATTTTCCTTCACAGTTGGGAATCAAGAAGAAAATCCCCTTGAAAAAACCTTAAAACAAGGGGGCAATAATGCGAAAGAACTTATCATGAACCTATGCAGTATCAATTATTGCATTGTGAGTGTTTTAAAATCAAATACAGTGCGATAAAAACGTGACTGAAAGTTGTTACAATAGTGGTAGGTATGATTTAGCGGAGTAAAAGCTATGATGAATCTACACAACATTGTGAGGGGTGCAATACAGTCAAACCTTCCTGATGAGGAATTTACTCTTTATCGTTCTCTCGGCCAGGTGAACAATGACGAAGGTATAATGACAGCTTCCTATTCCCAGGGCGAGACAATAAAGGGTAATTTTCAGTCAGACAGCGATGCAGCTTTACACTTCAGCGGAATGACGGCACAGAACACCATTATCAGAAAACTGTATGTGTATGCAACGGATGACAGGGCGGGCAGACCGTGGGCGATGTATAGACCGCTTGCACGTTCGGGTGACTACGTGAAAGACAAAAGAGGCGACTACTGGTATGTAATTGCCGTTACTGAAGATTTTAGTCAGGTCGGTTGGGAGTGTCTGAGAGTGCAGTTACAACAGGTTGCACCTGAATTAAACATTGTTAAGAGCGATTAAAAACAAATAAGTATCACATAGGGCGGTATAAATTACCGCCTTTTCTTTTTTCTGAATTATAATTGTAATAGTAAATTAGGACGATTGTATAAATGAACAACCTAAACCCGATTAACTTTAACAAGGCGATTAAGCAGTTTATTCTGAAATTTGCAGAGCCTTCAATAACGGCAAACAACATCATTCTGGGAAATCAGAACAATGTTGTTTTGCCTGAAACTGAAGATTATGCAATTTTTCACATAATGGACGTACAGAGAAGGGGCAAAGGTGAACAGCACCTTTTATCTCCTGGTAAGAACAACGATTTTGTGTTGCAGAATACAAACGTTGTCAGAGTGCAGATAGAACTTTACTGTGCGAACGGCAACGGCGGTACTGATATAAATGCGATGTTAAGGGCAAAAAGTCTTGAAGCTGTTGCAAACAGTCTTGTAGGTGTTCAGCATTTTAACAGCTATAACATGAGCTGTCTGTATGCAGAAAGCATGAAAGCAAGTATCGGTGTAGGTGACAGCGGTTTACTTGATTTTAGGTGGATAGTGAATCTCGTACTGTCCTACAATTCACAATACAAACTTGAAGTAGAAACGTTTAACACGATTGACGTAGCTTTAAATCCTGTAACTGAGGTGGAAGAAGAATGAGTGTAAGTACAAAAGAGCTTTTTACGGCCTTTTTTAAAGGTTTAGCGTTCGCCAAAGGCTTGAATTTTGGCGAAAAGAACAGGGGCATGGCCGAGGATAGGTGGATTACTATTCATCCTGGCGGAGATCTTGACGTAAACCGCAGAATTGAAATTGACGATGAAGGTTACATTTTAAAAGGTTTTGGTAACAAGATTATAGGCACTAACCTAAAGGATTTGTCTGCAAACCTTAAAGCTGTAAAGAATGGTGAACAGCCAATTAAAATGGATAAGGACGGCAACCGAGTAACCGAAACTGAAGATGTGCCAAAACACGTTAAAGAAATTGACGAAAAGACAGAACGTTGGAAGGCTGCACAAGAAAGATTTAAAAAGAGAAAGGAAGCCGAAGAAGCTAAAGCTCAAAAGGAAGCTGAAGAAGCAAAACGCAAGGCTGAAGAAGAAGCCCAAAAACCAAAAGACTACGCAAAAGAAATTACGGATTTTATAAAGGAAAGGGAAGAAGAAAGGTTAAAACCACAGGAACGTACATTTGGTGATCCTCGTCCTGCTGACAAATCAATTCTTGATAAAGAGTATTACAAAGACATAAAGAAAAAGGCTCAAAACATTCTTAAATCCTTGAATGGTGATAAGTATGCTGAAGAAGCCGTAGAAAACGTCAAAGATAAAATTGACGCTATTTTAAGTCAATATTCTGATACATATACAAGAAGTATTAATTTGGCTCGTAATCCCGATTTTAGCTATGATCCTGAATGGACTAGTTTTGAAAAAGATTATAGGGATAAATTATACAGACAGTTTGATGAACTGGAAAGGTATGTAAAAGATCCTGAAAAATACAAGGCTGATATTGAACAGACAAGAAGTGATTTAAAGTCCATAAATGATGAATTAGAGTTTAGACGTAAGGCATTAGCAAAACTGCCTAATGACCGTGGTACAAATTCTTATTTATCAAAACTCCTTAACACTGAAAATATAATTACAGAAAGTCTTAAAGCTGAAACAGGTTTACACACCGATAAAGGTAAAAGATGGGAAACTGCTGTAAGAGATTTATCAGGTATTGAAAATGTAAAGGCAAATGCTGAAAAACTGTTAAAGAGTGTAGATAAAAATCCTAAATATACTGATGTTTTAGCAAAGGCAAAAGAAGGCGAATATTATAAAAATATTTCCGATGTTACCGAAGAACAGAAAGCAAGAGCCGAAGCTAGAGAAGAAAAAAAACAGGAAAAGATCGACAGGTTAAGAGAAAGAGCCGATAAACATGTGGAACAAGGAAATGAGCGTTTTCATCGTGGTTTTAAGATGATAACCGATTTACCACCAGGACAGCCTAATATTGAAGGAAGATTAACTGGTTATCTTAATAGAGCAGATCAACTTTTACGTAGTGGACACGCTGAAGCTGAATATGGCAAATCTTTACATGAACGTGCTGATAAAATGGGAGAAAATACTACTATCCGTTCTGATGATCCTTTAGCTATTCAGAAATTACAACAGGAAGTAGAAAATTCTGTGGGTACTAGAAGGGCTTATTATCAAAAACAACTTGATCAGGCTTTAAAAACACAGTCCAGAGCTGAATCAGGCGGTTTAAAGGCTGAAACAAAACTGTATAAAATGAATGAAGATTTTGAGGATGGCCGTATCAGATTTAAGTTTGACGGCAAGCCTAGACAGGAAATCATAGACATTATGAAATCCCGTGGCTTCAGGTGGTCTCCTTCAAACAAGGCATGGCAGAGACAGAATACTCCAAATGGTGTATGGTCAGCCAAAAAGGTTATGGAAGAACTGAAACAGTTTGAATAACGGTTTAACGTAACGTGCCTACACTTAAACAGGCACGTTACCAAAGTTTTCTTTATTAGCTAATAAGAGGAAAAAACAAATGTCAATTAACGCAAACAGACTGGTGAGCATTACTCCTAGAGTTATCTCAGGCGGTAGTGCAGACCTTGAAACGAATGGCCTGATTATCACTTCAAATGTTGGTATCAGTGCAGATACTCCCGCAATCTCATTCTCAACCGCAAAGGAAGTAGGTGCCTACTTCGGTTACGAATCAAATGAGTACAAGGTTGCAGCACAGTATTTCACAGGTGTAAACAATCAGACCAAGACTATTAAAACCGTGTGGTTCGGCCGTGATTTAACCGCAGTCGGCTCAGCATGGATCAAGGGCGGTTTATCTCCTGATCTGGCAACATTAAAGGCAATTACTGACGGTGCTTTTAACATTTCCCTCAATGGTTCCGATGTTACTATCACAGGTGTTGACCTTTCAGCATGTACTTCATTCTCAGCGGTTGCAACCGTAATTGAAGGCAAGTTCACCAACGCTTCAGTTACTTATGATACCGTACAGAATAAGTTTGTAATTACTTCAACCGTAACAGGTGCGGGTTCTACAATCGGTTATGGTTCAGCACCTTCATCAGGTACTGACTTATCCGCAGTTTTAGGCTTAACTCAGGCTTTAGGTGCGGTTTTATCCCAGGGTAATGACGCTTTAACCGTTGCCGAAAATATGGAACGTATTACTACTGTTACCCGTAATTTTGTAGGCTTTACCACACTTGTAAAGGCCAGTGATGCAAATGCCGTTCAGTATGCTGCATGGGCGGATCTTGATGATGATTACGTTTACTTCTATCACTCAAATGACAGCACCCTGTTAAGCAAGGCAACAAACACTACAAGCGTGCCTGTTGTCCTGAAGGCATATAACACTACCGCATGTGTTTTCGGTGATGTTTATGACGCAGTATTCATGCTTGCAATCGGTGCTTCAATTAAGTGGGATAGTGCCAATGCACTTAAAACATGGTTTGCGAAGTCAGCTTCAGGTCTTAACGCAAAGGTATTATCAGATACCGAAGCCGAAGCACTTGAAAGTATCAGATGTAACTACATCGGCCTGTTTGCAACACGTAATGCAGATTTTACCCTGTTAAACCGTGGTTGCCTGTCAGGTACACAGTACGGCTTTATTGATGTGCTTTACGGTGCTATCTGGTTACGTGCAAGATTACAGCGTGGTTTAATGGATTGTTTTGCGGGTAATAACCGTATTCCTTTTAACGAAAACGGCTATGGTATACTTGCAACCTTTATCACTGAAGCTGTTGATGAAGCTCTCGGCAACGGTGTAATTGACGTGGGCTTAAGAATCAGTGACAGCGAACGTATTACCATTATGAACGAAATTAACGAAGATATTTCTGTTGAACTTCTGAATAACGGTTACTGGTTCCGAATCTCTGATCCTACCGCCAACGCTCGTGCTGATCGTCAGTCTCCTGTAATGGCGATGTACTATACTTATGCCGGGTCAGTGCAGCAGATCGAGTTCCCTTTAACTACTGTGCTTTAATTTGATTTAGGGCAGTGCTTAATCAAAGTGCTGTCCTATAACCTAATATGAGGTAAAAAATATGATTACTGAAAATTTACACAATATGGATATTACCAGTGCTAACAGTACCGCTTTTATGACTGTTAACAAGCTGTTCCCTGCCGGTTTTAACGTTGAAGGTTTTGGTACCGATCAGGCTGTGTCAGGTGACAACATGCAGATCGCAGAAACCCGCATCGGTGTTGACGGTAAGATGTCTGCCGGTGTTGTAGTGAATGTGTTACCTGTTACCATTACCCTGGAAGCTAATTCACCTACCTATAAGTTTTTCCGTGCGATTGAGGAATTTCAGAGTAAGAACAAGTCACTTTGCCCTGTTACCTTAACCGTTACTACTCCTTCTATCGGTCAGACTACCGTGTTCACTAACGGTGTGTTACAGACAGCACCTAGCATGGCAAATATCGGCCGTACCCTTGAAGCGACACAGTGGGTTTTCCATTTTGAAAAGAAAACTCAGGTAGCAATTTAGGTTACTCTCTTTTTTTAACTTGAAAACTAGGCAGATTTTTTTATGATTGACACAAAGAAAATTGAAATTAAAGACGGCAAGAACGTACTGAAGTTTGAGATCCGCAAGATGAACGCAGTTGAGGGCGAAAAGTGGTTCCTGAAAGCTATCGCACTTGTTGGCAAGGGTCTTAACGTTGACATGAACACACTGGCAGAAAGCAACATCGGTGTGAATGATCTTATCGTGGCTTTATGTAACGTTGAATTTGACGATGCCATGAAGCTGTTGAATGACCTTCTGAAGTGTGCGTACCGTGTTATTGACAGTAAGAACAGCGAACAGGTTGATATTGATCTCTGTTCAGGTTACATCACATCTCCTTTAACACTGATGAAGCTCAGAATTGAAATCGCAAAATTCAATTTTGGTTTTTTTTCAGAAATCGGCGGATTAGTTACCCGAGAATAGCAGAGTTCAGGGCAGAATGTTCTAAATACAGCAGAGTGGTTGCCGATTTTGATTTTATTTCCGGGCAGATGTTTTCCGTTATCAGCTCAAAATTAGCAACGCTCTACGAATTGCAGACTGTTTACTCGTATGAAGATATGCTTATATTGTATGATATAAGCAGTATTTCAAATTATAACGAATACGCAGTAAACAAAAAAAATGCTGAATTGAACAAGTAACTATGCACAGGCTGAGAATGAGGTATTGGTATGGGTAAGGAACAGGAAGTTGAAAGTTTAAGTATAAAACTCAATATTGATACGGTGGCAGTCATTCAAGGCTTGACAGCCGTTAATAATCTTTTCACAAAAATATCTGATAATGCCTATACCACCACAGTACAGGTTAATCGTATGCTCGCAGCGTTAGGGCAGTTATCAGGTGTTCACGCAGATACAAACGGGGTTGATCTTAACGGTACTCCATACCGCAGAGCAACAGCCGAACCTACACCGCCGAACGATGCTGGTACTACTCCACCACCTCCACCACCTCCACCACAGCCGACACCAAGACCAACGGTTGCACCCGCACCTATATTACCGAGAACAGCACCGAGAACGAACGCACATCGTTTAGACTACACTACAAGAAAGTGGGTTAATCGTATCAAGCGTTTAGTCATGCCTTTAATAACTGTATTCGGTGCAAGGGCATTATGGAAAGGCTTTAATGAAGGTGTAAAGATGATTGATACCTATCGTAAGCAGATAGGTATGAGCACGGCTGAACTTGATAAATGGGCGAAGGCTAATCAGTATGCGGGCGGAAGTCAGAAAGCCTTTTTGGACACAATGGCAAAGTTTGTCAAGGAAACAGGCAAATCAGGTGATGAATTTATTGAAATGATGTTACACCTGAATGAGATGTCCAAGAAAGAACAGGAAGCATTTTTAAAGACAAAAGGTTATTCCGAAGAAGCTGTTGCATTGTTTCTGAAAAATGATGCTGACATTATCAGAATCCTGAAGCAGACGAAGGAAATCGCCTTCAGTGATGATGATGTAAAGACCGTTAAGGCATTTAACGAACAGTGGGAAAGGTTTAAAGTCTTATCCCAGGGTATAGGCAATATCTTTATCAGAGGTATTCAGCCTGTATTCACGGCCGTTCTTAAACTTGTAAACGGTATCTGTGATTTAATCGTGAGACATAAGACAACCTTCAAGGTACTGTTGTCATTACTTATGGTTGCCTTTGGCGGTGCTCTGATACGTCAGATGCGTATGGGGGCGAGTGCGGGTGGTCTGTTAGTCAGGGTATTACAGGCTTTAACTCGTGGGGTGTTTTCATTCAGTAAGGCTTTACTTGCATCACCTTTAACCTGGTGGTTACTCGCTTTAGGTGCCTTGTATCTCATTCTGGAAGATATCTACTATTTTGCAACAGGCGGTGAATCCGTTATCGGTGATTTACTGAATGAATGGTTTGGCAAAGAGAACACTGAAGAAATAAGAAAAGACCTTGCCGAAATCGTGGAAGGTATTATTGAATTTGGCGGTATTGTAAAGGAAGTAGCAAAAGATATATTCCCTTATTTTGTTAAGCTGTCAAAGTTCATAGTCAAATTACAGGTAACTTATCTTAAGGCTATATTCCTGATAATCTCAGCGATTATTTACGGCATAGCTAAATTAGGACAATGGATCGGCAAAGGGATCGGTTATCTTGTTGTAAACGTACCGAAGTGGCTTGATAAGGTCGGTCAGTTTGTTTCTGATACATGGGAAGGCATTAAACAGGGTACCGAAGAAGTATGGAACAGTATTTGTGAAATTATCAGCGGTGCCATTGACGGTGTTATCGGCTTTTTCAAAAACATGTGGGATAAGGCATGTGAATATATTGATAAGACCATTGATAAGCTGAAGGAATTAAATCCGTTTCAAAAATGGGCGGAGGAAAAAGGCGGAAAACTGTATGATGCTATTTGGGGCAATCCTTCAGACAGGGTAACAGGCACAACAAGGCTGCCGATAAGTCGTGGCACTAATATAAACAGCGAACAGACCAACAACATCACAATCAATACAAATGAATCTGCAAAGGCCGTGAAGAATACTATTGAAAGATATTCAAAGGATCTCATTCCGTCCTATGTACCACAGATGAATTAAAGGCGGTAAAAATGGCACAGGAAACGACAACTTTAAATGCTGAAAGCGGGGCAAGTTATGTGTATGACGTTTACATGTCAGACACTCAGGAAGGTATTTTCGGGGCGGATATTACTCCTGACAGCGTGCTTGAAATGAGTTTTCAGGCTGAATCTGAAGCAACAAGCGAGCCGATTGAAAAAGGTGGTTTTGCTTCATTCTACAAAACAAATTCTCCTGAGACTGTATCGCTTGTTTTTTCGTTCAGTGCGGATGATGCCAGGCAGAACAATGCACTTGATAAAATCAGGGAACGCAAGGAAAACTACGATTTAATCTCCATTCTGACACCTACGCACCTTTACGAAAACATGACTATATTATCATATAGTTACAACCGCACCAACACAGACGGCATGACAATGCTTGTTTTACAGGTGGATTTTCAGCAGATTAAACAGGTTGCCGTGAATACAGGTGTTGTTGCCGAGTTTAAGAACGTAACTTCAGCGAAAAAAAAGAACACGGGTAAAAAACAGAAGGTAGACACTGAAACTGAAGCAAAGGTCAGACGTTCTACTGCAAAAGATGCTGAAAACAAAGGGAAAAACGTAATAAATTACCTTTACGGCAATAATTAAGGAAAAATGATATGAAAGTACCAAAGATAACACTGAGGGCGGATTTACCATTTGTTGAAATGGTATTTGGAAGATCAGGAAATGTAATATTTGCCTTTAATCCGCCAAAAGTAACGTTTAATGTTACTGATGATTATTCTGCCTATGATTATTGCACTGCTTCAGGTTTTGCAAACTTTCCTCTTATGTATCGGGAAAGTAAAACAGGTTATCCTGTTTTTCACAATTCATTCTGGAATCAGGACATTGAATTTACTGGTACCGCTTCAGGTGTGACTTATGAAGCATTGACAGGTTATGACGCTTCAAAATCTGATGCTGAAAATCTGCCGTATGTTGCTGCTCACTGTCAGAACAGATCACAGATGTATATCAATGGTTTTTCATCAAGTCCGACAAATGATAATGTTCTCAAGGTTACAAACTATGATGATTTTGAAGTAAGTTTTGACTACAAATTTGACGGTTTTGGAACGCAACCAAACGTTTCATACAAATATTCATTTTTGTATTATCAGGGAGCTTCTGTATATGATTATCAGTCGCGTACTGTCTATATCGCTGAGACTGATAACGGCTCCGTTATTTTCTGCGGTCAACCACCAGCTTATGTCGATATTGATCCCTCAACAGGTGAAACAACAAATACAAGTGTTTATATCTCCGAAGTCTTAAATATTGATTGGACACAGTGGCATAAAATCAGGGTTGTAACAGCGTTCAGAAATGACATTACAGGTTCTAAAAAGAGTGTTGTATATCTCTATATTGATGATGCTCTAATTGAATTACATGCACTTAATACAAATTTAAACCGAACCGATGGCGGGATTAACACAAATTATGCCTTATCCGTTTATTTTAATTGCCTGAGTACAAGAAATGCTTTTTATACGGGCGATTACTGGATTAAGAATTATCAGATTAAAAACAGAAAACCTGAATATAGCGGCTGTAGATGGCGAATAGCAAAAGGCTCAGGTTATGTGTATAGCGATGAAAACACTTTTGATCTAGACAGAGCATCTTCCGGCGGCGATCCTGATGCTTTTTTCAATAGCTGTAGTTATCTTGATGTTTACAATAATGAGTTATATGAGTTTTTGGCCAAACGTGTTCAAACACCTGAGTTCAGTCTTAATTTACAGGCAGAATATGATAATGTTACTCGGTTTTATAGATTAAGCCTTGATGTGCCGTATTGCACTAAAGATCTTCAGCTTCAGGAATCTGAGTTTAAATTAACTGATTTATCTACAAGTAATACGCTATCACAGAAATTTATTTGCTATCCATTATCCGAAGATTTAAGTAATTACAGTCAGGGATGGACATCTTATCCATATAGTTCTTTAAATGTAGCTATTGATAATCCTGTTTATATTGATGGTTGGTGTGTTCTCAGTGCCGATCAGAATGTGAATTTAGGTTTTCAGCAATACAGCCCGCAAAGTCAGCAGTACAGCATTGAATTTTATTTGCGACTGACTGAAGCAAATATCAGCGGTATGAATGATATTGCCAGAATCATGTATCTGTTTAAATCAACATATGGTACAGGCAAGTACAAGGGCTCCGTTAAAACCTACTATTTAGGATTTAAGGCAGAAAATAACGCTGTTCATAACGTGTTAGGTTATTTTGTGGTTTACTATATTGACAGTTCGAACAACGTTACCATTATGTCTAAATTCCCTTATTTCAAGGGAACGGAAATATACCATATCGCCTGTGTTTACCCTCAGACATATACGGCGGGCAGAGTTATTTTTATCAACGGTTCAGCAGTATTCAATATTCCTAAACTAATCTCTTCTGATGCTGTTCAGGTTACTGATGATGTTACTAATCAGGGAGCATTGTTTAATAATGGCGGTGCAGTAGGTTTTAATTGTGCAATCAGAGGATTTAGAGTGTGTAAAATGTTTGTTTACACTCCTTATCTGAATACTGATAATGTGTTTTTCACTTGCGTTGATACAATCAATTACAGTGATACTTTTAATGATAACGAATTACAGAGTGATGAATACTGGCAGCGTGTAACGGCGGTAATGAACAGCAAACAGTTTGATCCGTTTACCCTGTATCCTGATTTTGCCTATCCTGAAACTGTCTCTCTTGCCAATCCTGAGATACGATGGACTAATGAAACAACAGGGCAGTACCTCGGTGTTAGTCCGATAACGACAAATGTTACACGAGATTCAGTGATTAAAGGTATTCCGCATTATCCCGACTTCATGGGTGTAGATTCAGTGGCTGTCTCTGAAGATATTTACATGCAGTTTAACATCGAAAGACAGATACCGCCAACGGCAGTAATAACAACAGATTCGCTTGTTGTCTACAAAGGTGCATATGTAACGTTAAGCGGTGCGGATTCTTTTGACGACATTACGGCTTACGAGTGGTCAAACGGCTCTACCGCCGAAGAAATACAGTTGCTTATTACCGAAACACAGACTGTCTCACTGAAAGTAACTAATGCTTACGGCACTGATACGGCAAGCGTTCAGATTAAGTGTAAAGAAACTCCTGTTGTTGATAAATCACTTGATATTGTAACAGTGAGGACCGATGCTCTTGAAATTCCGCTGTCTGCAATTCCGTATCAGGAACTTTACATCATTCTCAATAATCAGAATTGCTATATCTCATTACGGCAGTTGGGTGATTTTATCTACTGTTCGTTAAGAGTTGATGAACACAGGATATTTGATAACGTTATCTGCAACATTAACGCACCGATTAATGTTTATCCGTCTCCTTACTTCTCAGGGATTCTGCAATTCTATGATGAAAAGGGTACGGACAAACCGCATTACAGTGAGTTGGGTTCACGTTGGAAGTTAAAGTATCGTGCTTCACGTTTACCAGGTGAGGTGTACTAATATGGCAGTTTTTGATTCATGGGGTAAAAAGTATGTGCGGGTACATGTGAACATGGCGAACGGTACCCGTTACACGTTCACTGATTTTGCGATGAATGTTAAGGTGGATAAAAAAGGCAGTCCCGATCTCCCTGAAGGTGAAGTGATTATCAAAGGTTTAAGCCTTGAAACAATGGAACAGCTTACTTCCTTAACATTCCTTAAAAATGCAAGGCAGAACAATATACTTGTAATTGAAGCGGGTTACACTGAAGATACCATCGCTCAGATATACCGTGGTGAAATTACCAGTGCAAAGGCCGATTTTAATAATTCTCCTGACGTGGAATTTATAATCAGTTCTAAAAGTGGCAGTTATCCTTCAGTCATTCCGCAGTCTCCCATCTCGGTCAAAGGACAGCAACCGGCTATTGAAGTTATTAAACAGCTTGCATCACAGATAGGTTATAACGTGGAAAACAACGGCATAACAACTTCAATAAGCAATACATACATTCAGGGTTCACCGATTCAGAAAATAAAGACTATTGCCAACGCTATAAACGCAGATCTGATAATTGACGATAATACCATTGTTGTTACTCCCAGGGGGCAACCGAGAAAAAACGGCATCACACCTGAGTTAAGCAAGGATAACGGCCTTATAGGTTATCCGTCATTCACTGATGAAGGCTTACAGGTGGTATGCTTTTTTAATCCTGAATTACGGATAGGCGGAATGATAAGAATTGATACTATTGTACCGAAAGCTAAAGGAACATGGAAAATAACGGAATTTTCGCATGAACTTGAAGTAAACGACAGCAGTTCGGCAACGTGGCGAAGTTCGTTTAATGCCGTCTATGTGGGGGATTAAAACATGAGTGAAAACGAAAAGAAAATCATCAAAAACGACTATGTAACAGGTTCGTATTTTAATCTCATGGACTACATGATCCGCACTACTGTTCGTGGCATGGTAAACACGGCTGTTCCGGTGGTAGTTACCGCAGTAGAGACAACAGGAACAAATTCAGGTGCGGGATATGTGTCCGCAAAACCGCTGCTAATGGCACGAGACGGATATAATAACGGTTTGCCTAACGTGGATATTCCTAAATTGCCGTATTTTCGTTATCAGTTCGGTTCAAGTGCGATTATCTGTGATCCGAAGGTGGGCGATGTGGGTCTTGCCGTATTCGCTCAGGCTGACTGTTCGAACATTAACGGAGAGACAACGGAAAAGATACCGCCGACACACAGGCAGTATGATATGTCAGACGGATTCTATTTAGGTGGATTCTGGGGCAAAAAGCCGACAAACTACATAGAACTTACCGACAGTGAAATCAATATCAAAACACCTGAAGCAATTAACATAAATTGTCCGACAGTAAATATCACGGGCGATGTTATTATCTCAGGTGAAATGACCGCAAAGGGCATTGTTTACAGCACTCACACTCATGGCGGTGTACGTTCAGGAGACAGCAACACCGATAAGCCTAATCAGTAAACAACAGGGGGCAGAATGGCACATACGAACAAAACGGCATATCTCAACAAAGAATGGGATATTGAGCTTGAAAGTGACGGTAGCATCAAGATGTGTACGGATGATATTTATGCAGTCATGCAGAACTGCTGTAACGAGATTCGCTTATGGCTCAGAGATGCTTATTTCAGATACGATCAGGGAACTGACTATCAGCATATTTTGGCAAGTAAATATAACAAAATCCGACTTGTAACAGCTTTTAGACAGGCAATTCATCGAGTTAGCACGGAAATAGAAATAAAAGACATTATAATTGATGATATAGACGTTGAAACCCGCAAAGTAACAGGGACAATCAAGATAATCTGGAAGGGAAATTATGGCGAGTATAACTTTTAACAGTGATTCAGGTATTGAAATTCCTGAAACTTCAGACGTGAGAAACGACCTTGCAACAGGTTTTCAAAATGCTTTTCAGATTAATCCCGATGATCCTGTTTTAAACACTGATCCGACAGCTCCGTTCGGGCAGATTATTGATTTAATTACGGCTGAAATTGAAGCAAAAAACACCGAACTCGCTTTTATCTGCAACATGAACAGTGTGCCATTATCAACAGGTAGGTTCCTTGACGGCCTGGCAACACTTTACGGCTTAACACGTAAAATCAGTGAAAGCACCATTGTAACATGTACTTGCACAGGTTTAAGAGGTACCGTAATTCCTTACGGTGCCATTGTTCAGGATGTGAACGGCAATCAGTTCAGATGTAACATGACCGAAGGCGGAACTATCGGCAACAGTGGGACCGCAGACGTTACATTTTCAGCTATTGAGAAAGGTGCTTTAGTTGTATCTCCTAATGCCGTTAATCAGATTATTACAAGTGTGGCGGGGTGGGACAGCGTAAACAATTCAAGTGCGGGTATTACGGGCAGAGTTCAGGAAACTGATGCTGAATTACGCAACAGAATTGTGCAGTCTTACGCTATTAACAGCACTGGTTCAGTGGAAAGCCTTGAAAGCAACCTTGCTCAGTTATCAGGTGTAATTGACGTTGCAGTTCTTGAAAACTATACAAACGCTTCAATTACAAAATACGGGGTAAACATTGATCCTCATTCCGTTGCTATCTGTATTTCAGGCGGTGAAGGTGCCGAAATTGCAAGCGTGATTTATGCAAGAAAAGACATCGGCTGCGGAACAACAGGCAGTACCAACGTGCAGTACATTGATTCAGCACACGCAAATTCTGTTTATGTGTATCAGATAATCAGGCCGACAAGCACAAACTTCTATATCAACATTCAGTTTTTTGGCACTCAGTTAAACAGTGACTTGGAACATGAAATCAAACAGGCTTTGATAAGTGATTTTCTCGGCCAGGGGGACAATGACCGTGTAAAACTTGCAAGTGACGTATTCAGCTCACGTTTTTATAAGTGCGTTCAGAACGTTACCGACACACCTATTTCAGCCTTGACAATAGCTTTAGGCTCAGGCAGTCCGTCACAGCACGTTACCATAGACGGTGATGTGGAACCTGTTTTAGCCGAAGAAAACATCAACATCACTTACACTATATAGCGGGGTAGTGGAATGAGTTCTACAACATGGCTGAATATTTACGATGTAACTGACTTCAGGAAGATTGCAAGCGTTCGGGATATGGTGAGTACGGCTTTGCAGTCTCAGTACGCACATTCGCAGAAATTCCGCAATATCGGAAGTGTGGCAAACAGTAACATTGACATCAGTACTGATATTGATAATGCCTTCAACAGTGTCTTTAATCCCGTAACAGCTCAGGGGGTGTTCCTTGACTGGTGGGGACAGCGTGTGGGTGTGAACAGATATGTGACCATTAACGGTACTCCTACACGCTTGGATGATGATTATTTCAGATTCTTGCTGTTTTATCGGGCATTATCAAACATTTCAGACGGCACGGCTCAGACAGTAAACAACCTTCTGTCAATGCTTGTAAATGCACCTGGGGTCATTCAGGATAACAAAGACATGAGTTGTGATATTATCATTTACGGCAGTCTTACCGATTTGGAGAAAACGATTCTGAAACAGTACGGCTTACTTAACCGCCCTTCAGGTGTCATGCTGAATACGATAACGATATATCCCGATCCTGATCATATTTTCGGTTTTTACGGCTCAGGCTTACAACCTTTCAATCAGGCACCGTTCAATTCATCTTATGTAGCATAAGGAAAAAAACATGAGCAACTACCCTTCAAATAAGATAACTTCAAGATTTGCCAAAAACGGCAATAAAAAAGTACCTCCGGCAACCGCATCACAGGCGGGATCAGGCCGTGCATCACAGCTTGAAGGATTTAAGGAGATAAATGCAACTCCTTTAAGCCAGGGCGGTATTCCGCCTTATCGTGAGGATTTTAACGGTATTTTCTACCTGTTTTCACAGTTCCTGTTATGGTATCAACAGGGCGGTATCATGAATTATGATGCTACCCTTGATTATGAAGTGAATAACGAAATCTACTACAACGGCACCAAATACCGCTGTATTCAGAATAACGGTGCAAGCACGGTTGTTAAAGCACCTACCGACACGTCATACTGGGAAGTTATCAACAACGTTGGCGATCCTGTGAGATACAACACTGTTCAGTCTCTTTCAGCATCTCAGCAGTTACGAGCCAGAACAAATATAGGTGCTTTAGGAATAGGCGAATTTAATACTCAGGGTGGTGTTAAATTCACAACGGACAGCGATTATTTGCACTTACTGAGTACCAACGATAATATTCTCTCTAAACTCCCGTGGCAGACAATACCGAACGTATACAGCCGTAACAAACCTGTTGTGACTGATATTTTATGGTCAGGTGATTTAGATCATGGAGACTTGAATTTATCCAAAGATTTTACCGAGTATGACTGTCTCATGTTTATGGGCGGTACGAGTGATTCTAGTCCAGGCAGTGACAAGATGGTTTGCAACATTATCCCTGTCTGGTTACTGAAAGAATGTGTTGTAAACGGTGGATTCTCAGGTGTAACAATACCAGTGTTTGAAGTTATTACACATCAACCGGACCACTGGTGGAAAATTGTTTGTAATACATCAACAACAACTTTACTGAAGTGGTATGGCGACCACGGTATTCACATGTGGCGGGTAATCGGCATCCGCTATACGTCAAGTGTTTCACCTCAGGCGGTTTAACAAATTACAAAGGGAAGGTATAAATTATGGCATATGAGTTTCACTATACCCCGACAGGTACGGGGGTTATCTCAGGAAAAGAAGTTCTTGAACAGACCGAAGATGCAATCAATGATTTAGGCAATACCGCAATATCAGGTGTTCAGGAAGCATTAGACAAAGCGGAACAGGCTCTTACTAACTCAGAAAATGCGGTTGATGATGCTCAGACCGCTTTAAATACTGCAAATAATGCGGAAGGTGTGGCAATTCAGGCACAGACTGATGTCGGTAACTTATCAGGTACCGTTACAAATATCGGCAACAGGGTAACAACCGCTGAGGGTAATATAAGCAACCTTCAGGGCAGAATGACAACAGCGGAAGGTAATATCACCAACCTTCAAGGAAGAATGACAACCGCCGAGGGTAACATAGGCAATCTTCAGACCGCTGTTTCCACTGCACAGGCGACCGCAAATTCAGCACAGCAGACAGCAACGACAGCAAGACAGCAGTCTTATGTTTTCCGTTATTCCTCAACTGCATTAACAGCTTCTTCAACAAACAGTAATACTCTTTTAGATAACACTGATAATCTGAAAGTAGGTGATAAAGTAATTGATAGTTCAGGTGT